>ENA-UEQK01000689-UEQK01000689.1-human-gut-metagenome-genome-assembly--contig:-NODE-689-length-23282-cov-8.975178_pt1 | contig 23282 bp, 23 predicted proteins | sample MGYA00242939_ERZ507942 | MGnify/ENA primary metagenome ERZ507942 (study PRJEB26167, sample SAMN06115485) | human gut metagenome | host: Homo sapiens | place: China:Chongqing | collected 2015-03-30... | reverse complement strand
AAGGTTACTGATAAGGATATTCAGATTGACGCCGCGCATACTGAAATCTGTATACATGGGAGAAGTACTGCCGATACGAATAGAAGGGGTATTAGCCAAAGTACCGTTTAAAGGCTGATTGGGGTCATAAAAGGTCATAATAGTTTTTTCAGTATATTTTTTTTGTGTAAAAGGAACATCGATTGCTTTGATATTGCCCAAAATGCCAACTCTGTCGTTGTTGGCTACAAATCCCCCCGGCAGAGTATTTCTGTCGGCTTCGACGATGACTTCGTCCAAATCATGCGTCATGGTTTCTTCGGCGCCAGCGGGTACTACAAAGCCAACGCTGGCAACAGCGCATAAGATGGCCATTGCCCAGATTTTTTTCTTCCCATCCATCTTTTAAACACCTCGTCAAATAATTTTTATATCTTTAGTTTTTCTGACCGAGCTGACCGGGTTTCGCGTGCCAGAAAAATAAAAGCAAAATAAAAAACGCTTTTCTGCGCATAAAGACAGAAAAGCGTAAAAAGCTCTTGTAACGCTCCATTCCTGTCTTTCGCAGGATCGTAATGGGCTATAATCAGGCAGTTCTTCTGGCTCTGCTTCATCGCGTACCTCGTCTTCCCAGTTTCCCAGTGACGTTTTGAGGTTTGCTCAGCATTACAGCGGCGGGACCGCATCGGCATTGCACCGATTTCTCTGTTAGGCAATAATGCACCTGATTATCATAAAGTATTCAATTTTGAAGTCAGATAGAATTATAACATTTAACTTGTTATATTACAAGTAATAATTTATGCTAAAATTAATTTATTAAAAAACATAGCTGTTCTCAATAAGTTGATGATATATAATAGTCTGAAAAATCAATTTTATCTATGCAGTGTGAAGCGTTATACGTCAATGGTTCTGCGAAAAGTTCAAGGCGCAGAGGAAAATAAAAAAACAGCCACATCATGATCGATGTAACTGCTTTAAAAATAAATCATAATAAAAATTCTGCAAAATCCTGCGGAGCAGAAACGATTTGTCTGACACCGGCGGCACTCAGTTCGCCCGGGGAGCTGTAGCCGTAGCCTGCGCCGATGATGGCGATTTTATTTTGCTGTGCGCCGATAGCGTCGTGCTCGCGGTCGCCCAGCATAACGGCGGCGTTCTTATCAGCAGCGGTAAGGTGCAGCCGCTGCAGCACTTCGCTGATCACGTCGGCTTTGGTTGGCAGCTCGCCGTTGAATCCGGGGCCTGCTATTGTTGAGAAGTGAGCGGCGAGGCCAAAGTGTTCCAGGATTTTTTCTGCGTAAAGCTGCGGCTTGCTGGTGGCTACGGCAAGGGTCTTGCCTGCCTGCCGCAGGTTTTGCAGTAATTCGGGAATACCGTCGTAGACGGAGTTTTCGTACATACCTACGCGTGCGAAGCGCTCGCGGTAATATTCAAGGGCCGTATTTGCTTCTGCGGCAGTCATGCCGCAGACTTTCTGGAAGGATTCTGTCAGCGGCGGGCCGATAAATGGCAGCAGCTCGCGGTCGGGGCAGGTGCCTTTGCCGCATTTTTCCAGGGCATACTGCACGCAGCGGATGATGCCGGGTGCCGAGTCGGTAAGGGTGCCGTCAAGGTCGAAAAGGATATATTTATACATTGCCTGCTCCTTTGAGTGTATTATGATAGTTTGATTTTGTGTTCACATTATACCGCAAGGGCATGTATGATTGCTAAATTCGAAAAAACCTCATTAAGCAATCAAACGATACCGCAAGGGCATATGTTCTCACTAGGCTCGAAAATATATTTGCCGACTTCGTCGGAAAAGGAAACCCACGACGCTCATTATACAATCGCGTCTTTTGGCTAAGTTCGCAATTTCGTTTATTCACTTCGTGACTAAACGGTGCTCACTTAACTGTTCACATTATAACATAAATTAAATGCTGAAGAAAACTGCGGCTGATATTGCTTAACCGTTGCCGGCGGCAGTGTTATAATAAAAATATAAATTTTATTGACGAGGGGTTTTTAAGATGACAGAAAAATTATATGAACAGGATTCGATGCTGAAAAGTTGCCTGGCAACGGTGCTGAGCTGTGCAGAAGATAAACGCGGGTATGCCGTGGTTCTGGACAGGACGGTATTTTTTCCGGAGGGCGGCGGTCAGCTGAGTGACCGCGGAACGCTGGGCGGCGTGAAGATGACTTATGCTGCGCAGCGCGGCAGCGAAGTAGTGCATTATTGTGAGCGGCCTTTGCCGGTTGGGGAGCAGGTCGAAGCGGTGCTGGACTGGCAGGCCCGGCTGGACCATATGCAGCAGCATGCCGGCGAGCATATTCTTTCGCATGCGGTCTGGAAGCTGTTCGGAGCTAATAATATTGGTTTTCATATGGGCGAACGTTTGGTGACTATTGACCTGGATAAAGAATTGACAGCGGCTGAGCTGGAGCAGGCCGAGGATTATGCCAACAGCCAGATCTGGGAGGATAAGCCGATCACGGTCAGTTATTTGCCGCATACGGAGCTGTCAGCGCTAGTGATGCGTAAGAAAAATGAAAAGCTGACAGGCACGCTGAGGATCGTGACGGTGGCAGACGGGGATATTTGTACCTGCTGCGGTACGCATCCGTTACGTACAGGTATGATCGGTCTGATCCGGATCAATCGTTTTGATAAACATAAGGATGGGATCAGAGTAGAGTTTTTATGCGGGCGCTGGGCACTGGAAGACGCACGCCGCAAAAATGAATACGTCTGGCAGGCCGGGCGCCTGCTTTCCATGAAGCCGGAGGGCGTGCCGCAGGGACTGAGGAAGCTGCAGGAAGAAGTAACGGAACTGAATGAACGGTTAAAAGCACAGACCGCTAAATTATATGAATTTTTAGCGCCGCAGCTTTTAGCGCAGGCTGCTGTTGATGAGGGCGGCACTAAATATGTCGCGGCGGCACAGGAGGATTGCAGCGCCGCCGATGCCAGACTGCTGCTGAATAAACTGCTGGCAGACGGGCGTACTGTAGCTGCGGTCGTGTACAGATCCGGGGAGCGGATCAATTTCGTTTTGGGAAGCGGGGAACAGACGCAGGCTGATTGCCGCAGTCTTTGCAGAAAGGCAGGCGAGCTGTTTGGCGGCAGGGGAATACACTTGACATGGGGGTGGGACTGCTTTTCCAGCACGGGCTTTGGCAGGATGGACACCGCGTGGTTCTTGGAAACCAGCTCCACCATGAAGTCCCATTGACTGGTAAGCAGGGCGAATCTGGGGCGGAAGCCCGCCGCGTGGCAGGCGTCCAGAATCTGGCGGTGGAGGATGAAATTATGGTTGAAGATGGCGAAGGACTCGTCCCGCAGCTCCGCCACCGTGATGGAGTCCCGCTCTGCCAGAGGGTGGCTCTCATGAAGCAGGGCTACGTTCCGCTGGGTGGTAAAGTGCCGCCTTTCCACGGCGGCGGTGAGCCGGTCGGTATTCAGGGACACCCCCAGATCCACCTCGCCCCGCGCTACCTTTTCATCGATTCGGTTAGCGCCGTCCTCCACGATCTCAATGTGGATATTGGGATACGCTGCGGCAAAGCCCGGCAGCAGATCCCCGAAGAAGCAGGCGCCGAATAAGGGGGACAGCCCCAGCGTAAAGGAGCCTTCCGTATTGTGATCCATGACCCGGACATCCTCCACGGTCTGCTGGTAAACATCCATCAGCCGCCGCGCGCCGTTCATCAGCCGCAGCCCCTCGTCTGTCAGCCGCTGTTCCCGGTTGAAGGAATAGAACAGCCGGACGCCCAGCTCCTCTTCCAGCTTTTTTACCGCCACGGACAGCGTAGGCTGAGAAACCGTCAGATTTTCGGCCGCCTTGGAAAAACTCCCCGCCTGCGCCACCGCCATAAAGTAATTTAACTGTTTAATATCCATGCGTATCTCCGTCCTATTTCAGCTCGTCCAGCGTCAGGGAAAAACTGGGCAGGAACGTCTCCAGAAAATACGCCACCTCCGGCAATCCGTAGCTTTCCAGCGCCGTCCGGGTCTGGGCAGCAGCCTCCCGGAACTCGTTGTTTCCGGCTTTCAGCTCCTCCACGCACTTGATGTAGGCGGACAGCTTGTCCGCCGCCTTCACCAGCTGCTCCGTCTCCGCATCCGGGTGCAGGATCGGGGCGTACACCGGCTGGAATTCCTGCGGCAGCATATGCAGCAGCTTCTCCTCCGCCACGGCCTCCACGTCCTTATACGCCTTGCGGATGGCGGGATTATCATACTTGATGGGGGTAGGCATATCGCCGGTCAGGATCTCGCTGGCGTCGTGATACAGCGCCGCCGCCGCCACGGCTCCGGCATCCACTCTGCCGCCGAACCGCTCATTGCGGATGACCGCCAGCGCGTGCGCCAGCACCGCCACCTGATGGCTGTGCTCCTGCACGTTTTCCGGGGCCGTATTCCGCATCAGCGCCCAGCGCTGAATGAACCGCATCCGGGAAATATAGGCAAAAAAGTGGCTTTTCATACCTGCTCCTCCTGTATCTCACCCAGCAGCGCTTCTCCCTCTACCGCGGTGATCTTCACATTGCGGATCTGATTGTGGAGCTGTTCCCCATCCGCCAGCACCTCCATATAGTTGGGGGCATGGCCTGAGAATTTTCCGTTTTTCGGCTGCTCAAACAGAACCGGATAGGTCTGTCCCACGCAGCCAGCCAGATAGGCCCGGTGCATCTCCTCCGCCACGGCGGCTGCCCGGCGGGCCCGCTCTTCCTTGACGGATTTGGGGATCTGCCGCATGTTTGCCGCCGGCGTACCGGGGCGGATGGAGTAGGGGAAAATATGCATCTGGGCAAAGCCGCATCTGCGGATGAACGCCAGCGTCTGGCTGAACTCCTCCTCCGTCTCCTCCGGGAAGCCGGTGATGAGATCCGTGGTGACGGCAGGCCGGTCAAACCAGCGTTTCAGCAGCTCCACGGATTCCAGATACCGGGCGGTGTCATACTTTCGGTTCATGCGCTTCAGGGTGGCGTCGCACCCGCTCTGCATGGACAGGTGGAACTGGGGACAGAGGTTGGGCAGCGCTGCGGCCCGGCGGCAGAAGTCCTCCGTAATGGTACGGGGCTCCAGGCTGCCCAGTCTGAGCCGCACCTGCAGCGCGGCGGCAGACAGCGCTTCCAGCAGGTCGATGAGGGTTCTTCCGTTTTTCAGATCATGTCCCCACGAGGAAATTTCGATCCCCGTCAGCACGATCTCCCGGTATCCCTCCGCCGCCAGCTGCGCCGTCTGTTCCACGGCCTGTTCCAGCGGCAGGGAGCGCACCGGCCCCCGTGCGTAGGGAATGATGCAGTAGGTGCAGAAGTTCACGCAGCCGTCCTCGATTTTCAGCATGGCGCGGGTGCGGCCCTCCATCCCCCCGGCAGGCAGTACCTCAAAGGTACGGCGCTCAAAGGACCTGTCAATGGCCTCCAGATTCTTTTTGCCGGCGGCAGCTTCCTCCAGCAGGGTGATGAAGCCCTCCCGGTCGCCGGTACCGGCAATGAGATCCACTCCCAGCTTCCGCACATCCTCGGCATGGGTCTGGGGGTAGCAACCGCACACCGCCACCACCGCCGCTGGATGCTGCTTCTGCACCCGGTGGATGGCCTGCCGGGACTTCTGGTCGCTGACTGCGGTAACGGAGCAGGTGTTCACCACATAGGCGTCCGCCTCCTCGGAAAAGTCCACCACCTGATGGCCTTTTGCCCGGAGGGTCTGCTCCATAGCCTGCGTTTCATATTGATTCACCTTGCAGCCAAGGGTATAAATGGCGACTTTCATGGTCTTGTTTCGGTTCCTTTCCTCGCAGCGCGTCAGCCGCGCGCCTGTTTCGTGATATCCAGCCCCCGCTCCCCCACCTGAACGCTGCCGTCCTTCAGGGAGATACAGGGCGAAAACTCCGCCGTCTCCTCCCCGTGGGTCAGGGAGATCACCGCGTCGGCGAAAATATCGCTGACGTTGCATTGGATGATGAAGGGGCGGCAGCCGGGATCCTCCCAGACCAATTCCCTGTCCGCAGTTTCGATGTCGCTTCGGTACAGCCGCAGGGCCGTGTCCGCATACCGGGGAACGATCAGGTAGTACTCGCCTGCGGAGAGATAAAACACCGGCGGCTCCGCGCCGTCCAGATAGGTCTGCGTATAGTAGGGCAGATCCTCTATCCCGCCATAGCCCAGATAGGCCGCGGCGTACAGCTGTCCCTCCTGAAAGGGGAGGCTCTCCGTCCCGCCTGCGGAAGAAGCAGACGCGTCAGGCGCGGCGGGCGCGGCCTCCGCCCCGCATCCCATCAGGGACAGCAGGCAGAGCAGGGTTATGATCCATACGGTATACTTCTTCATCGGGCAATTCTCCCCCTTTGGCCTTCCTCTTCAGCAATGCTCCGGAGAAAACAGGGTTTCTCCTTGCGCTTTTTCAAAAAACTTTATATAATGAGTAGATGCGCTTATTATACTGAATTTTTCTCCGTTGGGCAACCCCCAATGAAAGGGATTCTCATCACCGCAACTCTGTTATATAAGGAGACCATCTATGATTTATCTGGATCACGCCGCCACCACGCCGGTTCCCAAAGCGGTGGCGGACGCCATGTATACCGTTCTCACGGAGGAATTCGGCAATCCCAGCGCCCAGTACCCCATGGGGCAGGAGATGCACCGCCGGGTGGACGCATGGCGGGCCGTCATTGCCGGAGCCGTTGACTGCGAGGCAAAGCAGCTGTATTTCACCTCCTGCGGTACCGAGGGGGACAACTGGGCCATCCGGGCCGCCTGCTGGCAGAACCGCCACACAGGCCGTCACATCGTCACCACCGCCGTGGAGCACCACGCCGTTCTCAACTGCTGCCAGCAGCTGGAGCAGGAGGGCTGGGAGGTCACGCGGATCCTGCCGGACAGGAACGGAGACATCTCCGCCGAAGCGGTTCTCGCCGCCGTGCGGCCGGACACGGCGCTGGTGTCCGTCATGATGGTGAACAACGAACTGGGCAATATCTACCCCATTGCGGACATTGCCAGAGGGCTGAAAGCCATCAACGACAAGACGCTGTTCCACACCGACGCGGTGCAGGGCTTTCTGAAGATCCCCTTCTCCGCCAGAACGCTGGGGGCGGACTTCATCACCCTCTCCGGCCACAAGATCGGCGCGCCCAAGGGCATCGGCGCATTATACATCGGCCCGCGGGTTCGAAATCCCCGGCCTCTGCTGCCCGGCGGCGGACAGGAGATGGGGCTGCGCTCCGGCACGGAGGCCACCGCCCAGATTGCCGGGTTTGCCAAAGCCGTGGAGCTGCGATGCGATCATCTGGAGGACAAGCTGCGGCACATGGCGGAGATCAAAGCCTACGCCGTGGAAAAGCTCAGCGCCATCCCGGATCTGCAAATCATCGGGGACGGCAAAGCCCCCCATGTGCTGTCCGTCTCCATGGCGGGCTGGCCCAGCCAGAACGTGGTGACGGATCTGGGCAGTCAGGGCATCTGCATCTCCGCCGGTTCCGCCTGCCATCAGGGGAAGTCCAGTCAGGTGGTGGCCGCCCTGAAGCTGCCCAAGCGGGTGGCCGCCGGGGTCATCCGGCTGAGCTTCGGCCCGGAGACCACCTTTACGGAGATCGACGCCTGCGCTGAGGCCCTGCGGAATCACCATGACCGCCGGATGCCCATGCTGTAAGGCGTTCCTCTGCTCCGCCGGTCAGCGCCGGTTTCAAATCAACATATAACGGAGAGATTTGTCATGTCTTCCTTTTCCAGCCGGAATCCCGGCTTTTACAAGCGGCTGTGGACGCTGTCCCTGCCGGTCATTCTGCAAAACCTCATCACCTTTTCTCTGGGACTGATCGACACCTTTATGGTCAGTCAGCTGGGCAATAAGGAGATGGCAGCAGTCACCACTGCCAACGTCCCGGTCTTTCTGCTCATCAGCATCGTATTCGGCGTGCAGAGCGGGCTGGGGATTCTGGTCAGCCAGTACTGGGGCAAAGGGGATACCCGCAGCATCAACCGCGCCATCGGCGTGGCCGCCTTCATCGGCACGGGCATTACCGTTGTGCTGGCAGTGGTGTTTTTCCTGTTCCCCGTGCAGGTGATGGATCTGCTGTCCAACAGTCACGAGCTGTCCCTGCTGGGTGCGCCGTATCTGCGAGTCATCGGTTTTTCCTATGTGTTCAATATGCTCTCGTCCATCTATGCCAGCGCCCAGCGCAGCGTGGAGAACACCACCTTCGGCATGAAGCTGTTCGGCTTTTCCACACTGATGAACACCGGGCTGAACTACCTGCTGATTTTCGGCCACGGCGGCTTTCCCGCGCTGGGGGTGGCCGGTGCGGCCATTGCCACCCTGCTGGCCCGCGTCAGCGAGTTTGCGATCTGCGTGGTCTGTGCCGTCCGCAGCCGGGTCATTCCGCTGGATCTGGCCGCCCTGCTCCACCCCGGCATGGACATGGCCCAGCGGTTTCTGAAATACGCCTCCCCGGTGGTTCTGAACGAAGCCGCATGGGGGCTTGGCAACTCCCTGCTGACGGTGATTCTGGGCTATACGGACAACTCCGTGGAAATGCTGGCCGCCAACGCCGTTATGGGCAACCTGAACCGCCTTCTTCTGGTGGTGTGCTTCGGTCTGGGCGCGGCAACGGCCGTTCTGGTGGGCAAAGCCATCGGCGAAGGCCAGAGCCATCAGGATGTGCTGGAGCTGAGTCAGGTACTGCTGCGGTTCTCCACGCTGATTGGCGCAGGCATCGCCGTTCTTTCTCTCCTGCTGATTCCCACGCTGTTTGTCCCGGTTCTTTTCCCCATGTTCAAGCTGTACGGGGAATCCATCGCCATCGCCACGGCGCTGGCGGTCACTGCCTTTGCCGGAATTCCCCTCCACGCCTACGCCATCTCCGCCGTCACCGGCGTTCTGCGGGCCGGCGGGGACGTGACCTATGCCACGGTACTGGATCTCCTGCCTCAATGGGTGATCTGCCTGCCGGTCACCGCGCTGTGCGCGCTGGTTCTGAAAAGCGGGTACTGGTCCATCGCCATTGCCATTCAGCTGGAATGTATTGTGAAGGTCCCGTTCTGCATCCGCCGTGTCCGCGGCGGCACGTGGATTCATGACGTGACAAGGGGGCAGCGCACATGAGTCTTTTTCGCTGTCCCGTCTGCGGCGCGCCGCTGAACCGGGAGGAACACGCCTACCGCTGTGCCGCCGGTCACAGCTACGACATTGCCAAAGAGGGCTATACCTATCTGCTGCCCCCCAATCAGAAGCACTCTGCCGCCCCCGGCGATGACAAGGCTATGGCCGCCGCCCGCCGGGATTTTCTATCCGCCGGGTATTATCAGCCGCTTTTGAATACACTTTGTAGTCGAATTTTGTCCCTTACCGGGGAGAAGCCTGTGATTTTAGACGCCGGATGCGGCGAGGGATACTACACCTCCGGCATTCATCAGGCCCTGACGGCTGCCGGGAAAACGCCCTGCATGGCAGGCATTGACATCTCCAAATTCATTCTGCGGCTGGCTGCCAAACGGGAAAAGAACATCGAATTTGCGGTGGCCTCCTGCTATCACCTGCCCTTCCCGGACAGGGCCGCGGACATTCTGCTGGACTGCTTCTCCCCGCTGGCCATTGACGAGTTCCGCCGCGTTCTGAAGCCCGGCGGGTATTTCCTCTATGTGGTGCCGGGGGCGCGGCACCTGTGGGAGCTGAAGCAGGTTCTCTACGACGCCCCCTACCCCAACGAAGAAAAGGAAACGCCCTATGAGGGCTTTGCCTACACGGACATCGTTCCAGTAGACTTTCCCCTTCGTCTGGAATGTCAGGCGGATATCCAGTCCCTCTTCCGCATGACGCCTTACTGCTGGAAAACGCCCAAGTCCGGCGTGGTACGGTTGGAAACACTGGAAACGCTGGACTGTCAGGCGTCTTTCCGGGTGCATATCTTTCAGAAGCTGTAAAAAAGGACGGCCGGTTTTGAAAACCAGCCGTCCTTTTCCGTTGTCTTTTTTCTGACAGGCAGTCCGCATTCAGACCGTCTGCCCTGCCAGCCGAAGGCTGCGGCCAAAATTCTGAAATGCCGCAGTAATCAGTCCCTGTCCCAGCGTATTGGGGTGGGTTCCATCTGCGCAGAGGGTCTGCTCCAGATGTCCGTGATCCAGAAAAGCGCCCCGGACGTCTACCAGCGGCACCTGCTCTTCCTGCGCCAGACGCTCCACCGCGCGGGAATAGCGTTCCTGCCACGCGTAGATATTGCCCACATCCCCCAGCCAGCGAAGCACGGCGTCCTTGTCCAGATCCCCGCACCACCAGTTGAAAAAACGCTCGCTGTCCAGCGGCGGCAAATTGGTGAGGATCGGACGGATCCCATGGCTGCGGACGCGCCGGATCATCCCCCGGTACAGCTCCACAAACTCCGGCAGCGGCACATTGGGCTGATGGTCCGCTTCGGGATGCTCCGCAATTTCCTTCCACTTGAAATCGCAGTCATTGCCGCCGAAGTCCATCACCAGCATATCGCAGGGAAGCTGCCGCTCCAGCATCCGATCCAGCAGACGGCTGCCTTTGCGGACCGTGGCCCCGAAATGGGCGTCGTTATGGATGGAAAGCTGGAATTCCGATTCCAGCGCATCCACATTCATCTCGTTCTGGGGTTTATAGCGCCGACTGCTCAAGTCCACCTGAATTCCCTTTAAAATGGAGTCGCCCAGCAGCGTCACCTGTCTGCGCTGTTCCACAAAATCACCTCATTCCGTGTGATATGGTTTTCAAAACTATATTACACGGAACGAGATACTTTGTCAAGCGGGGTTTTCGCTAAATTTGGGGACGATCACCCCGGAAAGTCCGCCTGTTACGGCAATATCCGCGTCGGACAGCCGATGAACCTCCGCCGCCGGCCACAGCTTCAGGAATTCCTCCGCCCCTGCCAGCTCCGGCAGGCCGTAAGGTGCGTGGTGATAGTGCATGGGGACTGCACATCCGGGGTGCAGCGCGTCGCACACCGCTTTTGCCCCGGCAGCGTCCAAGGTGTACACACCGCCCACCGGCACCAGCGCAGCGTCCACGGAACTGATCTCCCGCAGCTGCGCCGCAGTCAGCTGGTGGCCCAGATCCCCCAGATGAGCTACAGACACGCCTCCCGCCGTGAAGATGCGGATGATGTTTTCGCCCCGCAGAGTGCCGTTCCGATCGTCGTGGAAGGTCTGCACCTCCCGCACCGTAAAGGGGGATTCCGTCTCCGGCAGCAGCGTCACGCAGTTTACAGCGTTGTGGTCAAAATGGCCGTGGCTGCAAAAAACTGCGTGGGCGCTCACCTGTAAAGGCGGATACCCTGCCACGCCCTCATAGGGGTCAATCACAATGCGATACCCCTGCTCCTCCAGCAAAAAGCAGGCGTGTCCCAGCCATGCCAGTTTCATAGGCGGCCCTCCTGTCAAAAAGTTCAAGGCAGCGGGAATATCCCGCTGCCTTTCAGTGTATCAGGAATTGCCGGATTTGTCACCCGGTTTCTCGCCCGTTTTTTCCGCGGCTGGCAAATTTTTTGCCGCCCGTCTCCGCCGGCGGATCTTCCCCACGATCACCGCCGCCGCGATAATAACCGCCGCCCAGAGCACGATCCACATCCAGTTATAGGCCAGCGCCACGATGAAGTCCGCCATGCCGTCCACAAAGGAGCGCCAGCCCCGGCTCAGGGCATTGCCGATCCGCTGTCCAAAGTTCTCCGGCAGCTCCTCCGTGTCGGAATACTTGTAGACCTCCTGCAAGCTGACTGTCACCGTGGCAAAGTCCACCAGCGCGTCGTAGTGCCGCAGGGTGCCGGAGAGGTCTTCAATATTCCATTCCGTTTCGGAGATGGCGGACTCGATGGTAATGATGTCCTCCATGTTTTCCGCCTGCGCCAGCAGCTTCTGAAGGCGCTCCAGCTTGATCTGCTGGGTTTTCAGGCGGCCGTCCGTGTCGTAATAGGTCTCCGTGATGTTTTGCTGCTCCGTGTTCTGCCACGTCACATGAGCCAGTCCCCCGGCCTGATCCAGAAAGCCCTGAAACTGAGCCGACGGCACCCGCACCGTATAGTCCGCCCAGCGGTAGCCCCGGCCGCCGCTGCCAACGGTGCTGCTTTCCAGATAGCCTCCCAGAGACTCCGCCAGCTCCGTCAGCGCTTTGGCGGCCGCATCAAACTCCGTGGTCTCCAGATTCAGCGTGCCGGTGTAGATGATCTTCTGATCCTTCAGGACTGTGCTGCCGCTGTCGGCGCTGGCATTATAGCTGTCGTCGGTGTCAAAATACCCCTTCTCCGTCTCCGAAGGCGCGGAATCGGCCACCGCCATGCTGCTGGAATTTGCGCTCTTCCCGCTGCCGCCGCAGGCAGCCAGAGAGAAAACCATGGTCAGGGCAAGGATCCATGCAAAGAGCTTTCTTTTCATCGGTCAATCCTCCTTTTAACAGTCTTCATCGCTGTCTCCTGTATAGATAGACGGTTCTCATGGTCAAAAGTTCCGCAGAAGTCAGATTTTTTTCAAATAGCAGGGGGCTTGCCTTTTTTTCCTCTCCGCTGTACAATGAGACCGCTGTGAATACAGGAAACAGGAGGATGATAGAAATGACTTATCAGGAAGCTCTGGAGCAGGCCCGAACCTGTATAGGCAAGTGCCGCGCCTGCCCGGTGTGCAACGGCCTTGCCTGTAAAAACATGATTCCCGGCCCCGGCGCAAAGGGCCTTGGCACCGGGGCGATCCGCAACTATCAGAAGTGGCAGGAGCTGTGCGTCAACATGGACACCATCTGCGAAAACGGGGACGCGGACACCAGCTATGATTTCTTCGGCAAAAAGCTGACCATCCCGGTGATGGCAGGCCCTGTGGGAGCCGTGACCCTGCACTACAGCGACAAGTATGACGATCTTGGCTATAACAACATTCTGGTTCCCGGCTGCGCCAAGGCTGGAATTTTAGCCTTCACCGGCGACGGCACCAATCCCGCCGTCATGGAAGCCACCGCCGCGGCGCTGAAGGCCAACGGCGGCTGCGGCGTTCCCACCGTGAAGCCCTGGAATCTGGAAACGATCCGCCGTAAAATGGATCTGGTAAAGGCCGCCGATCCCTGCGCCATCGCCATGGATATCGACGCCGCCGGTCTGCCTTTCCTGAAGGGACTGAATCCCCCTGCAGGCAGCAAAACCGTGGAACAGCTGAAGGAGATCGCCGCCATGGCAGGCAAGCCCTTCCTTCTCAAAGGCATCATGACGGTCAGAGGCGCTGAAAAAGCGCTGGAAGCCGGTGCTGCCGGCATCATCGTCTCCAACCACGGCGGACGGGTGCTGGATCAGTGTCCCGGCACCGCCGAGGTGCTGCCCGCCATTGTGGACGCCGTAGGCGGCAAGATGAAGGTCTTTGTGGACGGCGGCATCCGCACCGGCACGGATGTGTTCAAAGCGCTGGCCTTGGGCGCCGACGCCGTGCTGATCGCCCGCCCGTTCGTCACCATGGTCTACGGCGGCGGCGAGGCAGGGATTCAGGCCTATGTGGACAAGCTGAAAGCCGAACTGGCCGACACCATGGCCATGTGCGGCGCTCACACGCTGGCGGAGATCAACCGCTCCATGCTCTTCGGTTTCTGACCCATGGAGCCGGAAGCTACCCTGATGGAGCAGCCGGACGCCCTGCTCCACTGCTTTCTGGATCTGGGGGAGGCCATGCTGGCCGTCGGCGCAGACGTAAACCGGGTAGAGGATTCCCTCTCCCGGCTGGGACTGGCCTATGGTGCGGTGCGGATGAACGTGTTTGTCATCACCTCCAGCATTGTCGTCACCATGTCCCTGCCGGACGGCCGGGACGTGACCCAGACCCGTCGGATTCTCACGCCCGGCGGCACGGATCTTACCATCTTAGAGGATCTCAACGCTCTGAGTCGCCGGTGCTGCACCTGCCCCATGTCCGTAAAGCGGCTGAAAAGTGAGCTGTTCACGCTGACCCGGAATCCGCCGCGTCCCCTTTCGGTTTACGCAGGCAGCGCTCTGGCGGCGGGAAGCTGCACGGTCTTTTTCGGCGGCGGCGTTTGGGACGGTCTGTCGGCCGCCGCGTTCGGTCTTGCGATCTGCTGGTTACAGCGCCGCTTCTCCGCGCTTTGCCCCAACCGTCTGGTTTTTAACTTGCTGGCGGCACTGGCCGTCGGCATCAGCATTACGCTCTGGGCGGCGCTGATACCCGGCCTGCATATGGACAAGATCATGATCGGCGACATTATGCTCCTGATCCCCGGTATGGCCATGACCAACGCCGTCCGGGATACCATGGTGGGATCGCCCATCTCCGGCGTCATGCGGCTCATTGAAACCCTGCTGTGGGCCGGGGCCCTGGCCATGGGCTTTATGACAGGCTTCTGGCTGATGGGGAGGTTTGGCTTATGATGATCCGGCTGCTCACCTCGTTTACCGGCTCTCTGGGCTTTTGTCTGGTATTCCATCTGCGGCGGCGGTATCTGCTGCCTGCGTCTCTGGGCGGCGTGCTGACCTGCGGGGTCTATCTGGCCGCGGCCAACGCGCTGGACGGCATCCTGCTGCCCACCCTGATTGCCTCAGCCTTCGCCGCGCTGTACGCAGAGGTGCTGGCATGGCTGCTGCGCGCCCCCACGCCCCTGTTTTTGACCATTGCACTGGTCATCCCCCTGATTCCCGGACGGTCGCTGTACTATGCCACCTACTGCGCCGTCCGGCAGGAGATGTCCCTTGCCAGAGACTATGCCGCGCAGACCGCTGAGTATGCGCTGGGGATCGCATTAGGCGCCAGTCTGGTATGGGCTTTTGCCAATATGCGGCGCAGTCTGGTGCGGCACGATCCCATTCCCCGCTGAAGCTGCCGCCCCCGCTTCTATATTCAGAACGATTTCAACATGGAACCCATTTAAATAAAAGCGAAGCGGCACAGCAATCGCTGTTATATTGTCATTAACAGCCAAAATGGCCCTGCCAATCAGGACGCAAAGTGGCTTCCGGCCCGCTCTTCCCCACGCTGGATATCCCGCCAGAGATGCTGCAGCTGCTTTTTGTGATGGCACAGCTTTTCCTCGCAGTTTTTGCAGGACAGCGCCGCGTTCGTGTTCTCGGCAAAGCGTTCCGGGTGCCGGTGTACCGTGATCTCCCAGCGGATGAGCAGCAGGAGGGACATCCCCAGCAGACTCCATGTATACCCGTTGGGGATGAACAGATATGGAGTAAACATCATGGCAAAGTCCCAGTTATAGATCCGGCAGACCGCGCAGCAGCGGTTCTTCATGAACCAGGTCTGAAACGGGCAGAAGAACAGGATACAGATCATATCGCACACGCCGTAAGCAAGGCTGATAAGGATCAGGATATCCTTGCCTATGAGCTTGACCCGGTAAAGCACGCCGATCGTACCATTGAGCAGAAGCCATGCAGCCGCAGCGGCAAAGGTGCGCATCCATGGCTGCATCTGCGGCGCGGACGCGCCGGTGGGGCGGTAATTTTGCGGGAACTGCTTCTGGCAGCCCATGCTTTCCAACTTGGAGGGGAAGAAGCGCAGCAGCATCTCCACGGCGTATACGATCCAGATCAGCGCCAGCAGCCATGGCTCCGCCTCCAAACCGCGGAACAGGCCGCCGCTGTATCGAAATCTGCCGGAGAAATACAGCAGCGCTGCCAGCAGGAACAGCAGCGAGCGGTAAACGAGCTTTGCGTAATGCAGCGCACAGATCCGCGTCAACATTCTCTTTTTATTTTTCATCCTTCTGATCCGAAAGCCCCGCAGACGTACCGGGTCTTCCGCACTCCTGACATACAATATTTTTTGCATTATAGCACAAAACGACAGGATATGCCAGATTTTATCATTCTGTGGCAAAAGCACACCCTAATCGGCGCAGGCGGGATCGTCAGCGATCCCGCCTGCGCCCTATGGTATGGTGTATTCTCAGATGGTTTTCTTTCTGGAGGGAATTTTTGCTTTCAGCTGCTCCAACCGGTTCAGCGCTTCCAGCAGCGTCTCATCCTTCTTGGCAAAGTGGAAGCGGATCAGGTGATTCACCGGCTCCCGGAAGAAGCTGGAGCCGGGAACAGCGCCCACGCCTACCAGCCGCGCCAGATCCTCGCAGAATTCCAGATCGCTGTCATAGCCGAATTCGGAGATATCCATCAGGACGTAGTAAGCACCCTCCGGGTCATTGTGGACGATTTTCAGATCGTCCAGCCCCTTGAGGAACAGCTCCTTCTTGTGGGTATATTTGGCCAGCAGATCATCATAGTAATCCTGCCCGAATTGCAGGCCGGGGATCACCGCCTCCTGCAAAGGAGCCGCCGCGCCCACCGTCAGGAAATCGTGAACCTTCTTGGCCCGCTCGATGATCTCCGGCGGCGCGATGATATAGCCCAGCCGCCAGCCGGTAATGGAATAGGTCTTGGAGAGGGAGGAGCAGGAAAGCGTCCGCTCCCACATCCCCGGCAGGGTGGCAAAATAGGTGTGCTGATGGGGTGCGTAGACAATGTGTTCGTAAACCTCGTCGGTGATAACATACACATCATACCTGGCCGCCAGCGCCGCGATGGTTTCCAGCTCCTCCCGCGTAAAGACCTTGCCGCAGGGATTGGAGGGGTTGCAGAGCACCAGCGCTTTGGGGTGCTGGCGGAAAGCGTCCTCCAGCACGTTGGCGTCAAAGTGAAAATCCGGCGGCACCAGCGGGACATAGATCGGCTCCGCGCCGGAGAGAATGGTGTCCGCGCCGTAGTTCTCATAGAACGGAGAGAAGATAACCACCTTGTCGCCGGGATTGGTGACGGTCATCATGGCCGCCATCATGGCCTCCGTGCTGCCGCAGGTGGTAACGATCTCGCTGTTGGGGTCAATGGCCCGCCCCATATAGTGGGACTGCTTGGCGGCCAGCGCTTCCCGGAAGTCCTGCGCGCCCCAGGTGATGGAATACTGGTGATAGTCCTCATAGGCTACCTGCGCCAGCCGGTCGAGAATGGCCTTGGGCGGTTCAAAATCAGGGAACCCCTGAGACAGATTTACCGCATTGTATTGCAGAGAGATCCGTGTCATCCGGCGGATGACGGAATCGGTAAAGCTGGCAGTGCGCTCAGATAATGTTTGCATAATGCCCCTCCTTATTTTTCTGCATGATTCCTGTGCAGAACTCTTCCGGCGCAGACGCCGGTACTTTTTCCCTGTTCCATGGCCAAAACACCGTTGATCATCACAATCTCCAGTCCCTGTGCCAGACCGTCAGGGTGGTCATAGTCCGCTGTGTCGTGGATCCGTTCGGGATTCAGCAGCAGCAGATCCGCCTTGCAGCCCGGAGCGATGCGGCCTCGATCCGGCAATCCCAGCTTCTGCGCCGGCAGGCCGGTCATTTTCCGAATGGCCTCCGGCAGCGTCAGCAGACGCTCCTGCCGGACATATTTTTCCAATACCCGGATAAACGACGCCGTGTAGCGGGGATGGCACTTTCCCTGAGACGGGAACCCATCGGTACACGCCATGGAATGGCGGCCCTTCAGGACGGCAGCCACATCCGCCTCGCACATCAGCTCGATAATCATCATGGCGCTGTTGCTGCCCTCCACGATGACGTCCATCGCCGCTTCAAACGGGTCTGCCCCCCGCTCCTCTGCAATTTGAGCAATGGTCTTGCCCACAAATTCCGGGGCGGAACACTCGTTGATCAGGATCTTGTCCCAGCCGGACGCAAGATAGAGGTTTTCAAACACGGCGCCCTCTCCCTTGAGATCCCGGATCACCTGCGCCCGAAGCTCCGGCGTCCGCAGGCGGCTCAGCAGGGCGTCCGTACCGCCCGCTAACGCCCACGGCGGCAGGATGGAACTGAACTGCGTATTGGCGGTGACATAGGGGTACACATCGCAGTGTACCTCCAGACCGCGGGCGTTGGCGTCTTCAATCATGGCCAGCGTCTGCCGGACTTTCCCGAAATTCTCTCTGCCGGAAGCCTTATGGTGCGAGAATTCCACACGGACGCCGCTCTGCTCCGCAAGGGACAGCGTTTCCGCCACAGACTCCGCCAGATGCCTGCTCTCGCTGCGGAGATGCGTTGCATACAGTCCGCCGTATTCCGCCGTGATCTTTGCCAGCCGTAAGATCTCCTGCCGGTCGGCGAACACGCCGGGCGCATAGAATAATCCCGTGGAAAAGCCGAAAGCGCCCGCCTCCAGACACTCCCGCAGCAAGCCGTTCATAGTCTCCTGTTCCCCGTCCGTCAGCGGCCGGTTTTCCAGTCCGGCCAGAGCGATCCGCAGCGTCCCGTGTCCAACCAGCGCCGCGGTGTTCAGCAGCGGCTGCTGCCGCTCCAGCACCGTCAGGTATTCAGAAAAGCTGCGCCAGTTGTATGGCACCGGCATATAGGAGAAAAACGGCCCGCAATATTGCCGCAGGGCGTCCAACGTTTCCGGGGCCGTGGGGGCCAGCGACAGCCCGCAGTTTCCGATCACCTCCGTCGTAAATCCCTGAAGCAGCCGATTCCGATTCTTACCGGGATGGAAAATCACCGCGTCGGAATGGCAATGGATATCAATGAACCCCGGCACAGCCGTCTGCCCGTCGGCATCCAGAACCCGCCGCGCCGTCTCTCCGCTGTGTTTTTCAGCGTCGGCAAATACAATGGTATCCCCCTGGATTCCGATGCTGCCGAAATATGGCTGCGCGCCTGTGCCGTCTACGATCTGCGCGTTTTTAATGAAAAAATCCAGCATCACAAGCCTCCTGTCCGCGGAATCATGGGAAGCCGGGAATTCTCCCGGCTTCCCGCAAGGCGTTTACGCGTTTTTATAAGGGGCCAGCAGATCCTCATCCCAACCGGCAGGCTCATAGTAGCCGCCAAAGGTCTCCTCATAGACCTTCTTGGTTCCTTCGGACTGGAATGCCTTTACGATCTTGTCGTACACGGCAACCTTATCGGGATCGGACAGATCCTCCGTTCTGGCAGCGATCAGCGTCCAGTAAGGCTCCTCGTTCAGATCACCCACATACAGCGCGTCGTCCATCTTGAAGCCGTAGTCAATGGCGTAGTTCACGTTCACGATTGCTGCGGTGACGTCCGGCAGAGCGGACGGAATGGTATTGGCGGCCAGTTCTTCGATCTTCACATTGTAATTGTAGGACTCAATATCGTCCACCGTGGGGCTGAACGCGCTGTCGGCCTTCAGCGTCAGGATGCCGGCATCCTGCAGGATCTTCAGCGCCGCGCCGCCATTGGTGGGATCGTTGGGAATGGCGATCACATCGCCATCCTTCAGCTGGTCGATGGAATCGATCTTCTCGGAGAACAGGTTCATATGCGTGGAATATTCGGTGGCGATCTTGGTCAGATCATAGCCGTAGCTTTCAATCTCGGAATCCAGATACAGGTGGTGCTGGAATGCGTCGAGGTCGATATCCCCATTGGCCAGCGCATTGTTGGGGAGGGTAAAGTCAGAGAACTGCACCAGCTCCACCTCAATCCCCTCGTCCTTCAGCGTTTCAATGGCGGGCGCCCAGATCTGCTCATGAACAGCGCCGGTAACGCCGATGGACACATGGATCGGCTCGCTTCCGTCTCCGCCGGACTGGCTATTGTCGGCAGAGCCGCTGCTGCCCTGAGAGCCGCAGGCGGTGAGAGCCAGTGCAAAAAGTGCGGTGGTCAATGCAAATGCAATCGCTTTCTTCCGTTTCATTTTCAAGTTCCTCCAATAATCAGTCATTCAAAAATCTGTCATGTTTTGCGTTGGGTACTGCGTTCCCTTTTTCTGCCTTTCCGATGCAGAACTTGTCATCTCAGCTCATGTCCCGGCAAAGCCGGCATTCGGACGATCCCCGCAGCGCTTCTGAACACGACGATTCCGTTCGTCTGTACCTTCATTGCCTGACTTCCTCAATGCGTGCTTTTCTTTACGATCCGTCCGCCCAGCAATTCCATGAGGCAGACGAGAAGCACCAGAACGACAACGGTCACATTGGTCACATCTGCCATGTTTCGGTCATGACCATAGCGGATGGCAAAGTCGCCGAGGCCTCCGGCGCCAACTGCGCCGGCCATGGCGGTCAGATTCAGCAGGCTGATAGCCGTGATGGTCGTTCCCCGCGCAATGGCCGCCACGCTCTCCTTGAGATAGACCCGGAAAATGATTTCCAGAGGGCTTGAGCCCATGGACAGCGCCGCCTCAATCAGGCCGGGATCCAACTCCGCCAACGCGCTTTCCACCTGCCGGGTGAAGAAGGGGACGCAGCCGAACACCAGCGGGACGATGGCGCCGCGAACGTAAATGGCGGTTCCCATAATGGCGCGGGACACCGGCATGACCCATGTCAGCAAAATGATAAAGGGAATGGAGCGGAACAGGCTCACCAGCTTGTCCACGATCTGATAGAGGACTTTGTGTTCCAGAATTCCCCCCGGTCTTGTAACAGTCAGCAGCACGCCGAGGATCAAGCCCAGAACGAAGGAGATGGCTCCTGACCAGATGACCATCAAAAGGGTATCGCCGATGGCCGCGTAAAAGTCCGGCAGCTTTGCCATGACATTGGGGATCAGCTCATTGAGAAACTCTTGCATCTTTGATCACCTCCACGCCTACATTTTTCTCGATCAGGTATTCCACTGCTTCCGTAATTTTCTGCCGCTCTCCGCTGATGATGGCCACCGTTCCGCCGATGGGGGCGTCCTGCACGATGGTGATATCCGCAAAGATAATGTTCAGTGAAATGTTGAACTTCCGGGACACGGTGGAAATCAGCGGCTCAGAGACATTTCGCTGCAAATAGGAAAGGCGGACGATCACCTCTCCCGGCTGAAGCTGAACCACCGGGGAATTTTCGGCAACCAGCTCCTCGATCTTTTGGAGATTGGAAGTCGTATGAATGAAGTTCTTCGTGATCTCCTGCTTCGGATCGGCAAATACGTTGAAAACGTCCCCCTGCTCCACGACCCGGCCGTGTTCCATTACTGCGACGCGGTGGCAGATCTCCTTGACCACGGCCATTTCATGGGTGATCAGCACCACCGTGATGCCGAGGGTTTCATTCAGGTGCTTCAGCAGATGCAGAATGGATTTGGTGGTCTGCGGATCCAGCGCAGAGGTAGCTTCATCACACAGCAGCATGCTGGGATCGTTGGCAAGGGCTCTGGCAATGGCGACCCGCTGCTTCTGACCGCCGGAGAGCTGCTTGGGATAAGCGTCAGCTTTATCGCCGATCCCCACCAGTTCCAGCAGGCGCTGAACCTTGTCTGCGGTTTCCTGCTTGCTCAGCCCGCTGCCCCGCAGGGGATAGGCCACATTTCCTGCCACCGTCCGGGAGGGCATCAGGTTGAAGTGCTGGAAGATCATCCCGATCTTCTTCCGGGTCTGGCGCAGCTCCTTTGCGCTCAGGGCGGTGATCTCCTTTCCGTCCACCGTGACCGTACCGGCGTTAGGCCGCTCCAGAAGATTGATACAGCGCACCAGCGTGGATTTTCCTGCGCCGGTGAATCCGATGATCCCGAAAATCTCCCCCGTATGGATGGACAGGGATACGTCCTGAACTGCATGAACCTGCTGCTGACCGCTCCCAAAATTCTTGGAAATGTGTGCCAACTCGATCAAATCAATTCCTCCTTCAACGAAAAAAAGCGGGAAGCTCAAAAGCTCCCCGCTTCAAATGTGTCCTGATGGTCTGTTGCTTGTAGCTTAACAGATACACATTCGACCCCGGATGTTCCGGAAAGGCAGCAAATGAGCACACGAAAACGTGGGCATCGGCATAGCCATGTCCATAGTGCAGGTGAACATTCGAGAATCGTAATAGAACATACCAGCCGCTCCTTTCCAACAACATACTTCATTTGTTGGTTGAATCATACTCCATAATGCGGGCCGTGTCAATCCGGATTTTGGCAAATCGAGAAAGTTCGGTGTTTTCCTCAAAGATTTCCCGCCGTGTAGCGGGAAATCAGGCATTTCCCCCTGTTGAAAGCGGCTGCGGCCTGAAGTCTCCTGAACCGGCAGGTTCATCCGCCCGGATCAGATCCTTCACGACCTCGCCTGCAAGGATCAGCCCCACCACAGAGGGAATAAAAGCGTTGCTGCCGGGGACCTGCCGCCGCTGGGTGCATTTCCGCGCTGTTCCCGGCGGGCAGATGCAGTGCGTCCGGCAGCTGATGGACATATCGTCCAAAGGTGTCATAGGCGGTTCCTTGGAATAGACGACTTTCAGCGTTCTCACGCCGCGCTTTTTCAGCTCCCGCCGCATCACACGAGCCAGCGGACACACGGAGGTCTTGTAGATATCTGTCACCTCAAAGGCGGCGGCATCCATCTTGTTCCCTGCGCCCATACTGCTGATGATAGGCGTTCCTGTTTTCTGGGCCTGCTCTGCCAGCTCCAGCTTTCCGGTCACGGTATCAATGGCATCCACAACATAATCATAACGCGTAAAACCAAACTGCTCCGCCGTCTGCGGCGTATAAAAAGTTTTATAGGTGTGAACGACTGCATCCGGGTTGATCTCATGGATGCGCTGCTCCGCCACATCTACCTTATATTGTCCCACAGTTTTCCGCGTAGCAAGCAGTTGACGGTTCAGGTTGGTCAGGCATACCCGGTCGTCATCAATCAGATCCAGCGTGCCAATACCGCTGCGTGCCAGAGCCTCCACAGTATATCCACCCACGCCGCCAATTCCAAACACGGCGACCCGTGCGTTGAATAGCCGCTCCATTCCCTCTTGCCTTATGAGCAGCTGTGTTCTTGAAAACTGATTGAGCATATTTAAGCCTCGATTCCAATGTTCTGAATACTTCCCATATTGGTCAAATACGCCTGCGTTCCCCTGTATGGTCGCGCCTGTTTGCTGAATATGCGCCGGTTCTATCAGCATTGTAGGCAATCGCGGCGCTGTCCAGCTGTTGTAATTATCTGCACAGGTCAAAGTAGTCCACGCCAGCGAAAAGCCGCGTCCTGATCCCGCTTTTCCTCCCTGACACGCATCCGAAAGTGCAGGCATATTGATTTACAGTAAGCCGCACATCAACATAGTAGGATAGTTGGTTGAAATATCATAGCACGCAATGGCTTTGCTGCCAACCGCATGTGCTTTCAGCCCTCTCGGCCATTGCTGGCAACATAGCACCTTGTGCATTTTCAAATTTGTGCGTTTCAAAAGAAATGCCTGCTTCCAGCAGACAATCAAAAACAGCCGCTCAGCAATATCTGAAAACTTCTCAGCGCTCCTATCAAGCCGTTCAGGCCGAAAAATAAGCATCTGAATCTGTAGAAAAAGTGTTTCCGCCATTGTGAATGGCTTTCCGAATTTGCGTTTTCAAACCGACAGCAGGATATTTTGAACCGCAAAGTTTAAAG
>ENA-UEQK01000682-UEQK01000682.1-human-gut-metagenome-genome-assembly--contig:-NODE-682-length-23356-cov-14.845913_pt1 | contig 23356 bp, 19 predicted proteins | sample MGYA00242939_ERZ507942 | MGnify/ENA primary metagenome ERZ507942 (study PRJEB26167, sample SAMN06115485) | human gut metagenome | host: Homo sapiens | place: China:Chongqing | collected 2015-03-30... | reverse complement strand
GCCGTGAGGGATTCGAACCCCCGGCCTTCTGGTCCGTAGCCAGACGCTCTATCCAGCTGAGCTAACGGCGCGTACTGCTTTGCTCCAAACAGCTTGTTTATAATAGCATACCCAAAACGAAAATGCAAGAGTTTTTTAAAAAAATTTTCACTTTTTTTGTGGGCCTTGTAAATCAACAGAAAACTTGCTATAATATCTGAAAAATACAGCGGAAAACGCGGAAATGCGGTGTTGATATGGAGCGAAGCGCAATCAGGAGTGTGGCGTTCGGAGGATTTGACAAGGAAGATGTTGCCCGCTATATCGAGCAGCTCTCACAGGAGACGGAAAAACTCCGGGAAGAACGGGACGCTTTACAGGAAAAAGCAGACTGCTTGGAGAAGGAAGCAGACGAACTGAGGACTCAGGTTCAGGAACTCACCAAGGCCAGAGAAGAACTTTCAGCAGAGATGGCGCGTCTTGCGCCGCTGGAGAAAGAGAATGCCCAGTTAAAGGAACAGGTGGAGGCGCTGCGTCCGGACGCGGAGGCCCATGTCATGCTGCGCGGTCAGGTGGGGGCTATCGAGTGCGAGGCCCGGCAGCGGGCAGCAGAGCTGGAGGAGCACACGGCGGGACAGATGCACAAGGCGCTGGACCTCTTCCGGAAGCAGCACCAGATTTTGATGAGCACATTTGAAACGGCTTCCAGCCACATGACGGCGGAACTGCGGAAAATGGAAGTCACGCTGGCACAGCTTCCCAGGACCATGGATCAGACCGGCGTGGAACTGGATCGGCTGGCATCGGCTCTGGAAAAGGGTACTGATGCAAAAAGTGACAAAAAGTAACAAAATGCTGTTAAAAAAATCACAGGGGTGAACTTCCACTCCTGTGATTTTTTAAACACGATGCAGACGAAAATTGATTGATATATAACAAACAAACGCGGGGAGGACAAAAGGACGTCTGGTGAAATTGACAAAAAGACGGGCAAAAAAGAAAAAGACAGAAGCACTTTCTCCTGTCCGGTTCATTGTAGCATAAAAAGTTAGAAAAAGTAATATCCAAAGTACCAAGAAATATGGTGGTTGAACCAGGCGGTTCTTGTACAAAAAGGGGAAAGTGCCAGAATTTACTTTTGTTTTCTTGTTTTCTTGGAAATAATCTCCTATACTGGTAAACGTAACAATGAATGAGGAAAAAAACAGCATCGGTTTGAGGGAAAAGCCGAAAATTTAGAAAATCTATTCTTCTGGAAGGTTCCCGGCAGATAGAATTTTCAGGTATTTGCTGTAGCACTTTGCAGGAAGGAGGGTGAACGAGAGATGTCCATAGAGGCGATCAGACAAGTCACGGAAACGGAACAGGCCAACAAGCAGAGCAGAGCCGCCGCGGAGGCGGAGGCACGCCAGCTGGTTCTGGACGCCGAGCGGAACGGCACGGAGCTTTTAAAGAAGGTGCGGTCCGATGCGGCGGAACAGGGCAAGGACCTGCTGCGGCAGGCAGAGGAACGGGCGGCGCTGCGGGCCCAGGAGATCGCGCAGGAGGCGGAGGCGGAGAGCCGGCGCCAGCGCGAGCAGGCGGAACAGCATTTGGATGAGACCGCCGAGTTTATTGTAGAAAGGGTAGTGAAACACTGAGATGGCCATTGTCAAAATGAAAAAGCTCCATGTTATTGCAATGGCAGATCGCAGGGAAGAACTTCTGAAAGGACTGCTGCACCTGGGCTGTGTGGAGATCAGCGAACCCGGGGAGGTCCTTGCGGACCCCCAATGGGCGTCGCTGTTTCAGCGGAGCGGCTCGTCTCTTGCCGAGTGTAAGGGACAGCTCACCGACGTCAACACAGCGCTGGACGCCATCAAACAGTACGCCAAGTTGAAGGACGGCATGTTCATCAAACGCCATCCCATCACGGAAGCGGAATTCCTGGATGCCGGCGCTGCGGAAAAGGCTCAGGCAGCCTGTGACGCGGTGCGGGAGCAGTTGGGGATCCTGACCAAGGCCCAGAGCGAGGCAGGACGGCTGGAGAGCCGCGCCGCCGCCCTGAAGCCGTGGGAATCGCTGGACCTTCCGCTGGAGCGATCCGGCACCGCTCACACCATCTTCCGTCTGGGGGTCTGCCCCGGTCAGACGGATGTGGGCGCCATCCGCGTTCAGATGGAAGCGGAGGGCCTGGCGGCGGAGCTGTATGAGATCAGCGCCGACAAATTACAGAAGTATCTGCTTGTGATCGTCCACCGCGGCGATGAGGAGAAAACACAGGAGCTGCTGCGGCCCTTCGGCTTCAGCGCGGTGACTTTCCAGGGAATGACCGGAACGGCGGCGGAGAATATCCGTTCTCTGGAACGGGATCTGGAGGCAAACAAAAAGACTCAGGATGACGCCGCTGCCGCCATCGCGGCCAGTGCGGAAAACCGGGACGCACTTCGGATCTACGCCGACCGGCTCCGGGCCGAGGCAGCCAAGGAGCAGTGCGCTGAGAGCGTCCTGACGGATGAAACGGTGCTGTATTTCCAGGGCTGGGTCCCGGCGGAGCAGGAAAAGGCGGTAGGCACGTTCCTGACGGAAAAGGGCTGCGCTTGGGAAACGCTGGACCCCGCGGAGGAGGAGATCCCCGACGTGCCGGTGCAGCTGAAAAACAACTGGCTCACGAAACCTTTGAACATGGTGACGGAGATGTACTCCCTCCCCAGATACGACAATGTGGACCCCAACCCCCTGATGGCGCCGTTTTTCATCCTGTTCTACGGTATCATGATGGCGGATATGGGCTACGGCCTGCTGATGTTCCTGGCGGGATTTCTCATCAGCAAAAAGTACGCGCCCAAGGGCACGGCGGGGAACCTGTTCGGACTGATGACCCTCTGCGGCGTCAGCACCTTTATTATGGGCGCCCTCACCGGCGGCTTCTTCGGAGACTTCCTGACTCAGGTGGTCAAGCTCACCACCGGCGGAGAGTTCGCTCTTCCGGCCCTGTTCACCCCGTTGGATGATACCCTGATGATCCTCATCGGAGCCATGGCACTTGGCATGGTGCAGATCATCACCGGTATGGCCATCAGCTTCGTGCGGAAGCTGAAAAACGGTCAGGTGATGGACGCTGTATGGGAAGAGCTGACCTGGTGGGTCGTGTTTGCCGGGATCGGCCTTATGGCCGCCGGCATGACCAGCGTGGTCCTCTATGTTGGCCTTGCCATGGTGGTCCTTGGACCGGTGCTGACCAACAAGGGCTTCGGCAAAATTACCGGGATCTTCGGTTCTCTGTACAATCACATCACCGGGTATTTCGGAGACATCCTCTCTTACTCCCGTCTGATGGCCCTGATGCTGGCGGGCAGCGTCATTGCGCAGGTGTTCAACACTCTGGGCGCCATTCCCGGCAACATCATCGTGTTCCTCATCATCTCGCTGGCAGGCAATGCCCTGAACTTCGCGCTGAACCTGCTGGGCTGCTACGTCCACGACCTGCGTCTCCAGTGCCTGGAGTACTTCGGCAAGTTCTACGAGGACGGCGGCAAGCCCTTCAAGCCCCTGATGGCGGACACCAAATACGTTGACATTACAAAATAAATCATTATTTAGGAGGAACCCTATTATGACTGAGTTGGCTCAAATGTTTGAATTGCAGCAGAGTGCTACTTTCTTCGGCAGCTGGGGCGGTCTGGCTCTGGCCCTGCTGGGCGCTGGCCTGGCGGCTGTTCTCTCCGGCATCGGCTCCGCAAAGGGCACCGGCATGGCCGGTGAGGCCGGCGCTGGCCTGCTGTGCCAGGACCCCGGCAAATTCGGTAAGGTCATGATTCTGCAGGTCATCCCCGGCACCCAGGGCCTGTATGGCCTGGTGGTGTGGTTCTTCGCCATTTTCCGCATGGGCCTGCTGTCCGGCTCCCTGCCCGAGCTGACCATTGCCCAGGGCTTCCAGTATCTGGCGGCCTGCCTGCCCATGGCTTTGGGCGGCCTGTTCTCCGCCATCGCGCAGGGCCGCGTGGCTGCTGCGTCCATCAACATTCTGGCCAAGAAGCCGGATGACTGGTCCAAGGGCATGGTGCTCTGCATCACCGTGGAGTTCTACGCCATTCTGTCCCTGCTGGCTTCCATGCTGATGATCATCAATATCAGCGCCTGATCCCTGTAAGAAAGGGGATTCAATGATGAACGGAATTGATACCATTATCCAGCGGCTGAATACCGACGCGAAAGCGGAGACGGACGCCCTGCTGGAAAAAGCCCGCCAGGAGGCGGCGGCGGTCGCCGCCCGCTATCAGGCCCAGGCGGACAAGGAAGCGGCCGATCTGGCTGCCCGGAACGAGCGTCTGGCGGCGGAGCGGGAGGAACGTCTCATCAGCGCCGCCCAGATGGAGGCCCGGAAAACGGTCCTGGCCGCTAAGCAGGCGGTCATGGAGGAGACCTACGCCAAGGCGCTGGAAAAGCTGCGGAATCTGTCGGAGACCCGTTACGTAGAGGTGCTGACGGAGCTGCTGCTTCAGGCTGCGCCTCATGGTGTGGGAGAAGTCCTCTTCTCCGCCCAGGACCGGGAAACGGTTGGGCAGGCCGCGGTGGACGCTGCCAACGGAAAGTCCGGCGGCAAGCTGACCCTCTCCGGCGAGACCGCGCCCATTCAGGGGGGCTTCATCCTCAAGGACGGCAACGTTGAGGTCAACTGTGCCTTTGATACGCTGGTTCGTTTGCAGAAGGCGGAAACGGCGGGACAGGTGGCTCAGCGGCTGTTCGGCTGAGGGGAGGTCATACCTTGGCTAACAAAATCAAAGATACGGATTATCTGGCGATCTCCGCCCGTGTCCGGGCCATGGAGACCACGCTGCTGACGGCGGAGCGCATGGAGCGTCTGCTGGAGGCCCGCAGCGATGAGGAAGTCTCCAAGCTTCTTCAGGACTGCGGCTATCCGGAGCTGGACGCCGCCCGGCCGGAGGCTATGGACGCGGCGCTGTCTCAGGCCCGGGAGGAGCTGCTCACCGACCTTGGTGACGGCGCGCCAGATCCCAGATATATCGACATATTCAAGCTGAAATACGACTATCACAATGCAAAGGCCATCCTGAAGGCAGCCGCTATGGGTACCAGCCCGGACCGGATGCTGATGGATATGGGTCGCATCGGAGCAGCGGAGCTGAAAACCGCCGTGGAAAGCGGAGAACTGGACAAACTGCCCGGCGCTCTGCCGGCGGCGGTGGCGGAGGCCAAGTCCGTACTGGATACCACCCGGGACCCCCAGCTCAGCGACATCGTGCTGGACCGTTGGATGTACCGGGACATGGCCCAAGTAGCAGAGGATACCGGTAGCCAGTTCCTTCGGGGATATGTGGAGACCCAGATCGATGCCGCCAATCTCCGGGCGCTGATCCGGACGCTGCGGATGGGAAAAAACGCCGATTTTCTGGCGGGCGTTCTCTTTGAGAGCGGCACCGTGGAACCGGCGGCGATCCTGGCGGCGGCGAATCACCCCGCCGGCGGTCTGAACGAGATCTACGGCCCCACCCGGTTCGCACAGGCGGCGGAGGCAGGGGAGGCGGCCCTGAAGGGCGGCTCCCTGACGGAGTTTGAAAAGCGCTGCGATGACGCTGTCAGCGACTATCTGGCCGGGGCACAGATGATCCCCTTCGGGGAAGCTCCGCTGCTGGCTTATCTGGCGGCCCGGGAGACGGAGTACACCAACATCCGCATCCTGCTGATGGGCCGCGCCGCCGGGCTGAGCCCGGAGGTCATCCGGTCCCGCCTGCGGCGGACCTGCGCGTAAGGAGGGGAGAACATGGCAGCAACCTATTCCATCGCCGTCATCGGCGATTGGGAGTCCGTCATGGGCTTCCGGGCCTTGGGCTTGGACACCTATCCCGTCACCTCCGTGGAGGAGGCCCGGAAAACCGTCCATGACCTGGCCAAAACCAACTGCGCGGTGATCTACCTGACAGAGACCCTGGCCAAGGATATGGCCGACGTGCTGGACCGTTATAAGGACAATATCCAGCCCGCCATTATCCTGATCCCCGGCCGGGAAGGGTCTCTGGGCATCGGAAAATTGAACATCCAGAGCGCCATCGAACGGGCTGTGGGTGCGGATATCCTATAGACATTCAAGGGGGATCAGGATCCCCCTTGAGGATCTCCCCCTCGCCAGTTTGCGAACTGGCGTCGCCGCCCAAGGCGGCGGAGTCGAGGTGTTTTTGCCACGCACATGTCGCGGCAAAAAGATTTGAAAATAAGCTGCCGTCAGACGCGAAAGGTGGACTGACCTGAACTGGCATGACGGTAAACGGCTTTGAACGGCAGGGGGGACCCAAGCGATTTTATTTGTTCCTTCTGTAAAATTGAAGAAAGAAGGTTATCGAATTTGAGCGGTAAAGTTGTTAAAGTTTCCGGGCCGCTGGTGGTGGCTACGGGCTTGGCGGACGCCAATATGTCCGACGTGGTCCGTGTCGGCCCCCAGCGCCTGATCGGTGAGATCCTGACCATGAAGGGTGACACCGCCAACATTCAGGTCTATGAGGAGACCTCTGGTCTGGGCCCCGGCGCCGAGGTGGAGACCACCGGCGCGCCTATGAGCGTGGAGCTTGGCCCCGGCATGATCGAGGGCATTTATGACGGCATCCAGCGTCCGCTGGAGAAGATCGTGGAGAAGGTAGGCGCCTGCATCACCCGCGGCGTGGAGGTCCCCGCCGTGGACCACGAGAAGAAGTGGGAGTTCAACGCGGTGGCCAAGGTGGGCGATCAGGTCATCGGCGGCGACATCCTGGGCACGGTCCAGGAGACGGCCGTTGTGCTCCATAAGATCATGGTGCCGCCCACCATGCGCGGCACCATCACCTCTATCCAGAGCGGCTCCTTCAACGTGACGGAGACCGTCGCCACCCTCAAAACCGAGGACGGCAGGGAAGTCCCCCTCACCATGCTCCAGAAGTGGCCCGTCCGTGTGGGCCGTCCCTATACGAAGAAGTATCCCCCCAAGCGGCCCTTGTGCTCCGGTCAGCGGATCATCGACACCATGTTCCCCATCGCCAAGGGCGGCACGGCGGCAGTCCCCGGACCCTTCGGCTCCGGCAAGACCGTGGTGCAGCACCAGCTGGCCAAGTGGTCCGATGTGGACATCGTGGTTTACATCGGCTGCGGCGAGCGCGGCAACGAGATGACCGACGTTCTGCGGGAGTTCCCGGAGCTGAAGGACCCCCGCACCGGCGAAAGCCTGATGAAGCGGACGGTGCTGATCGCCAACACCTCCGATATGCCCGTGGCCGCCCGTGAGGCGTCCGTGTATACCGGTATCACCATCGCGGAGTATTTCCGCGACATGGGCTATGATGTGGCCGTTATCGCAGACTCTACCTCCCGCTGGGCCGAGGCCCTCCGTGAGATGTCCGGCCGTCTGGAAGAGATGCCCGGCGAGGAAGGCTACCCCGCGTATCTGGCCTCCCGTCTGGCTCAGTTCTACGAGCGTGCCGGCAGCGTGGAGTGCATCGGCTCCGACGAGCGCCGGGGCAGCCTGACGGCAGTGGGCGCCGTGTCCCCTCCGGGCGGCGACCTGTCCGAGCCGGTTTCCCAGGCCACCATGCGGATCGTCAAGGTGTTCTGGGCACTGGACTCCTCTCTGGCCTACAAGCGTCATTTCCCGGCCATCAACTGGCTGAGTTCCTATTCCCTGTATCTGGACTCCCTGAAGCCGTGGTTTGACGAAAATCTCGGCCCCGAGTTCATGCGGGACCGCACTAAGGCTATGGGCATCCTGCAAAACGAGGCCAGCCTGAACGAGATCGTTCAGCTGGTTGGTAAGGACGCTCTGGGCGCCGGCGACCAGCTGACGCTGGAGGTGGCCCGTATGGTCCGCGAGGACTTCCTGCAGCAGAACGCCTTTATGGACGTGGATAGCTTCTCCGACTACGAGCGGCAGAAGAAGCTGCTGGGCATGATCCTCAGCTATGACGTCCTCTGTCGGGACGCCATCGCCAAGGGCGCTTCCGCCCAGGAGCTGTTCCAGATCCCGGCCCGTGAGCAGATCGGCCGCGCCAAGAGCGTGCCTGCCGAGGAATACGCGGCAGTTTACGATCAGATCCAGTCTGATATGGAGCAGCAGATCGCTGCCATTGCAGCCAAAGGAGGGGACGACGAATGATCCGTGAATATAAAACCGTTGAGGAGATCAGCGGCCCTCTGATGATGGTCCGCATGGTGGAAAACGTCACCTATGACGAACTGGTGGAGATCGAGCTGCATGACGGCTCCCTCCGCCGGGGCAAGGTGCTGGAGGTCAATGGCGACGCCGCCGTGGTCCAGCTCTTTGAATCCGCCGCCGGTATCAATCTGGCGGACGCCAAGGTCCGCTTCCTGGGCCATCCCCTGCAGCTGGGCGTGTCCGGCGATATGCTGGGCCGCGTGTTCAACGGCATGGGCCAGCCCATTGACGGCGGCCCCGACATCCTCCCCGAGGAGTATCGGGACATCAACGGCCTGCCTATGAACCCCGCCGCCCGCGACTATCCCAACGAGTTCATCCAGACCGGCGTTTCCACCATTGACGGCCTGAATACGCTGGTCCGCGGCCAGAAGCTGCCCATCTTCTCCGGCTCCGGTCTGCCCCACGCCAATCTGGCGGCGCAGATCGCCCGTCAGGCCAAGGTTCTGGGGGATGAAGGCTCCAACTTCGCCGTGGTGTTCGCCGCCATCGGCATCACCTTCGAGGAATCCGAGTTCTTCGTCAGCGAGTTCAAGCGCACCGGTGCCATTGACCGTACCGTGCTGTTCAGCAACCTGGCCAATGACCCCGCCGTGGAGCGTATTTCCACCCCCCGTATGGCCCTGACCGCCGCTGAGTATCTGGCCTTTGAAAAGGGGATGCAGGTGCTGGTCATCATGACCGACATCACCAACTACGCCGAGGCTCTGCGTGAGGTCTCCGCCGCCAAGAAGGAGGTCCCCGGCCGCCGCGGCTTCCCCGGCTACCTGTATACTGACCTGGCTACGCTGTACGAGCGTGCCGGCCGCCGTCTGGGGAATCCCGGCTCCATCACCCTGATCCCCATTCTGACTATGCCTGAGGACGATAAGACCCACCCCATCCCCGACCTGACGGGCTATATCACCGAGGGCCAGATCATCCTGAGCCGCGCTCTGTACCGCCAGGGCATCCATCCCCCTGTGGACGTGCTGCCCTCCCTGTCCCGTCTGAAGGATAAGGGCATCGGCGAGGGCAAGACCCGTGAGGACCACGCCAGCACCATGAACCAGCTCTTTGCCGCCTATGCCACCGGTAAGGACAACAAGGAGCTGATGAGCATTCTGGGCGAGGCGGCGCTGACCCCCACGGACCTGCTGTACGCCAAGTTTGCAGACGAATTTGAAAAACGCTACGTCAATCAGGGCTACGAGGAAAACCGCTCCATCGAGGAAACGCTGGATCTGGGATGGGAGCTGCTGAGCATCCTGCCCAAGAGCGAGCTGAAGCGGATCAAGCCGGAGCTGATCGAGAAATACTGGCCGAAAAAGGACGAGCAGAAGTAAGGAGGGGTGAACCATGGCGAATATCACGGTCAGCCCTACCCGCATGGAGCTCACCCGTCTCAAGGGCAAGCTGAAAACCGCCCAGCGGGGCCACAAGCTGCTGAAGGATAAACGGGATGAGCTGATGAAGCAGTTTCTGGATACCGTTCGGGAAGTGCGTTCCCTCCGCGCTGAGGTGGAGGAGGAGCTGATGGCCGTCCACAAGTCCTTTACGGTGGCCTCCGCCCTCATGTCCTCTGAGGCGCTGGAGCAGGCGCTGCTCTATCCCAAGCAGAGCGTGGAGCTTACCCGCACCACCCAGAACATCATGTCCGTCAATGTGCCGGTGTACGACTTCCAGACGAAAACCAAGTCGGATTCCGACATCTATCCCTACGGCTTTGCCGCTACCTCCGGCGAACTGGACGACGCTGTGGAAGCGCTGGGACACGTGTTCCGGAAGATGCTGAAGCTGGCGCAGATCGAAAAATCCGCCCAGCTCATGGCGGAGGAGATCGAAAAGACCCGCCGCCGGGTCAACGCGCTGGAGTATGTGATGATCCCCAATACGCAGGAAGCCATCCGCTATATCACCATGAAGCTGGATGAAAATGACCGTTCTACCACCACCCGGCTCATGAAGGTCAAGGATATGCTTCTGAAGGAGGCCATTGAGGAAAAGCGGGCGGCAGATGCCGCAGCTTTGGAGACATTCTCCGGCGGGGAAGCACAGAAAGCCTGAAACCCTGTATGAAAAACCTCCGGCTCTGCCGGAGGTTTTTCTGCTTCTTGCGCCGGGGAGAGGAATATGCTAAAATGCCGTCAGGAAAGGGCGTGGGCGCAATGTGGTATGTCTATATGCTGCGCTGCGGGGACGGCAGTCTTTACACTGGCTCCACCACGGATGTGGCCCGGCGGCTCCGGGAGCACCAGAGCGGAACGGGAGCCAAATATACCCGCAGCCGCCCGCCGGTGACGCTGGCCTACACAGAGGAAGCACCAGACCGCTCTGCTGCCCTGCGCCGGGAAGCGGCCATCAAAAAGCTGCCCCGCAGACAGAAGCTGGAGCTTATAAAAAACGGGTTCGACGATCCAGACGGGAATGGAGCATTTCCTTTGGGCGCGTGTCCCCTAAGGGGAAAGGAATGAGGTCCTGCCCCTGTACAGCCGGAAAAACGAAAAGAAGGGAATCAGATGAGAAGAAAAGATCGGGAACTGACGCCGGAGCAGGCGTGGGAAATCGTGGATCGGTGTGCGGACGGCGTGGTGTCCATGGTGGATGACGCCGGCGCGCCCTATGCTGTGCCGGTGAATCTTGTCCGGGAGGACAACCGGGTGTACTTCCACAGCGCCATGGCAGGGAAAAAGGCAGACTGTATGTGGAAGCATCCCAACGTATGCGTCGCCTGTGTGGAAAGCGGCGCGGAGATCGATCAGCCGGGACTGACCACCCGGTATGCCTCTGCCATCCTGACGGGAACGGCGGCGGAGGTGACGGACGCAGCGGAAAAGGTAAACGCCCTCCGGCTGCTGTGCCGGAAGCTGGCACCGGAGAACCCCTACTGGCAGGGGGATTTTCACGACTGTATCGGCCACACTGCCGTGTGGCGCATCACTGTGGATGAGATCACAGGCAAGGCCAACCGGGGCAGGCCGGAATAAGAGAAGAACACACCGTGCCGGGAGCGCTGCTCGCGGCACGGTGTGTTTTATTAAGAGGCAGGGACGTCCTGCGGCTTCGGGGTGGCCTGCCGCATCGCTGGAAAGCCCAGCAGACGCAGGGCCATGCCGAAAAAGGCGTAAAAATAGTGAGATTTGAGACTGAAATATACGATTCGGCTAAGAAACTGCCTGAGAAAATAGGAAAGGCTGTTATAGACATCGCTGTAAATCAAAGCCCAGCACAGCGCCGGCAGCGCGATACCGCAGAGCGCAAGAACCAGCAGCCCCCGGCGCACCCGGCGGATGTAAAGTGTCTGAGGAGGCCGGATGGGGATAAACAGACTCAGCAGCTGGGTCAGGGTCCAGCCCATCATACCCCAGGCAATGGGCTTCCAGACAGCAGAAAGTACAAAAACCGGCAGAAAATATTCGTTCCGCTTCATGCACGCAAGAACCCATGGGCGCAGACGCACCATGACGCCCCAGAGAATCGCCGTCAGCCCGATGCCGGTCAGGGTAGGGAATACGGCGCGTCTCCGGCTTTCCGGCACCGGCGGGCCGTAGAGGACAGCGTTGGCGTCCGTGCCGAAGATCTCTGCCAGCCGCAGGATCTGCTCTACATCCGGCCGGGTGCGGCCGTTTTCGTAGTTGGAGACGGTCTGCCGGGTGACAAACAGCCGCGCGGCCAGCTCGTCCTGCGTCATGTTCTGCCGTTTCCGCAGATCCCGGATGTTTTTCCCAATGTCACGCATACGCTTCACCTCGCCCCAAGCGTACCAAAAATCTGCCGGAATGTCACGCAAGGAATCTTTTCCATGACTGTTTTCGGGGGGACGGGCCGATTCAGCCCGCGCTCAGGTGGATGACGCAGCTGTTCAGATCGTAAAACGGTTCGGCGGCGGTGGGGGTCAGCCCCTCCAGCACATCGGATTCATACAGGGCGGAAACGGTCTTGAAGCACACCGGCAGGATGGGGGTCTGCTCCCGCAGATAACGGTACAGGGCGTTCAGCGCCGCCTCCCGGTCTGCGGAGCTGCGGCAGGCTTCCAGCAGCTGGTTGCACTGGGCGTCGCTCCAACTGCCGTAGTTCAGGCTGCCGCCGGTGGCCAGCAGGGAGGAAACGTCCCAATCCGCCAGCAGGCGCACCTCGCCGTAATACAGGTCGAAGCGCCCGGCGGCCAGAGCGGCGGTATACTCCTCCCACGGCAGGCTCACCGCCTCCATGGGAATGCCGGAGGCGGTAAACGCGGCGGCGATCTGCTGAGCCATGGAGACCTTGAAGGCATTTTCACTGTTTACCACCAGCCGCAGGGTGCGGGCGGGGCGGGTCTCGCAGGCGGCCAGCGCGTCGGCAAAGGCGGTGGCGGAAAAAGCAGTATCCAGCTCCGACGGGTACAGCGGCGACACCGGGGAGACGGGGAACTGGGCGGCTCTGGCATGGCCGGACAGCAGCCCACTGACCAGCGCCTGCCGGTTGAGCCCCAGCGACAGGCAGCGGCGGAAGGCGGCGTCATCCAAAGGCTTGACGGCGGTGTTGATCCCCAGATACTGGAACACGGAGGTGTCGGCGTCCGTGCAGCGGACGCTGCCGGAAACGGTCACGGAATCCGTGCCGGTGAGGTCAGAGACAAGAAGCTGGACGTCGTGGGAGGTGAAACGGTAAAGCATGGACTCCGCATCTGCGGTTTCCGTCAGAACGATCCGCTCCACCGGCTGACCGCCGCCCTGCCACCAGTTCTGGCTGGCCAGCAGGCAGGGGGTGCTGCTCTCATCATAGAGATACGGGCCGGTGCCGGTGGGGATGTCCTTTTTCTCGGTGCCGGATTTCAGGATCGGAATATCCAGCAGGGCGGGAAGGGCGCTGTTGGGCCGGGAGAGGGTCAGCGTCACAGTACCGTTCCCGGCGGAAATGCTTTTCACATCCGCCAGCCGCGGGGCATAGCGGGCGGAGCTGCGGGCGGCGGTGAGGGTGGCTCTGACGTCGGCGGCGGTGAGGGGGGAGCCGTCCGAAAAGACGACGCTCTGCCGCAGAGTGAGAACATAGGTCAGGGCTTCCGGGTCATAGGTGTAGGAAGCGCACAGCAGGGGCTGGGCCGTAAACTGCCCGTCCAGATGGAACAGCCCCTCATAGAGCAGGGAAGCTGCCGTCTGCTGCATCCCGTCCGGGCAGGTCAGGGGATTCAGCGGCTGCCCTGCCAGATAGGGCAGGGAAAAGGCGGAGGGGAGCGCGGCGGCCGTCTCCTCCGGGGCCGGATCTTCTTCCGGGGGAAAGAGCGGCTCCTCCGCTTCGTCGATCTGCGCGCAGCCGGTCAGCAGGGACAGGGCCAGCAGCAGGGCCGCTGCCAGCGCGGTGATTTGTTTCATAGGCACTCCTTCACAGCGATGACGGCGGCCTGCACGCCCCGCTGATCCCCCATTTTCCGATGGGACCAGAATAGATCCGGGCGGCAGGCGGTGCAGATACCGGAAACCTCGATATGCTCCGGCACAAGACCGGCGCGCAGCAGCCACTGGCGGTTCAGACCGGCCAGATCCACATGGAATTTGGCGCCCCGGCGCTCCATGTGCGGTTCTGCGTCTGTCCCCAGAGCGTCCCGCATGACGGCGGGAACATCGCCGTCGGTTTCAAAGCAGCACCGGCCGATGCAGGGGCCAAGGGCGGCCAGCAGATCCGCAGGACGGCTGCCGTAAGCTTCCTCCATGGCCTGCACCGTCTTTTCCACGATCCCGGCGGCGCAGCCCCGCCAGCCGGTATGGGCGGCGCCCACAGCCTGCCGGACGGGATCGTACAGCAGCACGGTGCCGCAGTCGGCAGAAAAGACCGTCAGGGGCAGATCTGCTTCATTGGTAATGAGGGCGTCCACATCCGTGTAGTCCCGGGGGCGGACGACGCCTTTCCCGGCGTCTGCGGCGGTGACGCGGCGGATGTTGGCGGTGTGGGTCTGCTGGCTCAGTACGGCCCGGCGTTCATCCAGCCCCAGAACCGCGAAGAAGCGGCGGTAATTTTCCCGGAGGGCTTCCGGGCCGTCCCCCTGATTGGGACGGAGGTTCAGGCTGTCCCACGGGGCGGGGGACACGCCGCCCCTCCGGGTGGAAAAGCCGTGGGGAATCTGATTCAGCACATCGGCGGTGAACCACACCAGACCGTTTTGCTCGCGCTGCTGAAAGGGCATTGCGTACACCTCACTGTCTCATATTTCAAAAAATGCCCTCCGGAAAACCAGAGGGCAAAGAGAGGATGCCTCGCAGGCGGGCATGGCTCAGCCATGTCCGCCCTGCGGGGCAGAAAATCGGATGGACGGCGGATCACAGGTCGGGGTGATACTCCTTGCAGGTGCATTTCTTCCACTTCAGTCCGCTGCCGCAGGGGCAGGGATCGTTGCGGCCGATCTTCACAACCTTTTTCACCGGCTGCTTTTTGGGCGTGGTGCCGTCGCCGCCTACATTTTCCACGGTGGCCTTGGCGACCCGCTCCCGCTTGACCTCCTCATCCTTCTTCAGACGGACGGAGTACAGGCGGCGGACGGTCTCATCCTGAATGGCGGAGACCATTTCCTCAAACATTTCCAGAGATTCCCGCTTGTAGACGTCCACGGGGTTGTTGTTGCCGTAGCCCTGAAGCCGGACGCCCTGCTTTAGATCGTCCATGGCGTCGATGTGATCCATCCAGTATTCATCTACCACCCGGAGCATGATGACCCGCTCCAGCTCCCGCATGATGGGCGTGGTGATTTCCTGCTCCTTGGCCTCGTAGGTCTTTTCGGCGGCGGCGATGAATGCCTCGTCGAAATCCTCCTGAGTTTTGGAGGGGATCTCCTCGTCGGAGAACTCCACAGCGCCCTTGGCAAAGTAGATGCCCTCCATGCCGCTGAGCATTTCGTGATACCGGGCGGCGTCCAGATGCTGGCTTTCGCCAAAGGCCAGCGCCACATGGTTGCTGACGGAGGTGTGCATCATGTTCAGCACGGTTTCCTTGATGTCCATGCCGTCCAGCACCTGACGGCGCTGGGCATAGATGATCTCCCGCTGCTTGTTCATCACGTCGTCGTATTCCAGAACGGACTTACGGGACTGGAAGTTGCGGCTTTCCACGGTGGTCTGGGCGTTTTCAATGGCGCGGGTCAGCATCTTGTTCTCAATGGGGGTGTCCTCATCCAGATCGAACTTTTCCATCATGTTCTGGATGCGGTCGCCGCCGAACAGGCGCATCAGATCGTCCTCCAGAGAGATGTAGAACCGGGTCTCGCCGGGGTCGCCCTGACGGCCGGCACGGCCGCGGAGCTGGTTGTCGATCCGGCGGGATTCGTGGCGCTCGGTGCCGATGATGAACAGGCCGCCGGCCTCCCGGACCTTTTCGGCCTCCTCCTTGATGATGGCCTTGTGATAGGCCATCCGCTCGGCGAAGAGCTTCCGGGCCGCCAGAATTTCCTCATTGTCGGTCTCGGCGTAGCCGGTGGCGTCCACAATGACCTCTTCGGAGTAACCGGCCTTCACCAGATCGGCGCGGGACAGGTACTCGGCGTTGCCGCCCAGCATGATATCGGTACCACGGCCTGCCATGTTGGTGGCCACGGTGACGGCCCCCAGCTTACCGGCCTGGGCCACGATCTCGGCTTCCTTCTCGTGGTTCTTGGCGTTGAGCAGATTGTGCTGGATGCCCTCCCGCTGGAGCAGCTGGCTCAGCAGTTCGTTCTTCTCAATGGACACGGTGCCAACCAGTACCGGCTGTCCCTTTTCGTGACATTCCTTCACCTGCCGGATGACGGCCCGGAACTTGCCGGCCTCCGTCTTGTACACCACATCGTGGTGATCCACGCGCTGATTGGGACGGTTGGTTGGGATCTCCACGATATCCAGATTATAGATGGTGCCGAATTCCTCGGCTTCCGTCATAGCCGTGCCGGTCATGCCGGAGAGCTTGTCGTACAGGCGGAAGTAGTTCTGGAAGGTGATGGTGGCCAGCGTCTTGTTCTCGCTGTTGACGTTGACGTGCTCCTTGGCTTCAATGGCCTGATGCAGACCGTTGGAGTACCGGCGGCCGAACATGAGACGGCCGGTGAACTCGTCCACAATGATAACCTCGCCGTCCTTCACCACGTAGTCGATGTCCCGCTTCATGGTGCCGTGGGCCTTCAGGGCCTGATTGATGTGGTGGTTCAGCGTGGCGTTGGAGGGGTCGGACAGGTTCTCCACATGGAAGAACTCCTCCGCCTTGGCAATACCTGCGGCAGTGAGGGTGGCGGACTTGGCCTTTTCGTCCACGATGTAGTCGGCATCGATATTGACGTCCTCTTCCTCCTTGTCATCCATCTGGACGACCACCTTTTTCTTCAGGCGGGAGACGAACATCTCGGCCATGTCGTACATCTGGGTGGACTTTTCGCCCTGACCGGAGATAATCAGGGGGGTACGGGCCTCATCGATCAGGATGGAGTCCACCTCGTCCACGATGGCGAAGCTGTGGCCACGCTGCACCAGCTCGCTGGAGTAGATGCACATATTGTCGCGGAGGTAGTCGAAGCCCATCTCATTGTTGGTGCCGTAGGTGATGTCGGCGGCGTAGGCGTCCTTGCGCTGCTGAGAGGTCAGGCCGTGAACAATCAGACCCACCTTCAGGCCAAGGAAGCGATGCACCTTGCCCATCCACTCGGAGTCACGCTTGGCCAGATAGTCGTTGACGGTGACGATGTGGACGCCCTTGCCGGCCAGCGCGTTCAGATAGGCGGGGAGGGTGGCCACCAGAGTCTTGCCCTCGCCGGTCTTCATCTCGGCAATGCGGCCCTCATGCAGCACGATGCCGCCCACCAGCTGCACCCGGTAGGGACGCATCCCCAGCACCCGGTCTGCGGCCTCCCGCGCGGTGGCAAAGGCCTCCGGCAGAATGTCGTCCAGCGTTTCGCCGTTGGCGAGACGCTCCTTGAACTCCGGCGTTTTGGCCTGAAGCTCTGCATCAGTCATGGCCTTGTATTCATCGGCCATGGCTTCGATTTTATCCACGATGGGATAGATGGATTTCAACTCACGGGAGCTGTAATCGCCGAAAATAGATTTCAGAAAGCCCATTGGTTACAAACATCCTTTCACGCTTCCGCCCGGCGCCGGGCGGGAGAGATTATACCTTATAAATGAAGGGAGAACATAGTCACCCACAATAAAACAAGCATACTATAGCATATCATCTCCCGGATTGCAAAGAAAAATGGAAGAAATACGAAAAAAGTTTACAAAATATCGACGCGCCAGAATGGATAATCGTTTAACAGGGCTTTTACCTTTTAAAACGGCGGATGCACCGGATCGGAAAAGCGGGGCTGTACGGCACAGTGCCGTACAGCCCCGCCTTTGGGGTGCTTACGAAATGTCAACTTCCGCCGCCAGTGCAAAATCCCCGATCCGCTTGTCCCGTTCCGTCTCGTTTTCATGAAACTCAAAAAACCACTTGACCGCCCGGTAGTGGCCGGCATCCAGGGAGCCGTAGCGGCTGGCCCACTGAAAGGTCATCTCCCTCGGCGTGTTTTTTTCAAAGATATAGGCTTCTGCCGTGTTGACAAAGTCTCCATTTTCTTCCAGATCATACCACTGGCCGTCCTGTTCTACCTGAAGGAAGAAATCAGCACTGTTGCCGCTGTCGATTTCCGTGTCCGTGGCGTTGAGGATCGTCACCTTGACCTGTCCCGGATAGGCGGAGCCATCCACCACCGTCATGGTGACGCCCTCATGGTTGTTGACCTCCAGATCAGATGCTTCTTCACTGATCTTGGGGGCAGAGCCGCAGGCGGTGAGGGCCAGCAGGCACAGGGCACAGCAGAAGGTGAACACATTCTTCATGAAGACCGCTCCTTTCGATAATTACAAAACAGATGCTATGTTTCTCTATTATATCAGACGTGGGAGAATTAAAAAAGTTCCGGCGTATTCCGGCAGATCTGCACGAATGACCGGAAAAGTTCACAAAACCTCCCTTGTACTTTCCAGGGTCCTGTGTTAAGATGTTCTAAAAGAAATGCTTTGCGGCATCTGTGAAAAATAAAAGGAGGCCCCTATGAAACTGAGCTTTTACGGCGCTGACCAATGCGTCACCGGCAGCTGCCACTGTCTGGAAGTCAACGGCAGGAAGATCCTCATTGACTGCGGCTTGCAGCAGGGACGGGACGAGATCGACAACGGCGCGCTGCCCTTCCATCCCGGCAGCATCGACTTCGTACTCATCACCCATGCCCACATTGACCACACCGGCCGGGTACCCATGCTGGTAAAGCAGGGCTTTCAGGGCCGCATCCTCACCACCCGCCTGACGGCCAACCTCATGGACATCATGCTGCAGGACTCCGCCTATATTCAGGAGTCCGACGCGGAGTGGAAGAACCGCAAGGCGGAGCGCTCCGGCGCGCCCAAGGTGGAGCCGCTGTACACCGTGGAGGACGCGGAGAACGTGAAGCAGTACGTCACCACCTGCGAGTACGGACAGGATGTGGAGCTGTGCGAGGGCGTCAGCGTCCGCTTTGCCGACGCGGGACATCTGCTGGGCAGCGCCTGCATCACCGTCACCGCCACGGAGAACGGCGTCACGAAAAAGCTGATCTTCTCCGGCGATCTGGGCAATGTGGATCAGCCCATTATCCGGGACCCCAGCCACTTCGCCGGTGCGGATTACGTCGTTATGGAGTCCACCTACGGCAACCGCAACCACACCGAGGTGTGGAGTTACACGGAAGATCTGGCAAGGATCATTGACGAGACCATGGCCAGAGGCGGCAATGTGGTGATCCCCGCCTTTGCCGTGGGCCGCACCCAGGAGCTTCTCTACTTTATCCGGGAAATCAAGGACAAGGGGCTGGTGAAATCCAACCCGGACTTCCCTGTGTATATCGACTCCCCGCTGGCCCGCCGGGCGACCACGATCTTCACCGGCGATCTGGACGGCTATCTGGACGCCGACGCGCTGGCGCTAGTGCAGGACGGCACCCATATGTTCAGCTTCACCAACCTCCGCATGACGGAGACGGTGGAGGAATCCAAGGGCCTGAATGAGGACGGCATCCCCAAGGTCATCATTTCCGCCTCCGGTATGTGCGACGCCGGCCGGATCCGGCATCACCTGAAGCACAACCTCTGGAAGCCGGAATGTACCGTGGTATTCGTGGGCTATCAGGGAGAGGGGACGCTGGGCCGCTCCCTGCTGGAAGGTGCTAAGAGTGTGAAGCTCTTCGGTGAGGAGATCGCCGTCCACGCAAAAATCGTCAACTTCCAGGGACTTTCCTCCCACGCCGACCGGGATCATCTGCTCGCGTGGATCGCAGACATCAAAGCACCCAAGCCCCAGCACGTGTTCATCGTTCACGGCGACCGTGAGGTAGCGCCCTACTTTGCCGAGAGCGTGGAAAAGCTGGGTTTTACCGCCCATGCGCCCCAGTATACCGAGGTCTACGATCTGATCGAGGACAAGATCGTGGCCGCCGGCTATCTGCCGGAGCGGAAGGTCAAGGCCGTGGGCGGCCAGAAGGTCACTTCCGCCTATGAGCGTCTGGCGGCGCTGGGTCAGCGTCTGGTGGACGTGATCCGCCGTTCCAGGGGCAGGGACAACAAGACCCTCAGCCGCTGGGCCGAACAGCTGCGTCAGCTGCTGGACAAATGGGAAGAATGATTGTAGAATAGAAGAATCCGCAGGGAGTGCTGTCAACGCGGCACTCCCTGCCTGTATCTGAACGAAAACTCTTTAGAACTTGAAAAGGATGAAAAATCCCATGGAAGCATTGGAAAAAGGAACGATTTATACGGCGGTGATCGACGGCTATTCCAGCGATGGACTGGGTATTGCGCGGGTGAACGGCGCGGTGGTGTTTGTGCCTCATGCCGTCCGGGGGGAGGAGATCGACCTTCGGATCACGAAGGTGATGAAAACCTCCTGCGCCGGAGAGATCGTGAAGATCCGCCATCCCTCGCCGGACCGCATGGAGCCGGAGTGTCCCCATGCGGGCAAATGCGGCGGCTGCGCCTACCGGCACCTGACCTATCCGGAGGAGCTGTGGGCCAAGCGCCAGCGGGTGCAGGACGCTCTGACCCGGATCGGCGGGCTTACCTTGCAGGTGGAGGAGATCCTGGGGGCGAAGAACCCGGAGCATTATCGGAATAAAAGCCAGTATCCCGTGGGAGCAGACGGCTCCATCGGCTTTTTTCAGGCCCGGACGCATAAAGTGGTTCCCATCCGCCGCTGCCTGATCCAGACGGAAGCTGCCGACCGCACCGCGCAGGCCGTGGGGGAGTGGATGCGGCGCTACAAGATCCCCGCCTATGACGAGACCACCGGCAAGGGGTTGGTGCGGCACGTCTGCGTCCGGGTGAACCGCAGGGGCGAAAGCCTCTGCTGCGTGGTGGTCAACGGGAACAAGGTGCCGCGGGAGCCGGAGCTGGCAGGCTGCGTCACCGCGGCGGTTCCCCACACAGTAGGCGTCCTGCTGAACAGCAATACCCGCCGGGGTAATGTGATCCTTGGCGACAAATACCGCACGCTTTACGGACAGAATTACCTGATGGATACCCTCTGCGGTCTGGAATTCAAACTGTCCATGCCGTCCTTTTATCAGGTGAACCGGGATCAGGCGGAGGTGCTCTATCATAAGGCACTGGAATTTGCGGGCCTGACCGGCAGGGAGACGGTGCTGGATCTCTACTGCGGTATCGGAACCATTACCCTGTGCCTTGCCAAAGCGGCAAAGCGGGTCATCGGCGCGGAGATCGTGCCGCCGGCCATCCGGGACGCCAAGGAGAATGCAGTGCGCAACGGCATCGAAAACGCGGAGTTTTTCTGCGGGGACGCAGCGGATATTGCAGCCAGACTGGAAGAGGAGGGACTGCGGCCGGATGTGGTCACGGTAGACCCGCCCCGGAAGGGGCTGGCACCGGAGGTCATTGCCTCCGTGGCGGCCATGGGGCCGGAGAAGGTGGTCTACGTTTCCTGCGACCCGGCTACGCTGGGGCGGGACGTGAAGATCTTCGGCCAGCTGGGCTATCAGGCAGTGCGGGCCGCCGCCGTGGATATGTTCCCCGGCACGGCCCATGTGGAGACGGTAGTTCTTTTATCCCACAAAAAACCAGATAGTTATATCCACATTGACGTGGAGTTTGGCGAGGGCGAAGGCAAGATTCCAGTGGATAAAATTGTCCAGAGAGCGGAGCAATATAAGCCAAAAGAACGTGTTACCTACAAGAGAATCAAGGAATATATTCTTGAAAAGTATGGTTTTAAGGTTCATACCGCTTATATTGCAGAGGTAAAGAGAAGTTTAGGACTGCCTATGTATGATGCTCCCAATGCAGTTGAAAAATTGAAACAGGCCAGAAAGCATCCTACACCGGAGAAAGTAGAAGCCATAAAGGATGCACTTCACTATTTTGCGGTAATATAATCTTTACATAAAATTAAATATCGCGCTTACATAGCCGTTTGTTCTTACGTTAGAGCAAGCGGCTTTTTTTATTCCCTTACATAGCTGTCTGTCTATCTGACCGGCAGCTTATTTTTGAGAAAGGAGGATTTCTCTTGAACACGCAAATCATCGCCGTCGCCAACCAGAAGGGCGGCGTCGGCAAAACGACCACTTGCGCTAACTTAGGGATAGGGCTGGCCCAGGCCGGGAAGAAGGTGCTGCTGGTGGATGCTGACCCGCAGGCCAGCCTCACCATCAGCCTGGGCAACCCGCAGCCGGACAAGCTGCCCTTTACTCTGTCCGACGCGATGGGCCGCATCCTCATGGACGAGCCGATCAAATCCGGCGAGGGCATCCTGCACCACCCGGAGGGCGTGGACCTCATGCCCGCCGACATCCAGCTGTCTGGCATGGAGGTGTCGCTGGTAAACGCCATGAGCCGCGAGACCGTCCTGCGGCAGTATCTGGACACCGTGAAGGGACAGTATTCCCATATCCTCATCGACTGCCAGCCCTCCCTGGGGATGCTTACGGTCAATGCACTGGCGGCAGCCAACAGGATCATAGTCCCCGTCCAGGCGGAGTACCTGCCCGCCAAGGGCCTGGAACAGCTGCTGTCCACCATCAGCAAGGTCAAGCGGCAGATGAACCCCAAGCTCCAGATCGACGGCATCCTGCTGACGATGGTGGACAGCCGAACCATTTTTGCGAAAGAGATCGCCGCCCTGCTGCGGGAGACCTATGGCAGCAAAATCAAGGTGTTCGGCACCGAGATTCCCCATTCGGTCCGGGCCAAGGAGACCAGCGCCGAGGGCAAGAGCATTTTCGCCCATGACCCCGGCGGCAAGGTGGCCGAAGGCTACCGAAATCTGACGAAGGAGGTGTTGAAACTTGAAAAGCAGCGCGAAAAAAGTAGAGCTGGCCTCGGTCGATGATCTGTTTTCCACCGAGGAAAGCCGGGCCGACGCCCAGCGGGAGAAGGTTCTGGAAATCCCCCTGTCCGAGCTGCACCCGTTCAAGGACCACCCCTTCAAAGTCAAGGACGATGAGGCCATGATGGAAACCGCCGACAGCATCCGGCAGTATGGTGTGCTGGTTCCGGCCATCGCCCGCCCGGACCCCAACGGCGGCTATGAACTGGTGGCTGGGCACCGGCGGCACCGGGCCAGCGAACTGGCTGGCAAGGATACCATGCCGGTCATTGTCCGCGATCTGGACGACGACCAGGCCACCATCATCATGGTTGACAGCAACTTGCAGCGAGAAAGCCTGCTCCCCAGTGAGCGGGCTTTTGCTTATAAGATGAAGCTGGAGGCCATGAAGCACCAGGGGGCCAGAACGGATTTAACTTCGGCCCAAGTTGGGCCGAAGTTGACCGCAGCAGAAAAAATAGCTGAGAACAGCCCTGACAGTAAATCTCAAATCAAAAGATTTATCCGCCTGACTGAGCTGATCCCCGAATTGCTGGACATGGTGGACGAGAAGAAAATTGCCTTCAACCCGGCCTATGAGCTGTCCTTCCTCAAAAAAGAGGAACAGGTGGACCTGCTGGACGCGATGGACAGCGAGCAGGCCACCCCCTCCCTCTCCCAAGCCCAGCGGCTGAAAAAGTACAGTCAGGAGGGCCACCTGACCCTCGACATGATGCGGGTCATCATGGGTGAGGAAAAGAAAAGTGACCTGGACAAGATCACATTCACCAGTGACACCCTGCGCAAATATTTTCCCCGGAGTTACACGCCCCAGCGGATGCAGGAAACCATCATCAAGCTGCTGGAACAGTGGCAGCGCAAGCGCCAGCAACAGCA
>ENA-UEQK01000668-UEQK01000668.1-human-gut-metagenome-genome-assembly--contig:-NODE-668-length-23559-cov-11.038157_pt1 | contig 23559 bp, 20 predicted proteins | sample MGYA00242939_ERZ507942 | MGnify/ENA primary metagenome ERZ507942 (study PRJEB26167, sample SAMN06115485) | human gut metagenome | host: Homo sapiens | place: China:Chongqing | collected 2015-03-30... | reverse complement strand
TACCCCGCGCCACACCTTTGAGCGCGGCACCATCGTCATCCGCGATGGCCGCATCGTGCCCTTTGCCGCCCCGGAAGAGGGCGAGGAGGTGCTGGATGCCGAGGGTCTGTACGCCCTGCCGGGCCTTGTGGATATCCATTTCCACGGGGCGATGGGCAAGGATTTCTGCGACGGCACCGAGGAGGCCATCCAGACGCTGGCGGATTTTGAGGCAAGCAAAGGTGTGCTGGCCATCTGCCCTGCTACCATGACCTATCCCGAGGAGATCCTGAACAAGGTGATGGATGCCGCTGCCGCCCATAAAAACGGCAAGGGCGCCGACCTTGTGGGCATCAACATGGAGGGCCCCTTCATCAGCCCCAAAAAGGTGGGCGCACAGAACCCGGAGTATGTGCAGGGCGCAGACGCCGCCATGTTCCGCCGTCTGCAGAAGCGTGCAAACGGTCTGATCAAGCTGGTGGACGTTGCCCCCGAGGAGCCGGGCAATCTGGACTTTATCAAGGAGTGCCATAACGAGGTGCGCATCTCCATCGCCCACACCTGCACCGACTACGACACCGCCGTCAAGGCTTTTGAGGCCGGTGCCACCCACATGACCCACCTGTACAACGCCATGCCCGGTATCACTCACCGTGCGCCCGGCCCCATCATTGCGGCCATGGAGCACGACGCCGAGGTGGAACTCATTACCGATAACGTGCACATCCACCCCGCCATGGTGCGGTTCACCTTTAACACCTTCGGGGACGACCGCATCTGCCTGATTGCAGACAGTGCCATGTCCTGCGGCCTGCCGGACGGCCAGTACAGTCTGGGCGGACAGGCCATCACGGTCAAGGGACCCCGCGCTACTCTGACCGAGCACCCGGACACCATTGCGGGCAGCAACACCTGCCTGTACGACTGCATGAAACGCGCTGTGCTGGAGATGAACGTGCCGCTGGAAAGCGCTGTCCGCGCCGCCAGCGAGACCCCCGCCAAGAGCATCGGCGTGGATAACGACTACGGCAGCCTTGCCGCCGGACGCTACGGCAACGTCATCCTTGCCGACAAGGAGCTGAACCTCAAGGCCGTCATCCAGAAGGGTGTCCGCATCGTCTGAGTTTTGTAAAAAAGTGATGCCGGGCAGCCGCAGACTGCCCGGCATCATGCTGTAAAACTACGCTTTCCGCAAAAAGAGGCCGCTGCGCAATTGCAGCGGCCTCTTTTGTGATGCAGAAAATCAGACCTTGAACAGCGGGGTGCCGGGAGCGACATCGCCCTCTGCCAGCATCTTCACTTCGTCGCCCGCACCATCGGTCACGATGATGGCGGTGGCGGTGGGGTGGCCGGCGGCGCGGATGGCGTCCAGATCCACCTTCAGCAGCGGGGTGCCGGCGGTGACCTTCTGGTTTTCCTTGACCAGAACGGTAAAGCCCTGACCCTTCATGTCCACGGTGTCCATGCCGACATGGATCAGCAGCTCGATGCCGTCGTTGCTGGTAATGCCCACAGCGTGCAGGGTGGTGGCGATCTGGGTCACAGTGCCGTCAAAGGGGGCGTACACGGTGTCGCCGGTGGGCTCGATGCCGCAACCGGGGCCCAGAATGCCCTGTGCAAAGGTCTCGTCCGGGATGTCGGCCTGTGCCAGCACCTTGCCCTGCAGCGGGGTCAGCACGGTCTTGCTCTGGTTGGTGAACTTAGCGGTGTTTTCGTCCTTGGACTTGCCGCCAAAAAGCTTGTCAAAAAAACCCATAAGTATCATTCCTTCCTGTCATCATGCAAGGGCGGCAGAAGCAACAAAATGTTTGCCGACCCTGAAGTGTTTACCTGTATAAAAAGATACCATATCGCGCACCAAAATGCAAGAAACGCGGGGACTTTTTCTCCGGGACTTTTTCTCCATGCTATCATGGCAGAGGATTCTGCCTTTTTGCCGGGGGCTGCCCCGGAAGGGTCACTTCCCGGCGGTGACCCCTCTTCTACGCTGCCGCTAATTTTCACTTTACAAATGCCGCAAGAACCGTTACAATTACAATCAAAGCAGTGCCGAAAGGCCGTTCGTTTTCATCCACCGCGCGCAACCGTTCCGACAGCGCCGGGGCTGCGCAAAACGCTCTTATCAGGAGGTTTTTTGCATGAAAAAGATCACGCGTCGTACCGTTCTCCGTGCCTCGGGGCTGGCAGCCGCCTCGTTGGCTCTGTCCGGCTGCACGCCCGCCGGCAGCGCCTGTGTGGGCAACGGCTTTTCTGACTGGCTGAAGCAGACCTTCGGGAAGGACAGCGCCGCCTCTTCTGAAAGCGCAGAGGCCGCAGCCCCGGATGCAGGAACCCCGGACGCCGGAGCGGCGTCTGAACCCCCTGCGGAAAGTGCCGACACCAGCCTGCCCGCCTACAACGCCGACCCCCTTACCGGCGAGCCGCGCCGCAGCAACGGCCGCATGGTGGGCGTGATGGTGAACAATATCAGCAACACCCAGCGGCAGAACGCCCGCCCGCAGCGCGGCATCGGTTCTGCCGACCTGCTCATCGAGAGCAAGGTGGAGGGCGGCATCTCCCGCTTCTGCGCGGTGTATTATGACGCCAACGCCATCCCGGAGGTGGGCCCGCTGCGCTCCGGCCGTGACCAGTTCCTGCAGCTGCTCATGCCGTGGCAGGCGCTGTACTACCACGATGGCGAAAGCGCCCCCTGCACCAAGTTCATCAACGTGTACAACTACTCCGGCCTGAACATCGGCGGCAAGAGCTACTTCAACACCCCCACCCATCCCCATGTGGCGCACCGCGACAGCCGCGGCCGCAACGTGGCTTACGAGCACACCGAATTTACCTCCGGTGCCGAGATCCGGAAAGCTGCCGCCAACGCGGGTATCGGGCTGCAATACCCTTATGAGAGCACCTTCTTCCGCTTTGCGGACTACCGCACCGGCGCAGAGAACAAGATGTCCGGCGCTGCCGCCGCCAAGACCATCAACATCGTGCACTCGGACAGCTACAAGACCACCTTCAGCTACAACCGCTGGGATCACCTTTATAAAATGTCCATGTACAGCCGCGCCGCCGGTGCTTTTGAGAACACCGTGGACGAGCTGACCGGCAAGCAGCTTGGCTTTACCAACCTGCTGGTCTGCTTTGCGGGCATCGCGGACTACCCCGGCAACTCCGGTGGCGTGCAGCAGGTGGACTATGTGTCCGGCGGCGAGGCCTATTTCTTTACCCGGGGCGCAATGCAGCGCGGCACATGGCAGAAAGCCTCCCCGGAGCACCCGCTCAAGGTCTACGCCGCCGACGGCAGCGAGATCTGCTTCAACCGGGGCAAGACCTATCTGGCCATCGTGGACGACGACGAGTGGCAAAACTTCAACTATCAGTAAGGGGAGAAGCCCATGAAACGCAAATGGAGCCTGCGCCTTGGTGCAGCCGTGCTGTGCGCGGTGCTGCTGGGCAGCTGCGGGAGCACCGCCGCTGCGCCTGCAGAAAGCACCGCCCCGGCAGACCCGCTTACCGGGCAGCAGCTGCTGTACCCGGAGCAGCGGGCAGCTGCGGTGGTCATTGAAAACACCACCGACAGCACCACCCAGTGGGGCATCGGCAGCGCCTCGGTGGTGCTGGAAGCAATGACCGAGAGCGGCAGCTCCACCGAGCTGTGTCTGGTGTACCCCGCCCTCAGCGCCATGCCTGTGGTAGGGCCGGTGACGCGCGGGCAGGACTTATACTGGCGGCTGCTCAGCGGACAGCAGGTGCTGCCCATCCAGTGCGGCAGCAGCGCCTATGCCAAGCGGTATCTGGAATACTATAATCTCCGTGCGGTGGACGCGCAGGAGGTGGGACGCAATGCCTTTGTCAGCACCGGTTACAGCTGGGACAACACCCCTTTGTGGCGCACCAGCGGCAAGGCAGTCGCCGCAGTGCTGGACAGCCTGAGCATCTCCACCGCCGTGAACCAGAACACCGCTTCCGGCAGCGAGAGCGAAACGGCGGGCGTGCTGCCCACCCTGCTGCCCCAGCGGGACACCGGCCATCTGCCGGACGCAAACGCCGCCGATGCGGTAAAGGCGACCGTGAATTTCCAGTCCGGCGGTGCCACCGGCTTTGTCTATAATGACACCCTTGCCGCCTACGGGATGCTGCACGCCGACGGCACCCCCCAGCTGGATGCCAACACCGGCACACAGGCGGTCTTTGACAACCTGCTCATCCTGTACAGCGGCTCCTCCATGCGGGACAACGGCCGCACGCTGGACTACGACCTTTCCATGGGCGGCGGCGTCTGGCTGAATGGCGGGCACCTGTGGCAGATCACATGGACGCAGGGCACCCAGAGCACCCTTGCCCTCTACGATTCCAACGGCAAGCCACTGAACCTCCCGGCGGGACGCAGCTACATCGCCCTGCTCTCCAGCCTTACGGGGCAGGAGCTGCTGGTGCAAAGCAGCACCGGCGAAGCGCTGGTGGGAGCCGGTTGATCTCCGGCAACGGGACGATTTTGAATGCGCTCCGCGGGGAAGGTTCTGCTTGCCGAGGGATGTTCTCTTTTGGTGGCAAAAGAGAACCAGAAAACCACCAGCGATTTCGACGCGCTGGAGCCACGAAAAAGGGGCTACTCGCCCCTTTTAACCCCAAAGGGGTGGGCTACACCGGAAAAAACTGAAGATTCACGCCTGTTCGGCGTGAAGATCTTTTAACCGTTTTTTCCGGCTCCGCCGATTCAAAGCCCCTCAGTCGCTGCGCGACAGCTCCCCAAGGGGAGCGTTCCCACCCGCAAGCTTTGTGCTTTAGTCGGAAACTTTCTCGCCATGCCAAAGGCTCCCTCCTAGAGGGAGCTGTCAAAGCCGTCAGGCTTTGACTGAGGGAGTCCAGCCCGCTGAAAGTCTGCAAAAATCTTTCCCCCGCCGCGCCGCGCTTTCGCAGAAAGCGGCGCTGCAAATGCAGTTTTCGGTTGCGCCCCCTCCCGTAAAAATAATTTTTCCGCTGAATATGGCTAGAGCGTAGCGGAAGCCATTTAAAATTGTTTTTCGACGCACTGTCAGGAAAGCACGGCGCTTTCCTCCACCTTGTCCAGCACCGCCAACTGCAAGGCGTTCAGCATACTGCGCTGTGCGCCGTAGGTGTCGGCGTAGGAGCTGTTGGCGCTGTCGATCTGCTCCTGTGTGGGAGTGATGTCCAGCTGCTCCGCAATGGCCTGAAAGACCAGATCCTGCTTGGCCAGATGCTCAAAGTAAGCGTCGGAATCCGCCAGCATCGCGTCGGCATCGGCGTAGCCCTTGGCCTGTGCGTAGGCGTCCAGCTCCATGCCGTACTGGGTAGCCAGCTGAGAGTGGTAGTTCAGGAACATACGGATGTAGTAGCTGGTGATCTGGGTGGGGACTTCTTTAAAGGTGGAGTTCGTGAGCAGATAGTCCATCGCGGCGTTGTCCAGATTGTTGGCGTACAGGGCGCTGTCAAAGTACTGGCGCAGGGCGTCTGCGGTGTGCAGGTCGTCGCTGGCGGCAAAATTGGTCTCCACCCACTCATCGGTCAGGGTGGGCACAACGCTCTGGGTGATGGCGTTCAGGGTCACGCTGAACACGGCCTCCTTGCCGCTGAGGGGGATGGTGTTGCCCTCGGCGTCGGTGGAGTCGCCGTAGCCCTCCGGGAAGGTAACGGTCACATCAAAGGTGTCGCCGATGTTGTGGCCGATGATCTGATCCTCGAAGCCGTCAATGAAGGAGTGGCTGCCCAGCGTCAGGTCGTAGCCGGTGGCGGTGCCGCCGGTAAAGGCTACGCCATCCACCGCGCCGGAATAGTCGATGTTCACGGTGTCGCCGCTCTGGGCTGCCCGGTCGGTGATGTTCTGGGTGGTGGCGTACTGGTTCAGCAAAGTGTCGATCTGGGTCTGGATCTCGGCCTCGGTGGGCTCGATATCGGCCTTGGAAAGCGGCAGCGCGGATACATCCTCCGGCAGGGTCACATAGTCCAGTGCGCGGATGCCGGTCCAGTGGCCGTTATCGTCCAGCCCTTCGGAGTAATCGAAGCTGGCGTAGTCGAAATCCGACACCTTGCCGTAGGTGGACACGCTTGCGCCGGATGCGGCAGAGTTTGCCGTGGTGCCGCTCTGCTTTTTGAGCAGCATAAAGCAGGCCGCAGCTACGCACAGCACAGCAGCCACCGCGCACAGCACACACAACAGGATCTTGGTAATGCGTTTCAAAAGAGATACCTCCTAAAAATAGCAGACCGTTTTCACGGAGAATGCAAATATCATACCATCCTATTATAACGGAAAAATGCGAAAAGAAAAGATTTTGGCGAAAATTCCACAAATATCGCCCGGCACAGGTATCACTTTTGCCCGCTTTGAGGCGGGAAATGCCGCAAAACCGGTGGAAATACCCGGACGGTTCTGTTACAATAAAACTGTATGAGCCTTTCCCTGCGGGGGAAAGCCTTTTGCTGAAATTGGAGGATAAAACCATGGATTACAATAAAGCAGCTCTGGAAATGCACGAGACCCACAAGGGAAAGGTGGGCATCGTGAGCAAGGTGGAGGTCGCCACCCGTGACGACCTGTCCACCGCCTACACCCCCGGTGTGGCAGAGCCCTGCCGCAAGATCAAGGAAAACCCCGACGATGTGTATAAGTACACCTTCAAGGGCAACATGGTAGCCGTTGTCTCCAACGGCACCGCCGTGCTGGGTCTGGGCGATATCGGCCCGGAAGCAGGTCTGCCGGTCATGGAGGGCAAGGCCGTGCTGTTCAAGGAGTTCGGCGGCGTGGACGCCTTCCCCATCTGCATCGACGCCCACGATGCTGCCAGCGTCATCGCTGCCTGCAAGGCCATTGCGCCCACCTTTGGCGGCATCAATCTGGAGGACATCAAGAGCCCCGAGTGCTTCGAGATCGAGGAGACCTTGGAGCGGGAGCTGGACATTCCCGTGTTCCACGATGACCAGCACGGCACCGCCATCGTGGTCACCGCTGCCCTCATCAACGCCCTGCGCGTGGTGAATAAAAAGATGGAGGACGTGCACATCGTCCTGAATGGCCCCGGCGCTGCCGGTACCGCCATCATCAAGATGCTCATGACCGCCGGTGCCAAGGACATCGTGGCGGTGGATCAGTTTGGCACCCTGTACAAGGGCTGCAACAGCGCCGAAGCACACAAGAACTGGCTGGGCGAGGTGACCAACCCCCGCCAGATCAAGGGCGGCCTGAAGGAGGCGCTGGAGGGCGCTGACGTGTTCATCGGCGTGTCCCGCCCCGGCATCCTGACCACCGAGCTGTGCAAGACCATGAACAAGGACGCCATCGTCTTTGCCATGGCCAATCCCACCCCGGAGATCATGCCGGATGAAGCCAAGGCGGGCGGCGTGCGGGTGATGGCTACCGGCCGCAGCGACTTCCCCAATCAGGTCAACAACGTGTTGTGCTTCCCCGGCCTGTTCAAGGGCGCGCTCAGAGTCCGCGCCCGGGATATCAATAATGAGATGAAGCTGGCTGCTGCCTATGCCATTGCAGACCTCATCACCGATGCAGACCGCAGCGAGGAGAACATCATCCCCGGCGCGTTCGACCCCCGCGTGGCCGAGGCTGTGGCAAATGCCGTGGCAAAGGCTGCCCGCGAGACCGGCGTGGCACGGTTGTAAGCGGAGGACACAGGCATGAGAACGATCTCCGCACAGAGCATTACGGATACGGTGGCGCGGCTCTGCATTAAAGCCAACACCCAGCTGCCGCAGGACGTGCAGGCAGCGCTGGAAAAGGCGCGGGAAGAAGAGCCGTGGCCGCTGGCAAAGAACACATTAGACCTGCTGTGGTCGAACCTTGGCGCCGCAAAGGAGAAAGACCTGCCCATCTGTCAGGATACCGGCATGGCCTGCGTGTTCGTGGAGCTGGGCACCGATGTGCACATTGATGGCAGCTTTGAGGCTGCCATCCACGAGGGCGTGCGCCGGGGCTACACCGATGGCTACCTGCGCAAGAGCATCGTGGCCGACCCGCTGCGCCGGGGCAACACCGGCGATAACACCCCGGCGGCCATCACGGTGCATCTGGTGGACGGCGAGGGCTGCCGCATCACGGTAGCACCCAAGGGCTTCGGCAGCGAGAACATGAGCCGCATTCAGATGCTCAAGCCCGCCGACGGCGTGGAGGGCTTTAAAAAGTTCGTGGTGGATACCGTAAAGCTGGCGGGCTCCAACCCCTGCCCGCCCATCGTGCTGGGCATCGGCGTGGGCGGCAGCTTTGACAAGGTGGCGTATCTTGCCAAAAAGGCGCTGCTGCGCCCGCTGGATATCCCCAACCCCGACCCCTACTACGCCCAGCTGGAGCAGGAGCTGCTTACTGCTATCAATGCACTGGGTATCGGCCCGCAGGGCTTTGGCGGCAAGACCACCTGCCTCGGCCTTGCCATTGAGCAGATGCCCACCCATGTGGCGGGTCTGCCGGTGGCTGTGAACGTTTCCTGCCATGTGACCCGCCGCGCCAGCGCGGAGCTGTAAGGAGGGGAGAACGATGGAATACAGACTGACTACCCCCTGCACCGCGCAGGATCTTGCCCCGCTGAAGGCGGGGGATACCGTGCTGCTTTCCGGCGTGGTGTACACCGCCCGGGATCAGGCACACAAGCGGATGATGGAAGCACTGGACAAGGGCGAGACCCTGCCTTTTGATCTGGAAGGCAGCGCCATCTATTATGTAGGTCCCACCCCGGAGCGCCCGGGCGAGGTCATCGGCTCGGCAGGGCCTACCACCAGCGGGCGCATGGACGCCATGAGCCCTCGGCTGCTGGATCTCGGCAACAAGATCATGATCGGCAAGGGCAAGCGGGATGCCGCCGTCAAGGACGCCGTGGTGCGCAACGGCGCGGTGTATCTGGCCGCGCTGGGCGGTGCCGGTGCGCTGATGGCCAAAAGCGTGCAGACGCTGGAAGTGATCGCATGGCCGGACTTGGGCTGTGAGGCGGTGCGCCGCCTGACCGTGCAGGATATGCCCCTGACCGTTGTGCTGGACGCCCACGGCGGCGATCTGTACGAGGCAGGCCCTGCGGCCTATCTGGCCACACGGTAAGGCCAAAACGCCGAGAATTGCACCCTTTGCACAAAACAGGGGTGGTGCAAAACCGGCAAAACAGCAGTTCTGTGCAGAAAAATATGGTTAGTTTAACAAAACTTGCTGCGAATTACTTGCATCAACCGCAAAAATGTGATATCCTTTAACATACGACAGAGGGTACACATCCCCTGTCGGAAAAATCCCCCAGAGGGAATAAGGCAGGAGGCCGGACAAACCATGCAGATCCACCAGTCCGCAGAAGATTATCTTGAAACGATCCTGATGCTGAGCCAGCGTATGGGCAAAGTGCGCTCCATTGACGTAGTCAATGAGCTGGGCTTTACCAAAGCCAGCGTGAGCATCGCCATGAAAAAGCTGCGGGAGAACGGCTATATCGCGGTGGACGGCGAAGGCAACCTGACCCTGCTGGAGCCCGGGCTGGAAATTGCTCAGCGCATTTACAGCCGCCACCAGCTGCTGACCCACTTCTTTGTGCAGCTGGGCGTGGACGAGCAGACCGCCGCCGAGGACGCCTGCAAGGCAGAGCACATCCTCAGCGAGCAGACGCTGGAAAAGATCCGCGAAAGCGCCCTGCGCAACGATGCCGCCCATCCGCAGGCAAAGTGATTTGAGTTCAAAAGACACCGGAACGCCGAAAGACGTTCCGGTGTCTTTTTTTGTATGAAATTTTCGGTTTGTGTTGCATATCTGTTACGGATTTGGTACAATAAATCTGTGCGGAAAAGGAACGTTGGAAGAGCGAAAAAGGGCCGGGACGGCGCAAAGCCGCCCTAGGGTAAAGGAGAGCGTTGCGGCATGGATGCGATTGCCCATACTCAGGTCAGTGGGTTCTGTCTGGTCACGCTGGCGGTCTTGCTGCGGGCGCAGCAGAAAATGCGGGATAAAAGCCTGCCCGGGCGGCTGTTCACGGCGCTGCTGTGGTCTGCCGGGGCGCTGACGATCGTAGATCATGGCAGTGCGCTGGCGCAGCTGGGCGCGTGGCAGGAGTTGGGCATCCCCCTGACCTACCGGCTGAACGCCGGGGGCAGTATTCTGTTTTATCTGCTGGCGGCGTGCTGCTGCTTGCTGGTGTTTTTGTATGTAGAGGCAGAGCTGGGGCGTACATGGATGGAGGACGGTCGCAAGCTGGCGCTCAGCGCCGCACCGGTGGCGTTGCTTTTGCTGGCGCTGCTGACAGCGCGGGACGAAAACGGCTTCTGCTATCTGAACGCAGAAGGGCTGCGGGGCAGCACCCTGTTCTGGGGGGCGAAGCTGGTGGGGCTTGCCTATCTGGCAGCGGCCTTTCTCCGTTGCAGCTGGACGCTGAGCCACTGGAAGCAGGAAACACCCAAGGAGGAACTGAAAACCCTGCTGTTGCTCGCGCTTGCGCCGGCGGCAGGCTTTTTGCTGCAAGGCTGGCTGCCCGGGCGCGGGCTGCTGTGCTGCGGCATTACGTTGGGGCTGGTGTGCGTGTATGTGCTGGTGTTGCAGACCAAGTTCACGGTGGACACCCTGACCGGCGTCAGCAACCGCATCGTGGCGCTGCGGTATCTGGAAAGCGAACTGCCCTACTACCGCCGTCACCCCAACCGCTCGCTGCACTTCCTCATGATGGACATGGATCACTTCAAGCACATCAACGATGAGTACGGCCACCTGGAGGGCGATGCCGCGCTGGTGCTGCTGGCGGGCATTTTGAAAAAGGTGTGCGCCAACTATAACGGCGTGCTGGCGCGCTACGGCGGCGATGAATTTTGCATCGCCTGCGGCTGCAACAGCGTGGAGGTGCGCACCCTGATCGCCTCCATCCAGCGGGAGCTGGACGCCGCCAACGCCGCCTCCGGCAAGCCCTACCAGATCGAGATCAGCATCGGCTGCGCCCGCCTTGAGCCGGACATTGCCACCGTGCACGACCTGATCGATAAGGCCGATCAGGAGATGTACCACCTCAAGACTCGCAAGCGCGGCACAGCCCCCGCAGAAAAACAGGGCTGAACGGTTGTGAACTTACTATAACACGATAAATGCCGTTTGCCTTTACGGCCTTTCCCGTGAAAAATGCAATACCGGAGCGTCCGCAGACGCTCCGGTATTGCTCTATATAAAAATAATTTTTCCGCTGAAGATGGCCAAAGCAAAGCGGAGGCCATTCAAAATCGTCCCGCCCGCGCTTTCTAAACGTTTTTTACCCTTCTGCCCTTGCATCCCGGGGTGGAACGCGGTATTCTTATAGAATAGACCGGAACCGCGACAGCACAGGGGAGGGAGACTACATGGACGCACAGGAGATCCGCACATTGCTGGGCAAAAGCATCTTTGAGCGGGCGCAGAAGTACCGCAAGCGTATCCTGCAAAGCAGCTGCACCACCAACGAGGACGGGGTGCGGCACCTGACAGCGCTGGTGCAGGGCAGCGGGCCGGACTGCTATTATACGCAGGTCTGGCTGCGGGAAAACGGCAGCTTTGTCAGTGCCTCCTGCGACTGCCCCTATAACCAGAACGGCGACGGCACCTACTGCAAGCATATCGGTGCGCTGCTATTACAGGACGCGGAAAAGAACCCGCCTGCCCCGGAAAAAAAGCCGGAGAGCATCCCCGGGGTGCAGCGGGGCGTGGCAGGCTTGAGCACCGAGCCCCGCAAGGACAGTTACAGCGCCGGGCTGGATATGCTGTTCGGCCGCAAGTGGCGGGGCGAGGAGCCGGAAACCGACTATGAGGCCCAGTTGCTGCTGAAGCGCTACCAGCGGGAGGATGCGCAGCCCCAGCCCCAGAACGCCGCCCAGCGCACCGGCTTTGCTCTGCTGGAACCGGAGCTTACGCCGCACAATGGCCGTATCTGGCTGCGGCTGCGGGTCTCGGACGGCATCGGCGGGCGACAGTATCTGGTAAAAAGCATCCCGCAGTTTCTGGATGCGATCGAGCGGGGCGAAAGCGTCAGCTACGGGAAATCGCTGGCCTTTGTGCACCGGTGGGACGCCTTTGCCCCGGATGCGCAGCAATTGCTGCGGCTGCTGCGCCGTCAGGTGAGCGCCCGGCAGGCGTTTGAAGCCGAGGGCACCATGCGCTCCGGCTGGGAGAAAGGCCCGGCGGGCGGTCTGCCGCTGACCGGCGAGGGGCTGGATGCCCTTGTGGAGCTTTACGCTGCCGAGGGCGTTGTGGGCGGTTATACCCTTAAAGAGGGCCTGCCGGTCATCAGCCTGAAAGTGGAGCGCCGCAAGGGCGGCGTGCAGCTGAGCTGTACCCCGGCGCTCAGCGGGGTGCAGGGGCTGGACTATGCCTATCTGCTGGGCGAAAGCACCCTCTGGCGGATGCAGCGGGAGGAATGCCGCCGGGTTTTGCCGGTACTGGACACCTTTGGCGGGCGCAGTTTGTTCTTTACCAGCGCAGACGCCGCCGCCTTTTGCAGCTATGTGCTGCCGGAATTGGGCAACCGGGTCAACATCGTGGACCCCGACCGGCTGCTGCTGAACCAGATCCCGCTGGAACCGGTGGTGCAGTTTTATCTGGATGCCGACCGGGGGCTTACCGTCACGGCGTACCCGGTCTTTCTGTACGGAGAGGACAGGGTGGCCCCCGGCGAGCCGGTGCCGCCCGACCTTTTGCGGGATGCCCGCACCGAGAACCGGGCAAAGCGCCTGCTGGAAACCTATCTGGAACCCGAGACCGGCAAGCCGGGGCATTACAGCATTTCCGGGGAGGAGGCACTTTTCCAGCTGCTGGAAGAGGGCATTCCCGCCCTGCTGGCCATGGGCGAGGTGTACCAGACCGATGCTTTCCGCAACTTACAAGCCGCCCCGCCTAAAATTTCGGTAGGGGTATCGGTGCACGGCAGCGTGCTGGATCTGGAAGTGGACACCGGTGCCTTCCCGGTGGAGGAACTGCGGGAACTTTTGCAGTCCCTGCACCAGAAAAAACGCTACCACCGCCTGCGGGACGGCAGTCTGCTGCGGCTGGATGACAGTCTGGAAGGGCTGGACGAGCTGAACGACACGCTGGAGCTTTCCGGCGCAAAGCTGAAGGACGGCCACGCCGCTCTGCCGCTCTACCGCGCCCCCACGCTGGACTGGGCGCTTTCGGGGCAGAACGGTCTGCGGTTCGACCGGGACGATGCTTTCCGGCGCATCAGCCGCAGCTTCCACGCCGTGCGGGACAGCGAGTATACCCCGCCGCTCTCCCTGCAAAAGACCCTGCGCAAATACCAGCGGGATGGCTACCGCTGGCTGCGCACACTGGATGGCTACGGCATGGGCGGCATTCTGGCCGATGATATGGGTCTGGGCAAGACCGTGCAGGTGCTCAGCTACCTGCTGGCCATGAAGGAGGGCGGGCAGCAGCTGCCCAGCCTCATCGTCTGCCCGGCGTCGCTGGTGCTGAACTGGCAGGAGGAATGCCAGAAGTTCACCCCGCAGCTGCAAAGTGTTGCCATGGACGGCGATGCCGCCCACCGCGCTGCGCTGGTCGATGGGTGGGCACAGGCGGATCTCGTCATCACCAGCTACGACCTGCTGCGCCGGGACGAAAAACTGTATGCCGGGCAAAGCTTCTACGCCTGCATTCTGGACGAAGCGCAGGCCATCAAAAACCACACCACCCAGAAATACAAGGCGGTGTGCCGGGTGAACAGCCGGGTGCGCTTTGCCCTGACCGGCACCCCGGTGGAGAACCGCTTGGGCGAACTGTGGAGCATCTTCTCCTTTTTGATGCCCGGGTATCTGCCCCCCTACAAGACCTTCTGCGCCCGGTTTGAAAAGCCCATCGTGCAGGACGAGGATGCCAACGCCGTGCGGCGGCTGAACCAGTTCACCGGCCCCTTCATCCTGCGGCGCATGAAGTCCGAGGTGCTGCGGGAGCTGCCGCCCAAAACGGAGAATGTGCGCCGCGTTGAGTTGGAGACCGAGCAGCGCAAGCTGTATCTGGCAGCGGTGGTGGACGCCCGGGAAAAGCTGCGGGCGGCAAAGCCGGAGGACAAGATGACCGTGTTTGCCGTGCTGATGCGGCTGCGGGAGATCTGCTGCGACCCGCGTCTTGTGGCGGACAACTGGACCGGCAGCAGCGCCAAGCTGGAGGCCTGTCTGGAGCTTGTCACCGAGGCGGTGGCGGGCGGGCACCGCATTCTGCTGTTCAGTCAGTTCACCTCCATGCTGGAACTGCTGGCAAAGCGGCTGGACGAGGCCGGGGTGAGCCACTTCACCCTGCAAGGCTCTACCCCGAAGCCGGTGCGTGCCGAGCAGGTGCGCCGGTTCAATCAGGGCGAGGCGGACGTCTTTCTGATCTCGCTGCGGGCGGGCGGCACAGGTCTGAACCTGACCGCCGCCGATATCGTCATCCACTACGACCCGTGGTGGAACCTTGCCGCGCAGAATCAGGCCACCGACCGTGCCTACCGCATCGGTCAGCGCAACCCGGTGCAGGTGTATCGGCTGATCGCGCAGGACACCATTGAGGAAAAGATCGTGGAGCTGCAACAGGCCAAGCAGTCGCTGGCCGACACCGTTACCAGTGGGGCAGACGGCGCGATTTTGTCTATGAACCCTGAACAGCTGCTGCAGCTGCTGGGAGAAGAAGCATAAAGGAGTGTATCCATCATGAAGGTTTGGGATCTGCATTGCGATACCCTGTACGAACTGCGCCGCGCCGAAAAGGCGGGCGCACCCAAAAGCTTTTTGCACAACGACCTGCATATCGACCTTGAAAAATTGCAGCAGGGGGATTATCTGCTGCAATGCTTTGCGGCCTATGTGGATCTGGCCGACCCCGCACCCGGGGCCGACCCGCTGGTAAGCGTGCTGGAGGAGATCGACATCTTCAAGCGGCTCATGGCCGCTTACCCGGAAAAGATCGCCCCGGTGTACACCGCTGCCGACCTTGAGCGCAACCGCGCCGAGGGCAAGTTCAGCGCCATGCTGACGGTGGAAGAGGGCGGCTGCTGCAAGGGCAGTCTGGGCGTGCTGCGGCGGCTGCAGGAGCTGGGCGTGCGCATGATGACCCTGACATGGAACTACCCCAACGAGCTGGCAGCCCCCAACGCAAACCCCGGCGGGCCGCTGGTGGCCAATACCGAGACAGGCCTGACCGAGCGGGGCTTTGCCTTTTTGGAGGAGATGGAAAAGCTGCACATCACCGCAGACGTGAGCCACCTTTCCGATAAGGGCTTCTGGGACATTGCAAATCACAGCACCCGCCCCTTTGCGGCAAGCCATTCCAACTGCCGTGCCCTGTCGCCCCACAACCGCAACCTGACCGATGAGATGATCCGCGCACTGGCAGAAAAGGGCGGCATTGCAGGGCTGAACTACTGCGCTTCCTTTGTGGACGCAGACTCGGCACACCCGAAGCTCTGCCGCAGCACGGTGGAGCGGCTGGCAAAGCACGCGGCTCACTTCAAGCAGGTGGGCGGCATTGAGGTCATCAGCCTTGGCAGCGACTTTGACGGCATCGGCGGTCAGCATGAGTTGGAAACGGCGGCAGATATGCCGCTGCTGGCCGAGGCACTGCGCCGCGAGGGCTTTACCGAGGACGAGGTAGAGGCCATCTACTGGCGCAACGCATACCGCTTCTTTAAAAACAATCTGTAATATCAAGTCGAAAAATTGCAAAAATGCCCGGAGATGCCCTGCTGTGCGCGGGTATCCCGGGCTGTGTATTGCCCTGCGAGAGGAGGTTTTATATGGTCTGAGGCGCGCGTCCCCTGAAAAAGAACAAACGACTTGGAAAGATAAGAGGAATTATAACAATGGGTATCACGATCTCGCCGTGGATGATGGCGTTTCTCATGCTGATGACCGGCTTTGCAGGCTTTGTGGATTCGGCAGCCGGCGGCGGTGGGCTGATCAGTCTGCCTGCCTATCTGTTCGCCGGGCTGCCGCCCCACTACACCTATGCCACCAACAAGTTCAGCGCCGCCTGTGGCACTACCTTTGCCACGGCAAGCTTTTTCAAAAGCGGTGCCATGAACGTGAAGGTGGGTGTTCTTGCAGCCATCGGCAGCTTTGCGGGCAGTGCGCTGGGCGCGCACATCGTGCTGCTGCTCAGTGACGAGATGCTGCGCACCATGATGTTCATCATCCTGCCGGTGGCGGCGGTCATCATTCTGTGGCAGCGCAAGCTGCCGGACGAGAACCGGGACGACGGCACGCTGGATCTGAAAAAGATCCTGCTGGCGCTGGCCATCGGCCTTGGCATCGGCCTGTACGACGGCATTATGGGCCCGGGCACCGGCACCTTTGCCATCATTGCCTTTACCACCCTGATGGGCTTTGATTTGCGCACCGCCAACGGCAACGGCAAGGTGCTCAATCTGGCCAGTAACTACGCCAGTCTGTTCACCTACCTGATGAACGGTCTGGTGGTGTTCCACGTTGCCATCCCCTGCGCCATCAGCAACATTCTGGGCAACCTGCTGGGCTCCCATTTTGCCCTGAAAAAAGGTGCCCGCTTCATCCGCCCCATGATGCTGGTGGTGCTGGTTCTGCTGCTGGGCAAGCTGATCTCGGACGCGGTGCTGTAAGGGCAAGGCGGGACGATTTGGAATGGTCTCCGCTTTGCTCTGGCCATAATCAGCGGAAAGAATATTTTATTTGTAGTTCCGAAACGCCTGCGGGCGTTTCGGAACTACTTTTTCACGGGTAAAAATAAAGTCGGGCAGCCCGCGGGCTGTCCGACTTGTTTTTGCGAATAGGTTTTATTCCAGCACCAGCTCTTTATCAAAGAACGCGATGCCGAATGCGCCGGGGCCGGTGTGGGTGCCGATGACGCAGCCGATCTGGCGCACCAGCGGTGCGTCCAGATGCAGGTTGTCCTGCAGGTAGGTCAGCAGCGGCTGCAGCTCCCGGTGGTTGACGGTGTAGCCCAGCAGCGGGGTGTAGCCCGGGTGGATACCGCCCATCTCGTCGATCTTTTTGAACAGCGCCACATACACGCCGGGCAGACCGCGCGCCTTACCGGCCAGCGCCACCTTGCCCTCTATGACGGCGAGGATGGGCTTGATGCCCAGCATACCGCCTGCCACAGCTGCGGCGGCGGACAGTCTGCCGCCCTTGCGCAGATACTTCAGATCGTCCACGGCAGCTACCAGATGCAGGTGCTGCTTGGCCTTTTCCAGGTCAGCGGCGATCTGGGTGATCGTCTTGCCGGCGTCCCGCAGCTGCACAGCCAGCCGCACCAGCAAGGACTGCCCCAGACAGACGTTCTCGGTGTTCACGAACACCACATTATCCACGTTGGCAAGGTCGGCAGCAAGTCTGGCGCACTGACCGGTGCCGGACAGCGCATCGGACAAAAAGATGCCCAGCACCTCGTCTCCGGCGGCAGCGGCGTCCAGATACAGCCGCTCGAACTGCTCCGGGCTGGGCTGGCTGGTGGTGGGCAGCTTGCGGCAGGCTGCCAGATGGGTATAGTATTCGCTGGGGGTCATGTCGATGCCGTCCCGCAGGACGGTGCCGTCCTCCAGCGTCACGTTCAGGGGGATCACGGTCACGCCCAGCTGCTGCGCCTCGGCGGGCAGGATGTCGCAGGCGGAATCGGTGAGGATACGGATCATAATAATACCTCCGGTCTACCGGTAAAATACAGTATATACGACGCTTTCATCAAAAAGGTTGGAAATTATTATACCACCATTTAGGGCGATGTGTCAATGATTTGCATAAATTTGCCGCGACAGAACGCCCAAACCTTGCGCACCCGGCGGCAGATATGGTACTATAACCGGGAACGAACCATAGCAGGAGGAGACCGACCATGCACAAGCTGAACCCCCGCACCGCCGCGCTGCTTTCGGCCTTTGGCTGGGCGGTGGGGTATCTGCTGGCGGGCAAGGCGCTGGCGGCGCTGCTGCCCGCTGCACCGGGCGGCGCGGCGCGTTTCTGCCGGGTCTGTCTGTTGGCTCCGCTGGCGGAAGAAGGGGTGTTCCGGGGCGCAGTGCAGCGCCGGGCGCAGCCGCTGGGCAGGGGACAGGCCATTCTTTTGCAGGCGGTGCTGTTTGCCTTGCAGCACGGCAGCGCTGCCGCCATGGTCTATGCGCTGGTGTGCGGGCTGGGTCTGGGGTGGCTGGCCGACCGCACCGGGCATCTCTGGCCGGGGGTGCTGCTGCACAGCGCAAACAACCTGCTGGTGCTGGCGATGGGATGAGAGGATGGAATACATGACCGATTTTGAACTGATGGGTCTTGCGCTGGAGGAGGCCGCCAAAGCCGCTGCCTTGGGCGAGGTGCCGGTGGGCGCGGTGGTGGCGCGGCACGGCGAGGTGATCGCCACGGCGCACAACACCCGGGAGACCGAGAAAAACGCCCTGCACCACGCGGAGCTGCTGGCCATTGACGCTGCCTGCAAGGCGCTGGGCGGCTGGCGGCTGTGGGAGTGCGAGCTGTTCGTCACCTTAGAGCCCTGCCCTATGTGCGCGGGCGGCATCATCAACAGCCGTCTGCGCCGGGTGGTGTACGGTGCTGCCGACACCAAAGCCGGGTGCTGCGGCTCGGTGACCGACCTGTTCGCGCTGCCATTCAACCACCATCCGGTGGTGGAAAAGGGGCTGCGGGAGGCCGAGGCGCAGCAGCTTTTGCAGGCATTTTTTGTTTCCCTGCGGGAAAAGCGGGCAGGCAGACCCCGCTGGAAGCCCCCGGTGCCCGAAAACAGGGGAAAATAAGGAAAAATAGTGGGAACTGCGTAAAAAATTGCAGTTCCCACTTTCTTTTTGGGCTGGATTGTGGTATATTATTCAATGGAATCTTGTCGAAACCCATCGCAACTGCAGGCAGGCACGCCAAAGCACCGGACCTTTGCCGGACACACAAACGGAACGCTGCACTGTCTGGGGATGGGCACAGGGTTTTTCCGGTTCGGGCACTGCGCCCGGCCGAGAATACCGAACAGGAGGGATACACTCTTGTACGAGGACGAGTTTGAACTGACCTTTCAGGTGCCGGAGGAAGAGAGCGCACCGGAGCCCCTTGCCGCACCGGCCGCAAAGCCGGCAGCGCCTGCGGTGGACGAGCCCACCCGGGTGATCACGCTGGAAAAGCCTGCAGAGCCGCCTGCGGTGGAGCTGCCCGAAAAGCCTGCGCCGGAGCCTGTAAAAGAGCGGCCTGCCCCTGCCGCACCCGCTGCGGCGCGCCGGGTACTGATCTCCGGCGGCGACCGGGGCATCGGTGCTGCCGCTGCCCGCGCCTTTGCGGCAGCAGGGTATCAGGTGGCGGTGCTCTACCATCAGAACGCCGCCGCTGCCGCTGCGCTGGAACAGCAGCTGCCCGGGTGCATCGCCATCCAGTGCGATGTAGCCAGCCGCGCCAGCTGTGAGCTGGCGTTCCATGCAGTGGAGCAGGCCATGGGCAGGGTGGATGTGCTGGTGTGCAACGCCGGCATCGCGCAGCAGAAGCTGTTTACCGACATCACCCCGGAAGAGTGGCAGCGGATGCTGGACGTGAACCTGAGCGGCGCGTTCCACCTGTGCCAGCTGGCACTGCCCGGCATGATCCGCCGCAAGCAGGGCCGCATTCTGACCGTGAGCAGTATGTGGGGCCAGACCGGCGGCAGCTGCGAGGTGCACTATTCTGCCGCGAAAGCCGGGCTCATCGGCCTGACCAAGGCGCTGGCGAAGGAAGAGGGCCCAAGCGGCATTACGGTGAACTGCGTAGCGCCGGGGGTCATCGAGACTGACATGATGGCGGCTTTTACCGCCGAGGACAAGGCGGCGCTGGCCGAGGAGACCCCTGTGGGGCGGCTGGGCACCCCGGAAGAAGTTGCAAAGCTGCTGGTCTTTCTGGCCAGCGAGGATGCCGGATACATCACCGGACAGGTGTTCGGGGTGAACGGCGGCCTTGTGATCTGATGCACAGGGCAATATTACAGGAAATTCCCCGGAGTGGGAAGGAGAGAAAAAATGGGCATGACTTTGAAGGAACTGTTGACTAAGGGCGAGGGCACCCTCTCTGCACAGGAGGCCAAGGCGCTGGCGGCACAATGCCGCATGGATGTAGACACCCTCTACACCCTGCTGGAGGAGCGCGGCATTAAGGTCCTGGAGGAGGAGAGCGAGCCGAGTCTGGACGTGGACAGCATCATTGCTGAGGTGGAGAACGCCGAGAACAACAACGATGACATGGGCCTTGCCGATGAGAACGAAGAGGATGCCGAGGAGAACCCGGCAGACCTGAAGGCCGCCATGGATGAGCTGCTGGACGACCCGGTGAAGAACTACCTCAAGCAGATCGGTCAGATCCCGCTGCTGAGCGCCGAGCAGGAGGTGGAGCTGAGCCGCCGCATCCATGCCGGTGCCGAGGCTGCACACATTTTGCAGGCAGACCGCCAGAAGTACGGCGCACCGGAGTACATCAAGAAGAACAGCGCCCGCTTCTCCTTTGAGGAGGACGAGAACAGCCGCAGCTACACCGAGGATCTGGACGAGGACGGCGAAAAGTCTGCCGAGGATGCCGAGGAAAAGGCAGACGAGGAAAAGGCCATGGAGGCCGTGGAGAACGGCCCCCTGAGCGAGGAACGCCGTCAGGAGCTGCTCAAGACCCGCCGCGATGGCCTGAACGCCCGCCGCAGCCTGAGCGAGGCAAACCTGCGTCTGGTGGTGTCCATCGCCAAGAAGCATGTCGGCCATAATCTGGCCTTCCTTGATCTCATTCAGGAGGGCAACATCGGCCTCATCAAGGCCGCCGAGAAATTCGACTGCGACCGCGGCTTCCGCTTCTCCACCTATGCTACCTGGTGGATCCGTCAGGCCATCACCCGCGCTATCGCGGATCAGGCCCGCACCATCCGCATCCCGGTGCACATGGTGGAGACCATCAACCGGATGCGTCAGGCCACCAACCAGCTGGTGTACCAGAACGGCCACGAGCCCACCCCGGAAGAGCTGGCAAAGGCCATGGACATGAGCGTGGAGCGCGTGCGCGAGATCCAGCGCATGGCACAGGAGCCCGCCAGCCTGGAAAGCCCCGTGGGTGAGGAAGAGGATTCCTCTCTGGGTGATTTCGTCGCGGACGAAAACGCCGAGGCACCCGGCAAGGCAGCTGACCGCGCCATGGTGGCACAGCAGATCAATCTGGCACTCAAGAGCCTGACCCCCCGCGAGGAAAAGGTCATCCGCCTGCGCTTTGGTCTGGATGATGGCCGTCCCCGCACGCTGGAAGAGGTCGGCCGCGACTTCGGCGTCACTCGTGAGCGTGTGCGCCAGATCGAAGCCAAGGCCATCCGCAAGCTGCACAGCCGCAAGTGCCTGACCCTGCTCAACGGCCTGATCGAGTAATACTAAAAAATAGAGACACCGGAGCGTCTGCAGACGCTCCGGTGTCTCTGCTTTATAAATAAAATTTCAGTACGAGCTCAGCCCAAGGCTTACGTCTAAAGCCTGATCCACCCGCTTCTGGTCGGCGGCGGTGATCTGCCCGGCACGCTCCCGCAGGCGGTGCTTATCCAGCGTGCGGATCTGCTCCAGCAGCACCACGCTGTCCTTGGCAAGGCCGGTGTCCGCCGCCCGGATGTTGATGTGGGTGGGCAGGCGGGTCTTGTCCAGCCGGGATGTAATGGCCGCCGCGATCACAGTGGGGCTGTGACGGTTGCCGATCTCGTTCTGTACGATCAGCACCGGGCGCACACCGCCCTGCTCCGAGCCCACCACTGGCGAAAGATCGGCGTAGAAAACTTCTCCTCTGTGTACCTCCATGGAATCTCCCTCCTGTTTGTCTGGAGGATGTGCCCCGCTATGTGATGCGTCCGGCGCATCCTGTCTGCTCTCAGTATGCGCAGGTGGGGTGCGGCTTATGCAGTGCGGGGGCGATATTCCATTGTATGCACAAGGAGCGGTCAGTTTTCCTCTTCCAGTGTGCAGAAGGCCAGCGCCATGCCGCCCTCGTGGCTTAAAGAGAGCCGGGCCCGCAGCCGGTGCTGCGCCACCCATGCGGCGGTCTGCCCGCTGAAGCGGTAGGCCGGGGCACCGTTCTCCTGCCGGACGGCCTCGATCTCACATAGAGAAAAGGGCTCCCGCAGGCCGGTGCCCGCCGCCTTGAGAAAGGCCTCCTTGGCGGCAAAATCTGCGGCGGCGCTGGCAAGGCGGTGAGCGTTCAGCGGCGCAGGGGACGCCTCCAAAAGCCCCAGCGCCGCCTGCTCGGCCGGGCCGTACACCCGGCGTACAAAGGCCGCTGCGTGGGCAGAGGAAAGGCTTTTTTCCAGATGGGAAAGGCTGCACAGGTCGCAGCCGATGCCGTAAAGCATACAAAGGCTCCTTTCGCGGGCAGAATGCCGCCCGGACATCGTTCATCTTGCCGGAACATTGCTGGAAATTTTGTGCAGGATGTGCAAATCCAGCGTAATTATCTTGAAGTTTCGGCGCATTTCGTGTACAATGGGGCTAGTTTCAACCGAAGGGGGTGTATTGCGTGGGAGACGCAACCGCGATTTTCTCCATCCACGATAAAAAGGACTATGAGATCCACGAGATCGTACAACAGGTGTACGATGCTTTGAAGGAAAAGGGCTATAACCCGGTCAATCAGCTGGTGGGCTACATTTTGTCCGAAGACCCTACCTACATTACGACCTATAAGAATGCCCGTGCCATGATCCGCAAGGTGGATCGTGACGATCTGCTGCAGGCTATGCTGCGCAGCTACCTCAACGTGTAATACGGTCCTTTTCAGCCCCGCTGTCTTGCAAGACGGCGGGCTTTTTTTGCGCGTGGGACGATTGGGAATGGCCTCCGCGTTGCTCTGGCCATGTTCAGAGGAAAGATTATTTTAAATTTCGGGGTTCAGGAAAGTCTGCGGACTTTCCTGAACCCCATTTTCACGGGTGGGGTCGCAGGGAAAAGCCTCATTTATTATGGATAGGATGGTTTTGGAGACCATTTTAATCGTTTTCTACCAGCGGCAGGGTGAAGATCTGGTTCACCACCACCTCGTACTCCCACGGCTCCCGCAGCTTTTTCAGCTGCTTTTCCAGCTTTTCCGCCCCAGCAAAGCAGTGGATGAGGTAGAACCAATGCCCCTTCATCCGGCTGATGGCGCAGCCCGCGCTGCCGAACAGTTCGGTGTAGCCGTGGTACAAATCGGTCAGGTAGCCCCGCAGCTCTTCCTTGGTGGCGGGTGCACCGCCCCGCGCCCTGCGGAAGAGCGCCGGGTCTGCGATGAGCCCGCGCCCTACCATGATGCCGGACAGGGTGGGAAACTCCTCTTCCAGCGCGTGGAGCTGGGCGGCGGTGGTTATATCGCCGTTATAGCACACCGGCATGGTGCACCGGGGCAGCGCAGCCGCAAAGGCGGCGCGGTCGGCCTGCCCGCGGTACTGCTGCCGCATCACCCGGGGGTGGATGGTCAGCTCCGAGATGGGGTAGCGGCTATAAATTTCCAGAATGGCGGCAAACTCCTCCGGTTTCTCCACGCCCAGCCGGGTCTTGACCGAAACAGGCCCTTCAGCGTGGGAGAATACGCCGTCCAGAAAGGCGTCCACCTTGGCAAGGTCCCGCAGCATCCCGGAGCCCACCAGTCGGTCAGGTTTCCGTCTTTGTCGAACTGACGGCCCTGGTCATCGAATCCATGCGTCATTTC
>ENA-UEQK01000658-UEQK01000658.1-human-gut-metagenome-genome-assembly--contig:-NODE-658-length-23900-cov-11.520925_pt1 | contig 23900 bp, 16 predicted proteins | sample MGYA00242939_ERZ507942 | MGnify/ENA primary metagenome ERZ507942 (study PRJEB26167, sample SAMN06115485) | human gut metagenome | host: Homo sapiens | place: China:Chongqing | collected 2015-03-30... | reverse complement strand
AGAAGCAGCCCAAGGGACTGAGCGCCAAAACAGTGCGCAACATCCATCAAATCATTTCCTCTGCCCTGAAGCTGGCAGTCGAGCAGCGGCTGATCGCCCGCAATCCGGCAGACGGCTGCGCATTGCCGAAGGCGGAGCACAAGGAAATGCAGACGCTTCCTGTTGAGCAGCTGACATCCTTCCTCCGCGAGGCAAAAGATAGCGGCGTGTTCGCCCTGTACTACATCGACCTGATCACCGGCCTGCGGCGGGGCGAGTTGCTGGGATTAAAATGGGCGGACATTGATTTGGAAAAAGGAGACCTTCGGGTTCAACGGCAGATCGGGCGCATCGACGGCAAGATCATTGAGATGCCGCTGAAAACAAAAAACGCCTATCGAACGTTGCCCCTGTCGACAGATGCGATAGACGTTCTGATGCAACAAAGAAGAAAAACGGGTAACAGCGAATGGGTGTTCCCGTCACCCACCGGAGGCCCCATGTCACCGGACAGTGTGCTGCACATGCTGCACCGCGTCCTGAAGCGGGCAGGGCTGCCGAAGGCGCGTTTCCATGACCTGCGCCACACCTTCGCAACGCTGGCCCTGCAAAACGGTGTGGACATCAAGACCGTGTCTGGCATGCTGGGGCATTTTTCAGCAGGCTTCACGCTGGACACCTACGCCCATGTAACGACCTCGGCCAAGCGTGAAGCGGCAAAAACAATGGGTAACATCCTCTCTGGTGCGGTATAGTGCTTTCCGCTATCCGCTCCCGTTGGGGTCAGCGTTTGGGTCAGAAAAAACAGCAAGTAAGTTATTGGGCAAAAAAGTGCGGAAAAAGTCCTGATTTCGCAAGAAATCAGGACTTTCTGGTTGCGGAGACAGGACTCGAACCTGCGACCTCCGGGTTATGAGCCCGACGAGCTACCAACTGCTCTACTCCGCGATATTTATTTTTGGTGCCGGTGACCGGACTCGAACCGGTACAGTATTGCTACCGGGAGATTTTAAGTCTCCTGTGTCTACCATTCCACCACACCGGCAGCTTATCGGCAAATATTAGAATACCATACTCCCGGGGAATTTGTCAAGAGGAAACTTTAAAATAAAGAAAGAAAATTGAAATGCCGTGAAATGCCACGGCATTTCAATCTGGAGCGGCTGATGGGAGTCGAACCCACCTATGCAGCTTGGGAAGCTGCCGTTCTACCGATGAACTACAGCCGCAGGAACGTATTGTATTATAGCAGACCTTTCTTTATTTTGCAACACGAAAAATGGCGGGTCTTCTGAAAAAGTTAGAAGGATCTCCGAGGGTCAAATGACGGCGGCATGAACGCCTTTGCACACTCATATAATGCACCGATCAGAAAGGGGAGGTCATCATGAAAAAAATCCTGGCGCTGATGGGCGCCGTATTGCTGCTGAGCGTCAGCGCCCGGGCTGTGGAGGTGTCCGCTCCCTCGGCGCTGCTGATGGAAAAGGAGACAGGGACCGTGCTGTTCGCCAAAAACGAACACGAAAAGCTGGAGCCGGCCAGCGTCACCAAGATTATGACGCTGCTGCTGACCATGGAGGCCATTGACGGCGGGACACTGCGCTATGAGGACACCGTTACCGCCTCACCTCACGCCTGCTCCATGGGCGGCAGTCAGATTTGGCTGAAGGAGGGGGAACGGCTGACCGTGGACGAGATGCTGAAGGCCGTGTGCGTGGTATCCGCCAATGACTGCGCCGTGGCACTGGCAGAGCATCTGGCCGGCAGCGAGGAAGCCTTCGTGGAGCGGATGAACCGGCGGGCAGCGGAGCTGGGGATGAACGACACTACTTTCAAAAACGCCTGCGGTCTGCCGGCGGAGGGCCACGTCACCTCTGCCTACGACATTGCTTTGATGAGCCGGGAGCTGATGCTGCGCCATCCGGATATCCGAAGATACACAACGGTCTGGATGGACACCCTTCGAGATGGGGCCTCCTCACTGGTCAATACCAACAAGTTAGTGCGGTTCTATGACGGCACTACCGGACTGAAAACCGGCTCCACCAACGCTGCCGGGTACTGTATTTCCGCCACGGCGGAGCGGGACGGCATGGAACTGATTGCCGTCATTCTCAAGGGAAAGACCTCTCCGGAGCGGTTTGCGGACGCGCAGACGCTGTTGAATTACGGCTTTGCCTCCTACGCCCTGAAAACCGTTATCCCCGACGAACCGCTGCCGCCAGTGTCGGTGACGCTGGGGACGCAGGCCACGGTTCAGCCGGTTTTGGGCGAGGAAAACCAGCTGCTGCTGGAAAAGGCCAAGACAGGGGAGTTGAGCCAGTCCGTGACGCTGGAATCCTCCGTACAGGCCCCAGTGGCGGTGGGGGATCGGCTGGGGACGCTGACCGTCACCTTCGGGGAAGAGGTTCTGGTGGAACTGCCCCTGCTGGCGGGGGAGGAGGTTCCCCGGATCACCTTCCGCCAAATGCTGCCACGGGTGCTGCGGATCGCCTGTCTGGTTGAGTGAACGGATCTCGCACCGCCCTTTTTCTCTTGCCGTACCCGGGGAAAAATGCTATACTGGACAAACAGAGGGAAAATGTGCCCTCTGGCTGAAATTTGATACATGAGGGTGAATCACATGCTGGATGTTCAGTTGTTTGATCTGCATACATTTTTACCGAAGCCTTACGAGGAGGCACTGCTGCCCCGTTTGAAAAAAGCCCATGAAAAACTTCAGACCGGCACCGGTCTGGGCGGAGAATTCACCGGCTGGGTGCATCTGCCTCAGGCATATGACCGGGAAGAATTTGCCCGAATCCAGGCTGCCGCCAAGAAGATCCAAAGCGATTCTCAGGCATTGGTGGTCATCGGCATCGGCGGCAGCTATCTGGGAGCCCGCGGCGTGATCGACTGCCTGTGCTCCCCTAATTATAATCTGAAAAAGAAAGAGACTCCCAACGTGTACTTTGTGGGCAACGGTCTCTCCGGCGACGCACTGAGCGAGGTACTGGATCTGGTGCGGGATGTGGATTTCTCCGTGAATATCATCTCCAAATCCGGTACCACCACGGAGCCTGCCGTGGCCTTCCGTTTCTTCCGGGAGCTGCTGGAGGAGAAATACGGCAAGGAGGAAGCCGGTAAGCGCATCTACGCCACCACCGATAAGGCCCGGGGTGCGCTGAAATCTCTGGCGGACGCCGAGGGCTGGGAGACCTTTGTGGTGCCGGATGACATCGGCGGCCGCTATTCCGTCCTTACCGCCGTGGGCCTGCTGCCCATCGCCGTTACCGGCGTGGATGTGGAGGCCCTGATGGAGGGCGCGGCTGAGATGATGAACGTCTGTGCCGACGGCTCCTACGATAGTCCCGCATGGCAGTATGCCGCTCTGCGGTATGAGCTGTACCGGGCCGGGTACGCCATTGAAATTCTGGGCTGCTACGATCCAGCCTTCCGGTTTATGACGGAGTGGTGGAAGCAGCTCTACGGCGAGAGCGAGGGAAAGGACGGCAAGGGCCTGTTCCCCGCCAGTGTGGAGTTTACCGCAGACCTGCACTCCATGGGGCAGTATATTCAGGAGGGCCGCCGGATCCTCTTCGAGACGATCGTGCGGCTGGGTGCCTCCGACCGGCAGCTGGCCGTTCCTCGGGACGAGACGGACGGCGACGGGCTGAACTTCCTTGCGGGTGCGTCTATGGACCACATCCGGGACCGGGCCACGGAGGGAACGCTCTTGGCCCACAGTCAGGGCGGCGTACCCAACGTCATTGTGAATGTGGGCGGTAAGGGCCCCCGTGAGCTGGGCCGGCTCATCTACTTCTTTGAGTATGCCTGCGGCTTGTCCGGCTATCTGCTGGACGTGAATCCCTTCGACCAGCCCGGTGTGGAGGCGTATAAGAAAAATATGTTTGCCCTCCTCGGCAAGCCCGGCTACGAGGATCGTAAGGCAGAACTGGAAGCCAAGCTGACCGAAAAGCGTTGAGGAAAGCGGAATATGCAAAAAAACACGGCAGAGCATACATTGCTCTGCCGTGTTTATAAACAAATTTTGAAGTTACTTTTTGGGATTGTCTTTTTCCATTCTTTATGGTATGCTATGACTACGAAAGGTCCCGTTAATTACGGAGACGAACTATGACAGGAGTGATCTATTATGGTTAGACTGATTATGGGCGTCAAGGGTTCCGGCAAAACCAAGCAGCTCATCGAACTCATCAACGCTGCCGCGAAGGATGAGGCCGGCAATGTGGTCTGCATTGAGCCGAAGCGTGACATGTCCTACAATATTCACTACAACATCCGCCTGATCGACGCGCAGGAATACGATCTGCACAGCTATGAGGTATTCCGTGGCTTCATCAGCGGTCTGTATGCCGGCAACTACGACATTTCTCAGGTGTTCATCGACAACCTGTGCAAGACCGTGGGCGCCGATGTGGATGCGGAGACCGAGAAGTTCCTCAACTGGCTGGATGCATTCGGCGAGCGGAACAACATCAAGTTCACCGTCACCATCAGCGGCGACGTGGAAACTGCTACCGATGGTATGCGGAAGTACCTGTAATTGAATATACCTGAAATTGAATAAAAGAAAGCCGCCCTGCTAAAGCAGGGCGGCTTTTATATTATGATCTGAGACTGAAAAATTCAGCTTTCCTGAGCTGGCAAGGTGCCGTTGGGGGTGGAGAGACAGCAGGAGGATACGCCGAAGCAGCGCAGCAGCTGCTGGCGGGCTTCCAGCGCCTTTTCGTTGAGATACCAGACCACCGTATCCTTTGTCTCCAGATAGGCGCAGGCGTAGCGGTCAGAATAGTAGGTGCGGCCTTTGGCTTCCAGTGCGGCCACAGCGTCTCCGTTGAAGGCGGTGGGTTTTCCGGTACCCTTCCGGCCGCAGCCCTCCGCCGTCAAAAGCAGGGCGAGCTTCTCACCGGGGATCTGGTCATTCAGAGTGCTGAGCGCGTAGTAGACGGTCTCCAAAGGCTCCATGGCATATACGGGAACAGCGCCGTCCGTGTCCTCATGTCCGGACACCTGTAGCACGATCCGGTCTGCGGCCTTTCCGAGGGCCTGATAGTCCGGAATTGCTTCCCTGCGGGCCGGGGCGTTTGCCGCCACATACAGCTTTTTCTCCGGGACAGCGGCCCGGAGCGCCTGTACGAAGGCAGCCAGGGCGTCGCCATTTTCAGCGGACGGGGTGATGTTCAGATAAACGCCGTCATAGCTGCTGTCGGTCAATGCTTCGGCAACTGCCGTGGCTGCGGCGGCGGTGCTCTTCAGAACGCCGGACTGACCGGAAATACCCAGCAGGACCGTCTGGCCGGAGGCGGTTGCTGTTTCCATGACCTGTTTCTGCGTATTGCTGACACTCAAAGCCAGCCGAGGGTTCTGACCGCCGGTCAGCGTTCCCGCCATGAGTATGACGGTCTGATATCCGGAAAGGTCCTCCGCTTCCTCGCCGGAGCGGAGAAGGACCATGGCCTCGTTTGCGGTCTGAGCAGGGTGCAGTTTGTCATACAGGCGGCTGAGCATGACAGCAGCCTGTTCCCGGGTGGCGTACCGATCCGGCACGAACAGATCATTCCCCATACCGCTGACCAGACCCAGTTCGTAGGCCATAGCGATATGCCCCTTGTTGGTGGTCACGTCCCGGAAGGGAAGCGGATCATCTTCCGCGAGGCCGGCGATGGGCCCGTAGCCCAAGGCCCGGATCAGCATGACTGCCAATTCCTCCCGGGTGATGGGATCGCCGGGACGGAAATCGCCGGTCTGACGGGTGACTGCCCCGTGCTCATAGCAGGCCCGGAGGGCCGGCTCATACCAGGCGCCCTGCGGCACATCCGAAAAGATCCGGTAGTAGGTCTCACCGCTCTGCCAGCCGAAAAAACGGCTGAGTGCCACGGCGAAGCCCGCCCGGGTCATGGGCTGGCCCACGCCGAAGGTATCGGCGGTCTTGCCCTGAAACCATCCCTGAGCCGCGCAGCGGTCGATGGCAGTTGCCGCCCAGTGGTTGGACGGCACATCCTGAAAGAAAGCCGCCCCGGCGGGAACGGTAAGCGCCCCGCTCAGCACCGCGCACAGGCACAGGCAGGCGGTCAGCTTTTTCAAAATCGTTCGTTTCATCTATCTGCCTCCTTATGAAAAGGGTATCCGTTTTTGGACTTTATTAGACGGTTTTGGGAAAAACTCCCATCTATTGTAGCAGACAGCGGCCTGTTCGTCAAATCCGGAGGGAAAACTGGCTGAAAAACAGGGAAAAAACCGAAGGGACCTCTTTCGCTGGACAAAAAAATGTGGTATCCTATATGCGCTTTATGAACTCTTACGGAGGATTGATTATGAACAACAACGAGATCCTGCTTTTGAAGCTGGGCGAGGTGGTGCTGAAGGGCCTGAACCGCCGCAGTTTTGAGGATAAGCTGGTGAGCAATGTCCGCCGCCGGATGAAGCCCTGCGGCAGCTTCCAGATCTACATTCGCCAGAGCACTATCTATGTGGAGCCTCAGACCGAGGACTGCGACATGGAGGCCGCCTTCAAGGCTGCCCGTCAGGTGTTCGGCATCGTGACGGTGGCCCGCGCCGTCCCTTGCGCCAAGGAGATGGACGCCATTGTGGAGACCGCCAAGACCTATCTGGCGGATGAATTTGCCAAGGCCAGAACCTTCAAGGTGGAGAGCCGCCGGGCAGACAAGCAGTTCCCCATGAACTCCATTCAGATCTCCCAGTATGTAGGCGGCGAGCTGGGGCAGTTCTTCAACGTGAAAGCGGATATGCACCATCCTGATCTTACGGTTTATGTGGAGATCCGGGAGAAGTACGCCTATATCCACACGCCCTCCGTCCCCGGCGCCGGCGGTCTGCCCATCGGTATGGGCGGCCGGGCGGTGAGCCTGCTTTCCGGCGGTCTGGACAGCCCCGTTTCCTCCTATATGATTGCCCGCCGGGGCGTGGAGCTGGAAATGGTGCACTTTGTTTCTCCCCCGTACACCTCCCAGCAGGCGCTGGACAAGGTGCTGGAGCTGGCCCGGCTGCTGACGGTGTACTGCGGCCGGATGATCGTCCACATCATTCCCTTCACGGAGATCCAAGAGGAGATCCGCCGCCAGTGCCCCGAGGAATACTTTACCCTCATCATGCGCCGGTTTATGATGCGGCTGGCAGAGGCCGTGGCCCGGAAGTCCCACGCCTCTGCGCTGGTTACCGGCGAATCTCTGGGTCAGGTGGCCAGCCAGACCATCAAGGCCCTGGGTGTCACGGAGGACGTGACGAAAATGCCCGTTCTGCGGCCCCTCATCGGCACCGACAAGGTGGAGATCATCCGCATGGCCAGGGAGATCGGCACCTACGAGACCTCCATTCTGCCCTATGAGGACTGCTGCACAGTCTTTACCCCCCGCCACCCCGCCACCCGGCCGGTGCTGGAGGACGTGGTGCAGGCCGAGTCCGTTCTGGATATTGACGGCCTGGTGGCCAAGGCCCTGGAGGGCGAGACCTGGGTTCGGGTAAAGCCCTGACCGGATCGGAAAGAAGGCATCTGTTATGTCACATACCGCTGAGATCATTGCCGTCGGTACGGAACTGCTTCTTGGAAATATCACCAACACCAACGCCAGCGAGATCTCACGGGCGCTGTCTGCTGTTGGCGTCAATGTGTTCTGGCATACCGTGGTAGGGGACAACCCGGAACGGCTGCGGGAGGCGCTGGACATCGCCCGGAAGCGGGCGGACGTCATCCTCACCACTGGCGGCCTTGGCCCCACCTATGACGATCTTACCAAGCAGACCGTCTGCGAGACCTTCGGCAAGCCGTTGGTCCTGCGGGAGGATGTGCTGGAGCATATTCGGACTTATTTTGCCCGGAACGTCCACCTGGTCATGCCGGAAAATAACCGCCAGCAGGCAGAGTTTCCCGCCGATTGCGTGATCTTCAACAATCCGGTGGGCACCGCTCCCGGTTGCGCCTTTGAAGCGGAGGGGGTGCACGTGCTGATGCTGCCCGGTCCGCCCTTTGAAATGCGGACCATGCTGCAAAACTGGGCGGTCCCCTATCTGCGGGGACTTTCCAAGGAGGTCATTGTGTCCCATGACATTATGACCTTCGGCCTTGGGGAAAGCCCTATGGAGGATCTGATGCGGGAGCGGATATCCCGGATGGAAAATCCATCCCTCGCCACCTACGCCAAGCCCAGCGAGGTCCGGCTCCGCGCTACCGCCAAGGCGGACAGCGCAGCGGCGGCGGAGGCCATGCTGGTCCCGGTGGTAAAAGAGGTGACGGATTATTTGGGAGACGTGGTGTACGGCGTGGATATCCCTAATCTGGAAACCGTCTGCATGACACACCTGAAGGAAAAGGGCTGGACCTTCGCTACGGCGGAAAGCTGCACCGGCGGCCAGATAGCCGCCCGGATCACGGCCCTGTCCGGGGCCTCCAGTGTGTATCGGGGCGGCGTGGTGAGCTACTGGACCAGCGTAAAGGCAGAGGTGCTGGGGGTGCCCCAGACGCTTCTGGACCAATACGGCGCCGTGTCGGAGGAATGTGCCCGATCCATGGCGGAAAATGCCCGGCGGATCACCGGAGCTGACATTGGCCTGTCCGTCACCGGCGTGGCCGGTCCGGACCCGGACGAGCGCAACAACCCGGTGGGACTGGTGTATGTGGGTCTGGCGTCCCCCGATGGGACGTGGTGCCGGAAGCTGGAGTTGGGCAAGCGCCGCCGGGATCGCATTCAGGATCTGGCTGCCAACCACGCCTACGATATGCTGCGCCGCTGCCTGACTGGACTGCCGGTGGAGCAAAGCGGCACCGGAAAACACATGGAAAAGCTGTAAAACGCGACGAAAATCGCAAATAACAGCAAAATGACAGCAAAAAGGACACTGGCTTGTTATGCAAGCCAGTGTCCTTTTTATCATTATGATACTTGCGCTGCCGTCGATCGGATCACTTCAGGACCCGGACGCAGCCCTCGATCAGGCTCATGGTGACGGTATCGCCCACGCTGAAACGCTCCGTCAGCTGGGGGTTGTAGACCTCCACGATGATGGGCTGCTCATTCAGCATGACCTCGTACTCGATCTTGGCGCCGTAATAGGTGGCACGGGAAACGGTACCGGGGAGAGCACCGGCATCCTTGGTAAGCAGGAAGGATTCGGGGCGGACCGTCAGGCAGCAGGCACCGCCCACTTCCACACCCTCCATCTTGCCGGGGGCGGGGATGGAGAAGGTCTTTCCACCAATCTCCACCAGCGCGGCCTCGCCGTCACGGCCCTTGAAGATGCCGTCGATGAAGTTGGCCTTGCCGATGAAGTTTGCCACAAAGCGGCTGGCGGGCTGCTCGTAGATCTCCTGAGGAGTGCCCTGCTGGCAGATAACGCCGTCCTTCATGATGACCACCTTGTCGGAGATGGCCATGGCCTCGGACTGGTCATGGGTGACGTACAGAGAGGTGATCCCCAGCCGCTGCTGGAGGGCGCGGAGCTCATCCCGCATGCTCTCGCGGAGCTTGGCGTCCAGGTTGGACAGGGGTTCGTCAAACAGCAGCACGGAAGGCTCGATGACCACGGCGCGGGCCAACGCCACACGCTGCTGCTGGCCGCCGGAGAGCTGGTTGGGGAACCGCTTCTCCATGCCCTTGAGCTGCATCAGCTCCACTACGTCATTGGTGCGGCGGATGATCTCATCCTGAGGGATCTTGGCCACACGCAGACCGTAGGCGATGTTCTCCCAGATGTTCAGGTGGGGGAACAGGGCGTAGGACTGGAACACCATGGAGATGCCCCGCTTGTTGGGGGGGATCTTGGCTACGTCTCGGTCTCCGATGAACACGTTGCCGCTGGTGGGATACTCAAAACCGGAGATCATCCGCAGGGTGGTGGTCTTGCCGCAGCCGGAGGGGCCCAGCAATGTCACCATCTCGCCGTCCTTGATCTCAAGATTGATATGGTCAACAGCCACGAAGTCCTTGCCGGTATCGGGCTGCTGGAAAATTTTGGTCACATCTTTCAGAACCACGCCGGAGCTCTTCTTGCTGAAGCCCAGCTTCTCATTCTTCTCTTGGCTCATTTTGATTCCTCCGTTTTCGTTTTAGCTTGGGGCACCTTGGAACGGGGCGCCAGCAGGAAGTTAATGACAGTGTTGAACAGGCCGATGAACACCAGCAGGATGCCCACCATCATGGTGACGAAGGCGGCCGCCTGACCGTATTTGGCCATGTCGAACAGGGAGTAGATGTTGCTGGTGACCAGCTTCCACCGGGGAGAGACCAGGAAGATCACCGCGCTGACGGCGGTAATGGCCTTGGTGAAGGAGTAGACGATGCCGGAGAAGAAGGCGCTTTTCAGCATGGGCAGCGTAATGCGGCGGAAGGAATAGCCGGTGTCGGCGCCCAGAATGGTAGAGGCCTCTTCAATGGAATTGTCGATCTGCAGCAGGGTGGTGGTGCCGGACTCGATGGCTACCGGCATATTTCGGAAGGTGAATACGATCACCAGGATCAATCCGGTGCCGGTGAGGGCCAGCGGCTTGGAGTTGAAGCCCAGGATGTAGCTGATGCCCAGAACGGTGCCGGGAACGGCAAACATCAGGACGGAGGAAACCTCAATGAAGCGCTTGCCGAAATAGTTCCGCTTGGCGGTGATGTAGGCGATGACCATGCCCAGCAGGCCGCCGATCACGGCGGAGATCAGGCCCAGCGTCATGGAGTTTTTCAGGCTGTCCCAGCCGTACTGGAGCGCCTTGCGGTACTGATCCAGCGTCAGGGAGAAGTCCACGCCCCAGGTGCGGACAAAGGAGGCAAAAATTACCGTGCCGTAGAACAGAATGATGATGGCGGAAACGATTAGGCAGAAAGCAAACAGGGGCCACTTGATGTGGGGTTCCTCAATGAGCTTCCGGGCCTGGGTGGGCTTGCCGGTGACTGTGACAAAGCTCTTTTTGTTGACCCAGTATTTATTGAGAAGATACGCGATGACTGCGGGCAGAAGCAGCAGCAGCGCCAGCACGGAGCCCTTTCGCATATCATAGCTGCCGGTGATAATGTTGTAGACCTCAATGGAGAGGGTGGTGTAGTCGCCGCCGATGGTAGCCGGGTTGGAGAAGTCCTCCAGAGACTGAATGAACACCAGCAGCGCGCCGGAGATGATGCCGGGGAGGGACAGGGGGAAGGTAACCGTCCAGAAGGTTTTCCAGCGTCCGGCGCCCATGTTGCAGGCGGCATCCTCTACAGAGGCGTCGATGGAGGCCAGAATGCCGGAGAGGGTCAGGTAGGCGATGGGGAAGAAGCTCATCACCTGAACCACAATCAGGCTCTTGAGGCCGTATACGCTGCTGCCGGTGATGCCAAGCAGGTTCTTGGAAATCAGACCCTGCTTGCCAAAGAGGAAGATAATGGACAGGGACAGCACGAAGGGCGGGGAGAGGATGGGCAGCGTGGCCATGGTCTTGAAAAAGCCCTTGGCCGGTACGTTGACCCGGGTGACGGTATAGGCAAAGACATAGCCGATGAAGGTGGCGATGACGGCCACAATCAGGCCCAGCGCCATGGTGCGGCCGAAGACCTTGCCGTACCGGGGCGTTTGCAGGATGGTGATGAGATTGGCCAGAGAGAAGGCACCGGTCTCATCCGTAAGGCTGTAGATCAGCGTTTTGGCCAGAGGATAGATGACGAACAGCAGCAACAGCGCGAACGAGAGGATGATGGCAATCAGCAGCAGGGGCTGGCGCAGGATCATCTTCGTTTCATTGAGGCGCTTTGCGCGGGTAGTGGCATTTGCCATGAGCGTTCCTCCTGAGTGAGAGTGTCAAAAGCGGCGAGAAAGCTGCGCAAGGGAGTTCCGCCTTCTCTGTCTTGGTATGCGGGCCCCCTCCCCTTGGGGGAGGAGGCCCGTTTGCGGGAAATCAATCAGAAATCTATTGGGATCAGCCCTCGGGCTTGGTGGCGATCTTATTCTCGAACTGCTCGCAGTACTCGCTCTTGACGCTGGCAGCCCAAACGGCGTCATAATCAATCACGGGAACCTCATCCAGCGTCACCAGACCGTCGGCCACAGGAGCGGCGGTGTTGGTGGGAACGCGGAAGGAGTCGTTTTCGGCGTAGCAGCCCTGACCGGCCTCGGAGGTCATCCAGTCAATGAACTTCTTGGCGTTCTCCTGCTCGTCGGCCTTGCCGCCCTTGATGAGGGCCATGGCGCCCACCTCATAACCGGTGCCGTCGGTGGGGAAGCTCAGCTCAATGTGATAGCCCTCGGGAGTCAGCTGCAGGGCGTCGTGAGAGAAGGTGAGGGCGATGGCAGCCTCACCGATGGCCACGGCATTGGGAGCGGCGGAGCCGGACTTGGTGTACTGACTCATGTTGGTGTTCAGCTTTTCCAGATAGTCCCAGACCTGATCGTCGCCCTTGAGTTGAACCAGCGTGGCCAGAACGGTGTAGGCGGTGCCGGAGGTGGCGGGGTGGGCCATGATGATCTCACCCTTGAACTCGGGCTTCAGCAGGTCTTCCCAGCTCGTGGGATATTCCAGACCCTTTTCCTTGAACCAGTCAGAGTTGCAGGCAAAAGCAATGCAGCCCACATAGATGGGGTTCCAGGTACCGGTGGGATCCAGATAAGTAGAGGGTGTCTTGTCCAGATTGGGAGACTGATAGGCTTCCAGCAAGCCCTTATCCACGGCGGCGATGTAGTTATCCGTAGAGCCGCCGAACATCAGCGTTGCCTGAGGATTGTCCTTCTCGGCTTCCACACGGGTCAGCATCTCACCGGCGGAGAGGCGGACATAGTTGATCTTGATGCCGGTTTCCTGCTCAAACTTATTGAAATAGTAGATGACTTCGCTTTCGGGGAATGCGGTGTAAACGGAGAGTTCCTTGCTGCCGGAGGTCTCGGCAGGCTGCTCGGTCTTGGAATCGTCAGTCTTGGGAGCCTCGGTCTTGCCGCCGCAGGCGGTGAGGGCCAGCAGGCTGGTGGCAGCCAGCAGAGCGGCGAACAGGCGCTTAGTGGATTTCTTCATAAATCGTTTCTCCTTCTCATCCATTATTTATTTCCATTCCGCACTGCGGAAGAGAAAACACGGCTTTGCGGGAACCTTGGACAGTTCCTCTTTGCGGGAAACAAGCTGCGGACCAACTCATAGCACCAGTTGTCCTGACTTCTATCCGGGCCCGCAATCCATTTCTATGTAGGCGGTTCGCAGTTTAGCATGGACAGGCGGCATCCGGTCAGACGCTGCGCAAACACTCCAACTTATGGCAGTGTAAACAATGAACACATATGTGCAACCGTTTACATTGACAACAATACCACATATTTCCAAATGATCATGAAGTACTTCTCCTAAAAGCTGACCAGAGAGTTCATTAGAAAGATGTCCCTTTTCCCCAAGAATCCTCTGTTTTAACTGATAAGGATAACTGCCGACCTGCAGCATATGTACATCATGATTTGCCTCTAATAAAAGTACATCCAGATTTTTTATTTTATGAATGATATTTTCATCATAAGTGCCAAGATCAGTTACTACCGCAGCTGTTTTTTCCTCATTTTTTATTTTGTAGGCGACCGGATCTGCCGCATCATGTGAGATTGAGATCGGTTCGATCAAGAGATCTCCGATTTCAAAGGGCTGTTCCGGCGTTATTGCATGAAATAAAGATTCATCTATTTTTCCGACAGACTTTGTATTCAAAATTGCATCTATCGTACCTTCCGTGGCATAGATCGGAAGCCCGTAACGCCTGGCAATGACGCCCAGTCCAGATATATGATCGATATGTTCATGTGTTACGAGAACGCCTTTCATTTCTTCCGTTTTCAGATCAATTGAATTGAGTCCGTTTTCAATCCGTTTTCCACTGATTCCCGCATCGATAAGTACATGACAGTCATCAGATCCGACACAGATACAGTTTCCGCTGCTACCGCTGGCTATACTGCATAATTCCATTGCTTTAATTCTCTTGCCATCTAAGTTCTATCGTATCTCCGGCCTTTAATACTGCAGAATACGATGCATTCTCACCATTTAGATTGGTAATGATTGCCCTGCCGTTTGAAGCTGTGAGATCAAATTCGTAAAAATCAAAAATATCTACAAATATATACTGTGGTTTTCCGGTAAGTTTTACCGGCTGACCATTGATATATACTAATACCGCGTTGCCATCTTCCGGTTTTTCATCCGTGTTCTGTACACTCTGTACTTCTGTCTGTTCTGTTACATTTTCAGCTGTATCTTCTGCTGCAGCGTCTGGCACTGAATCTGACTGGGACGCTTCTGCATTCACTGTGTTCTCATCTGTTGCCGCAGCTGCATTCCCGACATTCACTGTGGCTTCATCTGACGCAGCCATGCTGTCTGATCCTGCCGTATTTTCTTCTGATGCAGTAACATTGTCTGTTCCCTCTGTGCTGTCTGCATTTACCTGATCTTCATCTGGTGCGGCAGCATCATCTGTCCGCGCTGTACTCTCCTTTGCACTGCTGTCATCATGCGAAACTGCTGCATCTGCGCTATCCTGTGCCTCTGTCTCTGTCTTTGGCTCTACAATATCCGGTATCTCTTCTTCTTTGTATTCCCCGACAGTCGGTGTCTTTACTTCTTCCTGCTCTAACGGCTGGAATGATGGTTTACCATAAGAACGCACGGTCCACTCGATCGTGAAGTTTTCATAGATCAGGGAATCGAGTGTTGCACGACGATTATTTACTAAGATCACATGCTCAACATTCACTTCCACATCCATAAATTCTGCAAGCTGTCCTACTGTGTAGAAACTTCTGGTCTCCACCTGGTCTCCCTCTTTGATCTGATAGGAAGGCAGCTCTAAATTACCGTTGACCTCTAAGAACTTCGGACATCTTATCACATTTCCATTGACTACAAATGCCACGTAATCAGAAGTATATTCCTCTAACTGATCTAACGTGCAGGATGCCGGCTTTCCCACTGTGGACGGCTCAATTATGATCTCACAGTTAGGCTCTAAGGCGGCATTCAGGTTTGTCGGCCGGTCATTCATATAAACTGCTGCCGACTCGCCCTGTTCTCCGCGGATGATACGTTTTGCACCGTTTACAAAAAAGTTAAGTTCCGATCCCCTCTTCGGGAAAAGATCCTCGTTCGGGAAACCTGCCTGCAATGCGGCATCCACGATCGTTAATCCCTCATTATCATATAATTTAAGCCGCTCACCATTGAAACGCACCATGATAAATCCATTTCTCTGCTCATAATAATTAAGGCAGATTCCGATCGGTGTTACAAGCAGCGGATCTTTCTTGATATCCTGCTGTTCAAAAACAACTTCCTGCAGTACCTCTTCGCCACGCAGTGCCACACGCACGTCCGGAAGATCTAATTTCTCTGCAAGCATTTTTGTGTAACCATGGATCTTACCACCGCCACCAACGATAAACGCTGCACTGACCGTCTGATCACCATTCAATTCTTTGATCTTGGCAGCTACTGCGGTTGTCATCTCATCCACTACGGGTTTAGTCAGCTCCCATACCTCTTTTGCCGGAATCGTATGCTCGATCAGCATGATATCTTTATAGGTGATCTCATCCTCTGTTGTGCTCTGCAATTTGATATATTCGGCAGTTTTAAAATCAACCAGATAATTCTGCACGATCAGTTCTGTCAGTTCATCTCCTGCAAGAGGAATCATACCGTATGCAATAATGCTTCCGTCTTTCGTAATGGAAATATCGGATGTTCCCGCTCCAATATCGACCAGTGCGATATTAAGCAGACGATAGCTTTCAGGGATTGCAACATTAATAGCAGCAATAGGCTCCAATGTCAGATTTGCTACTTCAAGTCCTGCCTGATTTACCGCCGCATAAAGTCCGTCCACTACATCCTCCGGCAGAAATGTTACGATAATATCTTCGCCGATACGGTCTGCTTTATGTGATTCAATGTTTGAAAATGGCTCATCATTCAAAAAATATCTGACCACTGAATATCCCACACAGTAAAATTTGTAATTGGTATCATTCATCTCCTGTAAAATTTTCTGTGCCTTTTCAATTCCAAGCAGATCAAGTGTATGTATATCTTCTCCGGTGACTACGCTTTCCTCCGGATAATCGTAACTGATACTTGTTGTAACCGTCTTAAGCACACGTCCTGCGGCAGCAATACATACTTCTGTCAGGGTTTTTCCGATCTGTTTTTCCAACTGTTCTTTTACTTTTCTTATCGTCCCTGATACACGTCCGATATCATGGATCTGTCCATCTAACATCGCTCTTGTATCATGCTGCATGATATACTGTGCAGTTACGATAAACTGATCCTCTGTACGGTAACCTACAGTTCCAACTACATTTCTTGTACCAATGTCAAGTCCGAACACCAATGACTGTTCCATGTCTTTTCCGTCACTCATCTGCAGTATCTCCTACTCGTTCTCCATATTTGTGATTGCCAAATCAATCTGCTTTCTTGCTTCTTCCACCGTTCCGTTATTATCGATCACCACTTTACAATACTTCCGGTAAACAGATTCCTCTAACTGACTGTCAAAAATCTGCTGTACTTTCTGCATGGAATATCCGCGCGATCTCATAAGGCGTTCTTTTCTTATATCCTCTCTGGTATAAATATACCAAAGTTCGTCACAAATTTCATCATAATGTTCTTCAATCAAAAGTGCCGCCTCTAAAACAAGAATCTTAAGTTCTCCCTTTTCCCGCTCTGCTTCTGCAACAGTTCTGATGTATCTCTTGACTGCAGGATGCACGATTCCATTTAAAGTTTCTCTTTTTCCCTCATCGGAAAAAATAACTGCTGCTAACTTTTTCCGGTCAAACGAACCATCCTCTGACCAGATATCTTCATTCCGGAATCTGTCTTTTAATTTCTGATAACAATCTGTTCCCGGAAGCATCAGTTCGTGTGCGATCTCATCCGCCAGCATGACTTTTACGCCGTCTTTTGTTTCAAGATAATGAAGTATTTCTGATTTTCCCGCACCGACACCGCCGGTAATTCCTATAAATTTCATCTGTTCTGTGCTCCCCGAAACTGAAATATTTTATTTTGCTTCATACCAGTTTTTTCCCACATGTGCATCAATCTCAAGCGTTACCGCAAGGTCTGCTGCTCCATGCATTTCTTCTTCAAGAATCTTTTTGACTGCATCTTCCTCCTCAACCGCTGTCTCCACCAACAGTTCATCATGCACTGTTAAGATCAGACGCGATCTTAAATTTTCTTTTAACAGTCTGTCATGCACACGTATCATTGCGATCTTGATAATGTCTGCCGCCGTTCCCTGAATCGGAGAGTTCATGGCAACACGTTCACCAAACGAACGCTGCATAAAATTGCTGCTCGAAAGTTCCGGTACCGGACGCCTTCTTCCAAACATAGTCGTCACATAACCTTTTTCTTTTGCCTCCGTCACAAGTCCATCTAAAAATGTCTTGATCTTCGGATAAGTTTCAAAGTAACGCTCTATATACTCTGCTGCCTCTTTCTTACTGATGCTTAAATCCTGACTCAGTCCAAATGAACTGATTCCGTATACGATTCCAAAATTTACTGCCTTGGCATTGCGGCGCTGCAAATCCGTCACTTCGTCGAACGGAATGTGAAATACCTGGGATGCGGTAATTCTGTGAATATCCTGTGCTTCCCGGTATGCCTCGATCAGCTTTTCGTCCCCTGACATGTGCGCTAAAACGCGAAGTTCGATCTGCGAATAATCGGCATCCATAAACTCAAATCCTTCTTTTGGCACAAACGCCTTACGGATCAGTCTTCCCAGTTCGATCCGCATAGGAATATTCTGAAGATTCGGCTCCGTACTGCTCAAACGTCCGGTAGCTGTGATCGTCTGATTAAAACTGGTATGGATTCTGCCATCTTCTGCGATATAGTTTACCAGTCCGTCCGCATAGGTGGACTTTAACTTGGTAAGCTGACGGTATTCTAAAATATCGGAAACGATCGGGTATTCCGGTGCAAGCCGTTCTAACACATCTGCTGCCGTTGAGTATCCGGTCTTTGTTTTCTTCCCATATGGCATGGAAAGTTTCTCGAATAAAATTACTCCAAGCTGTTTTGGGGAATTGATATTAAATTCTTCCCCAGCCTCCTCATAAATCTGTTTTTCCAGTTCTGTGATACGCACTGCAAGTTTATCTCCATACTCCATCAGCGCATCCCTGCATGCAATGATTCCCTCATTTTCCATATCTGCAAGAGTAAATACAAGTGGCATCTCAATCTCGGAAAATAGCTGATCCATGCCCTCTTCTTTCAGATCATCTTCGAGTGTCTTCTTTGATGCCTGCGCCACATATGCCATGTAGCATACATAACTTAGGAATGCTTCCGGCGCATTTTTCATTGCCTGCTCTATGGTCTGTTTTCCAAGAAGATCCGCCTTAGACGGCACCATCTGTCCCAGATAGTCTTTTGCAATATCTTCATATGGATATTCATTTTTTAACGGATTCAGAAGATAGGCTGCGATCACTCCGTCAAAAAGATCTGATAAAGCAATATTACCATTTTCCTGACGTTCCAGTAAACCAAGTGCTGCAAGCTGTGGTTTTAAATCAAGTGTCGCATAGGATGCAGCCTCGCTTGCAGTAAACATGGAAAGGATCTGCTTTGCAGAAAGATTCTCTCCAGCTTTTATAAAAAAGGTTTCTTTCTCCCCAATTGAAACTGCAGCTCCAAGACAGCGTTCATCGCTGCCTGATACAATATAAAATCCACAATTTCTGCCGCGCAGTTTTGCAAATACTTTTTCTGCTTCTTTTTCATCTTCGACAAGTTTAAAATGTTCTGCCGCCTGATTCTTCGGTGTTTCCACCTCAAACCGGTTCAAAAGATTCTTAAACTCCAGCCGTTTGCAGAGAAGATATGCCTCCTCGGTATACAGAGTGGAAATGCCGTTTATCTTAGCACCGGCAAGATCATAGTCAATGTCTGCGTGAATTTCGATCGTTGCAAGAGTCTTGCTCATCTGTGCAAGATCATAGTATTCTTTTAAATTTTTGCTTGCACGCGGCGGCTTTAATTCATCCACATGCGCATAGGCATTTTCAATGCTTCCGTATTGCGCAATGATCGCAGTTGCCGTCTTTTCACCGATCCCAGGCACACCCGGAATATTGTCCGCTGTATCACCCATCAGTGCCTTGACATCTATAAATTCGATCGGTGTTACCTGATACTTTTCTTTTACCTCTGTGGCATTATAATCTTCAATCTCTGTACCGGTGCGCTTTGTTTTTGGGATACGGATCTTTATATGATCCGTTGCAAGCTGTAAAAGATCACGGTCGCCGGAAACCACGGAAACGGTAAGACCTTTCTGTTCGCTCTGTTTTGCAATGGTTCCAAGCAGGTCATCTGCCTCGTAACCGCCTTTTTCGATCGTGGTGACTCCCATCGCCTTTAACATTTCTTTTATGAGCGGAACCTGTTCTCTCAGTTCCTGTGCCATCGGCTTTCTCGTGCCTTTGTATTCGGCGAACATTTTATGGCGGAAAGTCGGCTCTGACACATCAAATGCAACCGTCAGATAATCCGGCTGCTCCTCCTCTAAAATCTTGAACATAATATTCAAAAATCCATAGACTGCGTTCGTATGAAGTCCCTCCGAATTCGTCAGATCCGGGATTCCGAAAAATGCCCTGTTCAAAATACTGTGTCCGTCAATCAATACCAGCTTTCCGCCCATTGTTCTCTCCATTCTCTGTCTTTTAGATTGCTCTTGTGTAGCGTTTCAGCCACTCATTTTCCTCCGGTGTCATATACGGGGAAATGGTATCATATACCATCTTATGATAATCATTTAACATCTTTTTCTCACGTGCGCTTAAAAGATCCGGATCGATCGCATCAAGATCGATCGGCGCATAGGTAATATTTTCAAATTCCATGAACTGACCATACTCATTTTTCTCAGCCTTACGGCATACAAGTTCATTTTCCGTACGGATGCCGTATCTGCCCTCTAAATATACGCCCGGCTCATCTGTCGTGATCATTCCTTCTTCTAAAACACCATTGTCATGACGCTCCGGCACAACTCTCCAGCGGAAACCATTCGGTCCCTCATGTACGTTTAACACATACCCAACGCCATGTCCGGTACCGCATTTATAATCAATGCCCATCTCCCAGAGAGGACCACGGGACAAAATATCAAGGTTTAATCCGGTACATCCATATAAGAACTTCGCATGTGCAAGATTCATATTCGATCTGCATACGGTTGTGAAATGCAGACGCATCTCATCTGTGATCGGTCCAAGTGCCATGGTTCTTGTGATATCCGTGGTTCCCTCAAAGTAATGTCCACCGGAATCCACCAGTAAGAATCCTTCCGGTTTTAATTCCGTATCTGATTCCGGTGTTGCAGCATAATGCATCATCGCAGCATTTGCACCATAAGCACAGATCGTATCAAAACTCAACTCAATAAAATTCTCCTGCTCTCTTCTTCGCGCTTCAAGATAGTCAGAAGCCGAGATCTCTGTCATAGGGATCTTGCCGATATTTGTCTTGAGCCAGTACATGAACTTCGTAAATGCAACACCGTCTTTTACATGTGCAGCTCTGGTGTTATCCACCTCCGTCTTATTTTTTACTGCTTTCATAAGCTCGGTCGGGTTCGGTTTATCCACAACTTTGATTGCTTTATCAAGACTGTTTACGATACGGTAATTAACCATGCCGCGGTTCATCAGCACGACTGCGTCTGCCGGGATTTCCGGTACATAATCGTAGACCGCATTATATGGTTTTGTAATGATATGGTTTTCATCCAGATAAGCACGGATCTTATCATCCACTACATCCTCCTGCAAAAACCAGATACATTCTGTTTCTGTCAGCACCAGATATGACAATACGACCGGCACATAATCAATATCATTGCCACGGATATTTAAAAGCCATGCGATATCATAAAGAGAAGTTAAAATATGGACATTTGCACCATTCTCCTTCATAGTTTTCCTTAGATCTGCAATTTTATCCGCGGTGCTTTTTCCGGAATATTTTTCTTCTAAAATAAATAAAGGCTGTTTTGACAATGCAGGGCGGTCTTCCCAGATCAGGTCGATCAGATCTTCTGTCACATGCATGGAGGCATTTTTTGCAGAAGCAATTTTTTCAAGTTTACCTCCCCAGGTACCGTTTACAACACGTCCGTCAAATCCGAGACATCCACCTTCGTTTAATTTATCTTTTACAAATTCATCTACGGTCGGCACGCCCTCTTCGCCCATGCGGTAGAGTGTAACTGTGCTGCCCTTAAGCTGGTTTTCCGCCTGTACAAAGTAACGTCCATCCGTCCAGAGCCCTGCCTCCTCTGCTGTGATAACGGCAGTTCCTGCAGAACCGGTAAATCCGGTAATAAACTTTCTTGCCTTAAAATGGTCTCCTACATATTCTGATTCATGGAAATCAGCAGTCGGCACAACATATACAGTGATCCCTCTTTTCTCCATCTCTGCACGCAGTGCCTTTAATCTTTCCTGTATCATTTCTTACTTTCCTCTTTCTTATATATTTTCCAAAATCTGTATATTACATGATGGCTGTTTCTTCCATCACGCATCCGTATACTCAAAAAACTTCGTATCGATCTCCGGATAAGATCGTTTTAATGAGATCGGTCTTCCGGAACGGTTCAAAAAGCAGTGGGAACTCTTTCCGGTTGTCCGCAGTTCTCCGGTCTCTTTGTCTGTCATCCGGTATTCCAAATCCATCTTGATACCATTATAACGGGTGATCTTTGTCTCGATCACGACGGTATCATCAAAATGTACCATGCTGTGATACTCACAGGATACGGAGAGCACAGGACTTATGATCTCCATCTCCTCCATCTGTTTGTAACTGAGTCCGATCTGATCCATTAAATCCATCCTCGCCTCTTCCATCCATTTGATATAATTTGAATGATGGATGATCCCCATCTGATCCGTCTCATAATATTTTGCATGATGCTCATATGGGCGGATTTTGATATCATCGGCATTTTCATTATAAATTTCTATCTCTTTTTTACTCATATAAATCACTACCTTTCTCAAACTCCTCCAAGCTATAGTATCTCACAGAACCGCTTTAATTTCAATGGTGCCTTTTTATCCGTGCGGTCAGGCATGCGGTCAGGATAACGATCATAACACAGACAAATGAGATCCCGGCTCCCACCATAAATCCAGGTGTCCGGTAACGCAGTTCGATCGTGTGTGTTCCTTTTTCAAGATAAGTACTGATAAATGCCTCTCCAAAAACTTCCGGCTTGGTTTCTTCTCCATCAACATACAATTTCCATCCTGCATCATCCGCCACTGAAAAGATCAGCCGTCCTTCTTTTTTCACATCGATCGTCCCGGTGATCTTCGTATCGGAAAATGATGTCATCTCCATCGTCTGCTCATTTAATGTCTGATAAGCAGTATCTACTGCATCGAGATTTAAGGCATATGCAGTAATGTTCACCCTCTCCTCGCTGCTGTTTTTGATCTTTACTTCCATACCTGCCGTGCAGTATCCAAGATCAAGCGTATAACCATGCGAAACTTTCGTGAAAGATTTTGTCCTGCCGTCACTGATCTCTTCTGTCAGGCTGTCCACGGTCGTCGAATCATAGGTAGCAAAAATATATGCATCTTCCTGCACATCGATCGTTGATTCTCCGACCACTGATTCCGATGGGATCTCTGTCAGCATCGTCTCATCTGCACCGAGAAGTTCTGCAAGTTTATTCTGCGCTGTGATCTCGTCTAAATCAGAATAATCCCACGCTTCGATCACATTCTCATCCATCATAAAGCCAAGCGGGAGCACGTATTTATTTTCATAGAGATAAGTGTTTCCGCTTCCTGCCACAAAAGAACGGATCGGGTTTGCCTCAAGCGCATTATCTGCGATCACATAGCGCAGGGATAACATCGCAGATAAAAGCGGTGTTGCCCCATTCACGCAGTAAAAATTCTTACCGCCCTCCATTCCGACTGCCTGGTAAAAATGACTGACATCTAAATTCATCAGTGACGAAAACTGTGTTGCAGAACGATATCCATACAATGCGGCATCATTTTTCGTTTTACGCTCTAATTCCTCTGTCCGGTAAAATAATACGCCTTCCTTCTGTGCCTGATCTTTTGCCTCTGCAAGTACCACATGATAATCATCCACCGCCTTTACATAAGCAGTCCTGCTTGTTGTCTCAAGTCCGGTCACATTGTAATTAAAGAATAATTCTAACAGCATCGCTACGCAGCCACAGACAAGCAATCCTTTTGCTTTTACTGTTTTGACATTCATTTCTACAATGCCTTCGCCCAGTTCCTTCTTAGCGCACTCCAGTGCTTCTTCCTTTGTTTTCCCCTGAAATTTCTTAATAATCATTATGCCGTCACCATTCCTACCGATTGTAATTCTACATTTGCATCTATTTCGTTATACGAAACAACTATGAGGTCTTTGTAATAATCTTCTGTCAGTCGTTTGAAATACATTCTGACGATAGGAGAAGTTATTACGATAGGGTTCTTGCCAAGCTTCTCCAGCTTGCCAACTTCCGTTTCAACAGAAGCCATAATTGCCTTTGTCTTGTCCGGATCAAGAGTAAGATAAGCACCCTGTTCTGTCTGTTTGACACTGCTCATGATCTCCTGCTCCAGCTTCGGATCCAGCGTAACCACGCTGGTGGTTTCATTAGATGGGAAATATTTATTGGTTATTGCCCTCTTCAGGCTCTGTCGAACATATTCAGTCAGTATATCCGTATCTCTGGTAGTTGCTGCATGATCAGCAAGTGTTTCAAAAATAGTAACCAGGTCTCTGACAGAGATTCCTTCTTTTAACAGATTCTGCAATACCTTCTGAATGTCACCCAGTCCCAGAAGCTTAGGCACAAGCTCTTCCACAAGTGATGGATTGGATTCCTTGACATTGT
>ENA-UEQK01000653-UEQK01000653.1-human-gut-metagenome-genome-assembly--contig:-NODE-653-length-24027-cov-7.133862_pt1 | contig 24027 bp, 14 predicted proteins | sample MGYA00242939_ERZ507942 | MGnify/ENA primary metagenome ERZ507942 (study PRJEB26167, sample SAMN06115485) | human gut metagenome | host: Homo sapiens | place: China:Chongqing | collected 2015-03-30... | reverse complement strand
TCGGCATAGAAGATACGGGCGAAACGTTCCAGCCGCAAGGCTATGCGCTGTGCTTTCATCCCGACCTGATTCGCGGCTCTACCAGCCATTACGACTACGTCTGCAACGAAGTCTCAAAAGGCATCGCAGCAGTTTCGCTGGAAAGCGGTATTCCTGTTTTATTTGGCGTTCTGACGACTGAAAATATCGAGCAGGCAATCGAGCGGGCAGGTACGAAAGCCGGAAACAAGGGCTATGACTGCGCGGTCAGCGCCATCGAAATGGTCAATCTGATCCGCGAAATGGATGCAGAGTAACGGTGACACAGGAGCCTTCCATGATTGTGATACGAGCGAACACCCCGGACCAGGTGCTGGAGCAAACGATTCTGAGCCTTTTGCAACAGGCGCAGATCGATGCGGAGCAGATTACATTCTGCGCAAAGAAAAAACTGGAACTGCCGGGATTGGTGATTGACAACACCCGACATGAAATTTCAGCCAACGGCAGAAATATTTCGTTGACACGTCTTGAATCCGACCTGTTGTGGGTGCTGGCAGTCTGCGAAGGAACGACGCTCTCTAAAAAAGAGCTTTTTGATGCTGTATGGGGAAAGGATTGCGCCGATACCTTAAAAGTGGTTGGCAATACCGTTTCCAATCTCCGAAAGAAGCTGGCATTCTGCGGGCTGGACGGATGTCTTTGCACAGTTGGTGGAGGGTATGCTTTTCGTTACGTTCTGGCAGAGCAGGGAAAAGCCCATTCCAATACTGTCCCGACAATGGTATACTGTTGCCCAAAGGAGCTGAGAGAAAATGACTCGAATCTTGTTCATCTGTCTGGGGAATATCTGCCGTAGTCCCATGGCGGAATTTGTTATGAAAGACCTTGTGGAAAAAGCCGGTATTGCAGAAAAATTTGAAATCGCCTCCGCTGCGACCAGTGCGGAAGAAGTGGGCAACCCGGTCTATCCACCCGCTCGGCAAAAATTGGCAGACCATGCCATTTCCTGTGTAGGCAAAACGGCGCGTCAGATGACACGGCAGGATTATGATACCTATGATTATCTGGTTGCAATGGATCGAAGCAACCTGCGGGATATGGCTCGTTTTGTAGGGAACGACCCGTTGCACAAGGTCTCCCTCCTGATGTCGTATACCAGTACGCCGCACGATGTGGCCGACCCGTGGTTTACTGGAAATTTCGAGGACACATGGCGGGATGTACTGGCAGGTTGCACGGCGTTGTTAGAGAGGCTGTGCCAATAAAAGAAACAACTGGGTGTATCATCGTTCAGATGAAGCATCCAGCTGTTTTTAATTTAATCTTCTGGCCTGCTGTGGTCGCAGCCAAGGGCGTATGGCTTTTTACATCAGAAGTTGTTGGAAAATCAACCCTGGATGCGGGTCTGCATCAGATGGTCCGGGGTGTAGGCATCGGATAAGGTACCGTTCATGCTGGCGGCATAGTAATACAGGGCTGTCCAGGATTTCAGTTCATAGCTGGTGCCCTCCAGCACGCCCTTGCCGCGGCAATAAGGAGCCCAGAACCGGTAGTATTCCTCCGATTTGTTGTCGGAGGGAACATCCATGTAGGTGCCGGTGGCCTCATCGTAGGGGGCAAAGGGAAGCGCCTGCCCTGTGGCCATTTTGCTGGCCCAGGGCAGCAGACTCACCAAGTTCTGGGAGGATTCAAAGGTGAACGAGGTGGAGTAGGCTTTGTGGAAGTCCAGAGGCTGCCAGCTGTCGCTCTCCGGGAAATAGACTTCGATGCTGGAAACATCACAGGAGATCTGCCCGTCAGAAATATGATAGCGGTAGCGCAGATTTCCGGTGTGGAGGGTGCCGGCACCGCCGTAGGTCCGGCCCTGAGGGGTGACACCGGAGCACGCAGCATCAAAGACACAGATGGATGCCAGCTGTGCACCGGACAAGTCGCAGACCACCAGACTGGAGCCCGCGCTGTGGTCGATCGCCGATTCACCGGTGGATTGCTCGTTGAAGGCGTCCGCGACGGTAAAGTCACCCTGATACAGCGCAGTGCGGACGTAGCCGCCGAACACGAAGGATACCTGAGAGCCGGAGGCATAATTGAAGGAATCACAGATAAAGGCGGTGACAGGAGACTGGATGTAAGTGTATCCGATGGCCTTTCCGTCTTCGTACTGGATATAGTCGTAGCCGGTGGGGATGGTCATCACCACGCTGTCCGGCGTTACATCGTCCAGACCCAGCTTGGAGAAATAGCCGTCCGGTGCCGTCAGGTCTGCGTCGTAGCGGGCCAGAAGATCCTGCATACTCCGGTATGCCAGAGCTTCCGGTGACAGATCCCGGGGATCCTCGTAGTCGTATGCCTTCGTCAGCTCATAGCAACAGGTCTCCTCTGGCACCCAGGTCCAGCCGGCAGATATTTTTTGCAGGCTCAGCACGCCCAGGTTTTGAGCATAGCAGCCGGTGGAGGTCATGATCACGCCGTTCTCCACGATGGGTTGGTCATAGGCGAGATGGTCGTGAGCGTTCTGGATCACGTCCAGGAAGCCTTCCTGAGCCCGCGCGGTGGCCCGGTCCTCTTCCATGCCGCAGTGGCTGATGGCGATGACAAGATCACAGCCCTTCTCCTCCTTGAGGAAACGGGCATAGACTCTGGCAACCTCGGCACAGTCCATCCGGGTCAGGTCCGAGTTCTTGCAGTAGCCGTAGGACTCCTCGCCTTCCAGGGCAAACAGACCCACCCTGTAGCCTGCTACCTGGCGGATGGCGTAGTTTTTGGCCCCGGTCTTGGCGTAGGCCCCGGCACCAAAAGCATTGGTGCTCAGGTCATTGGGGCGGATGTCGGCGCTGGTATAAGAGATCGGCTCGCCGTTGGCGTTGTATTTGATGAACATATTGGATACCAGCAACTGGGGCAGTTTGCGGTAGACCCCGTAGCGCAGCCGGTTTTTCCGGGCGTTGACCCAGGAGTTTTCGACGGCCTGATCGCCCACGTCGAATTCGTGGTTGCCCAGGGTGCAGAAATCTACTTGCATTTCGGCCAGGGCCAGGATCTCCCAGCCCTTCTGATAGCCGTCCTGGTAAGGAGTTCCCTGGGAGTAGTCACCACCGTCCAAGGTCAGGGTTTTGCCAAAGGCTCGGTGGCGTACCCCGGCCTGTGCGGCGGCCATTCGCGCCACGCCGCCGGTGATCCGGGTAGAGCCGTCCGTACTCATGATCTTAGAAGTACCCAGATTGGAGTGGATATCGTTGCTCAGCAGCAACACGATATCGCCTTTGTAGGGAGTGTGGTCCTGCGTGTCGGGCCAGGCACAGCCCATGAGAGCGGGAGCCATAGCAGTTCCGGCAGCGGTGGCGGCTGCCAGCTTCAGGAAACTTTTCCGCGAAATCTTTTTCATGATTCTGTTCTCCTTTGGACAGTCTCTTGGTATCGTGTCATTCTTGTGATGATGGACGGGAATGGCCATTCTCCCATCGGGTCTTTGGGACTGCTGTACTTCCGGTGCACACGGAAAAACGCAGAGAAGATTCCAACCTTGCAAAAAGAAAAAGACGCACCACAAGCCGAAAGGGGCTGTTGTGCGTCTCTCATTCTCTCACGCAGAACCTATATGGAATCCTTGTATCTCATACTATAGCAAGACTTTCCGCAAAAGTCAACACATTGCCTTGTTTTTTGATTGAATGTTGAAAATATTTTGACTTTTACAATATGGGCAAGGCCGGACCCTGTGAGCGTGAAAAAACTTCAGCTGTTTCCCAATGGACACGAATCGACAAAAATGAAGGAACAACCAGCAGCTCGGCTGGTGGTTGTTTATTGTGTGCAAGGGCAATTGTTGCCATTTTTCACAGATTGCGCTATACTGATTCCGAAAAGTTTTTGTGAAGGGGAGAACCGGATGCTGCGCTGTGCGATCGTGGAGGACAGCCCCAGAGAGCTGGAACATCTGAAAGAATGCCTTGCCCGCTACTCGGCAGAGCGGGATATCCCGCTGGAGACCACGGCCTTCGGGGATGCGGCATCGTTTCTGGAACATTACCGTGCCGACTATGACATCGTGTTCATGGATATCGAGCTGCCGGGCATCAACGGCATGGAGGCAGCCCACCGCCTGCGGGAGATCGACCGGCAGGTCATCCTGATCTTTGTGACCAACATGGCCCAGTTTGCGGTCAAGGGCTATGAGGTGGATGCGCTGGACTACATCATCAAGCCTGCCCAGTATGGGCCGCTGAGCATCAAGCTGGACCGTGCGGCCCAGCGCTGGCGCGCCGCCGCCGAGAGCGTGATGGTGGCCCTGCCCACCGGCACCCAGCGGCTGTTGCTGTGGGAGATCTATTACATCGAGGTGCAGGGCCACAAGCTGACCTATCACACCGAAAAAGGCCAGCTGCCGGGCACCGGAACCCTGCAGGACGCCGAACAGCGGCTGCACGGCAAGGGCTTCCTGCGCTGCAACAAGTGCTATCTGGTCAACCAGAAGCACATCCAGACCGTCACCGGCAGCGACGTAGTGCTTTCCAACGGGGAGAAGCTGCAGATCAGCCGTTTGCGCAAAAAGGAATTCATGGAGGAGCTGGCCCGCAGCATGGGCAACGAATTTGTGCTATGAGTACGGTCATCGATCTGTTTGAACGCCACGGCTATGTGCTGGAACTGCTGGCGTGCGTGGCGGCCACCACCTGGAAGCTGGAGCGGCAGGAGCGCTTTGCGGCGCGGCTGACCGGCATCCTGCTGGCGGAGGCCTGCTTTACCATCGTGTGGGAGCAGGTGCCCCACAACCTCTACACCGAGTCGCTGCGCACCTTTCTGCTGTGGAGCATCGCGGCGGTGGGCATCCGGCTGTGCTTCCGCATCGCGGCAGCGTGGGCGGTGTTCTACGCCACGGCGGCGGGCACCATGCAGCACATCATCTACCGGGGGGCCAAGCTGCTGCAGAATGCGGTGTATCACATGGACCGGCAGTATTGGGCCTGGAGCCGGTGGGTCTATCTGGGCCTTTTCGTGCTGCTGTTCGCGGTGTGCTGCCTGACCCTCACCCGGCGGCTGCACAGCCGCAATCTGGGCACACTGCCCGGGCGCACGATGACTTTTATCATGGTGGGCTACCAGCTGAGCATGAACATCTTCGTCAACCTGTTCAACGCCTTTAGTGTGGACAGCGCCCCGCGCATCTTTACCGTCTACAGCGTCTACGACGAGGTGACCACCATCCTGCTGTTCTTCCTGCTGTGTGAGATCCTGCAGCACAGCGACGCCGAGTGGGACAACATGGTGCTGCAGCAGATGATGCGCCAGCAGCGCCAGCAGATGGAGCTGTCCAAGGAGACGGTGGAGCTCATCAACATCAAGTGCCATGACATCCGCAAGCAGCTGTACACGCTGGGCAGCCGGGTGCCGACCGAGGAGCTGGACGAGCTGAAAAAGGCGGTGGATATCTACGACTCCACGGTCAAGACCGGCAACGAGACGTTGGACGTGCTGCTGGCGGAGCGCTCCATCGTGTGCAAGGGCCGCGGCATCCAGCTGGATTACATCGCCGACGGCGCAAAGCTGGACTTCCTGAAGCCCGGCGAGGTGTACTCGCTGTTCGGCAACGCGCTGGACAACGCCATCGAGGCGGTGACCCCGCTGGAGCCGGACCGCCGCTACATCGGCCTGCAGGTGCGGGCCGAGCGGGGCATGCTGCTCATCCGTATGGAGAACTGCGCCGCCGAGCCGCTGCGCTTTGTGGACGGCCTGCCCCAGACCACCAAGGGGGACGCCCGGTGGCACGGTTTTGGCGTTAAGAGCATCCGCCGCATCGTGCAGCAGCACGGCGGCACCCTGACGATGCAGGCACAGGACGGCATGTTCCGTCTGGTGGCGCTCCTGCCGCTCAAATGACAGTTCAGGGCCCCAAAATGACAGTTTGGGAAAAATTTGTTGTAAAGTTTCACAAAACCTCTATACTATCGGCAGAGCTTTGAATCACTCTGCCGGTTTCTTTTTGTGCGGCGTTTGCTTCCGCACCGCACAGGGGGAGAGCGGACAACTTTCAAAGGAGGACAAAATGTTGAAGAAGAAAAACCTGTGGCGCGGTTTGACCATGGTGTTTGCCCTGCTTCTGGCCGTTTCCATGATGGCAGGCAACATCCTGGAGCTCTACCGCACCTCTGTGGATGCCTTCCTGGGCACCCGCAGCACCCAGACTGTGACCGAGCAGTCGGACGATGAATCCGATGCCTGGACCTACAAGTCGGAATTCACCACGGCCAAAGAAGCCTACGAGGGCTTCAAGGACTTCGCCATCGAGGCTTCGCAGGAGACCTTTGCCCTGCTGAAGAACGAGAACGGTGCCCTGCCTCTGGCCAAGGATGCCAAGATCACCATGCTGGGCGTCCGCAGCTATGCTCCTGTTTACGGCAACAGCGGCGGCAGCGTGCCGGACGGCAAGTCCACCGTGCAGATCTTTGACGCCTTTACCGAGCGCGGCTTCCAGCTGAACCCGGAGACCCTGGCGGCTTACAAGGCATTCTTTGCGGACAAGGAATGGACCAAGCCCCAGTTCGGCGGCGGCATCCTGCCGGCTTACGCCGAGATCACCGCTTACGATGATCCCCACGAGCTGACCCTGGACGAGCTCAAGCAGCTCAACCCCGACTTTGAGTCCAAGTACACCGAGTACGGCGACGCTGCCATCGTGGTGGTGAGCCGTGTCGGCGGCGAAGCCGGTGCATACTACCCCGGCGAGGAAGGCCTGGCAGACGGCGTGCACACCGTCAACGGCAACATCCTGAGCCTGAGCGATGAAGAAATGGCCATGATCGAGGAAGCAAAGGCCAATTTCGACAAGGTCATCGTGCTGGTCAACGCAGCCAACCCCATGGAGATCTCCAACCTGGAAGAGGACCCCGACATTGACGCCATCCTGTGGGTGGGCTACCCCGGTGCTTATGGCTTCTACGGCGTGGCCGACGTGCTGAACGGCACCGTGGCTCCCTCTGCCCATCTGGGCGATACCTTCGTCAAGAACGGTGCACTGGCTCCCGCCATGCAGAACTTTGGCAACATCCCCTGGGCAAACGCTTCGGACTTTGCTGAGGGCACCAGCGTCAACTCCTACCTGATCGAGAACGAGGGCATCTACACCGGCTACCGTTACTACGAGACCCGTTATGCGGACATCGTGCTGGGCAACGGCGGTGCCAATGCCTCTGCCGGTACCTACGCCAACGCCGACGGCACCGTGGCCACCAGCGACGGCACCTGGAGCTACGACAACGAGGTGGTCTATCCCTTCGGCTACGGCATGAGCTACACCACCTTTGAGCAGACCCTGGACAGCGTGGTCATCACCGGTGACAAGCGCACCGCTACCGTGACCGTGACCACCACCAACACCGGCGATGTAGCCGGCAAGGCTGTCGTGCAGCTGTACGCCAGCGCACCCTACACCGACTACGACAAGCAGAACGGCATCGAAAAGTCCGCCCTGCAGCTGATGGACTACGAAAAGACCAACACCCTGCAGCCCGGCGAGAGCCAGACCATTCCCATGAATGTGGACATGAGCCTGCTGGCCAGCTACGACAGCCAGAACGCCAAGACCTTCATCGTGGACCCGGGCGACTACTACTTCGCCATCGGCTCTGACGCCCATGATGCTCTGAACAACATCCTGGCTGCTCAGGGCAAGACCACTGCCGACGGTATGACCGCCGACGGCGATGCTTCCAAGACCTACCAGTGGACCTGGGACGGCGCTGTGGATGCCGACACCTTCTCTGTGAGCAAGGCTGGCGTGGAGATCACCAACGCAGTGAGCGACGGCGACTACTCCATGGACATCAACACCTTCATCCCCGGCACCGCTACTTATCTGTCCCGCAGCGACTGGGACGGCACCTTCCCCACCACCATCACCGGCCTGAAGGCCGAGGACCGTCTGGCCACCCTGCTGGCCAACGACTTCATCGACATCAAGACCGATGAGGACACCTCGGACATCGTGTTCGGCGACACCACCAGCACCCTGACCCTGAACGACCTGAAGGGCGCTGACTTCGACGATCCCCGCTGGGATGAGCTGGTCGGCAAAGTGACCATCGACGAGTTCCTGAACTTTGCCTCCAACGCCTTCCACAACATCCAGAACATCGACTCTGTGGGCCTGCTGCAGTACGCAGCCGACGACGGCCCCAACGGTTCCGACTCGCACTACCTGACCGAGGGCAGCTACCAGGGCACCCCGTATGCAGATGCTGCCGATTACGACTACGGCACCCGCGTCGGCCCCACCCCGGAGAACATTGCTTACAGCTGGAACAAGGAACTGGCCTACCGCGTGGGTGAGATCACCTTGGGCGAGAGCACCCTGGTGCTGAACCTGCCCATCATGATCGGCCCCGGCATGAACATCCATCGTCACGGCTACAACGCCCGCGGCGCAGAGTATTACTCCGAGGACCCCGTCCTGTCCGGTTACACCGGTTCCGCTGTGGTGCAGGGCGCTCAGAGCAAGGGCACCCTGGTCAACATCAAGCACGCTGCCTTCAACGATCAGGAGATCAACCGCTCCGGCATCGCAGTCTTTATGACTGAGCAGAAGGCCCGTGAGCTGGAGCTGCGCAACCTGCAGCAGGCCTTTGAGGGCAACGGCAAGCCCGCTTCCTTCGAGGCGGATCCTTCCCGCGATGACACCTACACTGTGGGTGCTCTGGGCGTGATGAGCTCCTACAACCGCATTGGTGCCGTGGCCTCCAGCGCAAACGCTGGTGTCCAGGTGCAGATCATGCGCAACGAGTGGGGCTTCAAGGGCTACAACGTCACCGACTTTACCGGTGTTACCCTGCACGCTTCTCCCAAGGAGTCCATCCTGGCCGGCACTACCGCATTCTGCGGTTTCGGCAAGGATGACAGCATCACCTACTGGAATGCTGACGCTCTGAAGGGCGACCGCACCATGCTGCTGGCCATCAAGCAGAACATCCATTACCTGCTGTACGCTCTGGCCAACAGTGCCGCCATGAACGGCGTCAACTCCACCACCCGCACCATCAGCGTGATGACCTGGTGGCGTATGACCTACCGCGTGTGCATCTACGGCTTTGCAGCCCTCACCGCACTGTGCGCCCTGCTGTACGTCGTGTCTGCGGTCAAGAGCAAGAAGCAGAAGACTGCAAAGGAGGCCTGAGCCATGAAAACGAAACTGAACACGAAGACGATCGTGGCTGCTGTGGCCAGTGTGATCGGCCTTGCAGTCTATGGTTACACCTCGATGGTGGGCTATCTGGCGGCTTCGGCCACCAGCACCCTGCCGGTGGTGCTCACCGTGGCCGCGCTGGTGTGCCTGGCTCTGCGCCAGTTCGCCGGCAGCAAGCTGCCCGCCGTGGTCAACGACGTGCTGCTGGTGGCAGCCAATGTCTGCCTGATCGGCAGCTTCGCCGTATTCGTTCTGGCCCGCGTTTCGCTGGCTGCGGACGTCTACTTCATCCCGGTCAACTATCCGGCCTCTGAGGCCACGGCCCTGCACATCTCCATCGTGGGTGCCGTGTGCTACCTGGTCGGCATCGTGACCCTGATCGTGGAAGGCTTCTCCGCAAAGAACGGATGAATCCCCCAGCCGCCCGGCGGAGAAGCTCTGCCGGGCGGTATTTTGGGTTCCGGACCTTATCTTGTGATCAAATGAAAGGAGGCAGATGCCTGTGATCGCCTGTTCGTTCAACACCGGCTGGACCTGCCGCCACCTGTTGGAAGAGGGGCCGGCCGTGCCGGTCACCCTGCCCCATGATGCGGCACTGGCCGAACCCCGTACCGAGACGGCCCCCGGTGGCACCAACACCGGCTGGTACGAGGGCTATGATTACCTTTACGAAAAACGCTTCACCCCGGACGCAGCCCTGCAGGGCCAGACCCTTGTGCTGGAATTCGAGGGCGTGTACCACAACGCCGAAGTCTGGCTCAACGGCGAGAAGCTGGCGTTCAACCCCTACGGCTACACCGACTTCAAGGCAGACCTGACCGGGAAGCTGGACTTTGATGCCGAAAACGTGCTGCAGGTGATCGCCCGCAACGCCGACCAGCCCAACAGCCGCTGGTATTCCGGCGCGGGCATCTACCGCCCGGTCACCCTGTGGGTGGGCCCGGAAGCACACCTGCTGCTGGACGGCCTGCGGGTGCGCACCGTGTCCATCGACCCGCCGGAAGTGGAAGTCACGGCGGCGGCCAGCGCCCCCGGCACCGTGCAGCTGCAGGTGCTGGACGGCACTACCGTGCTGGCCAGTGCGTCCGCTGAGGCCGGAAAGCCGGTGCGCCTGAAACTGCCGGAGGCAGCGCTCTGGAGCCCGGAGCACCCGCAGCTGTACACCCTGCAGGCGGCCTACGGCACAGACACGGCAGCGGCCCGCTTTGGCATCCGCAGCCTTGCCTGGGGCAGGGAGGGCCTGCTGCTCAACGGCAGCCGGATCATCCTGCAGGGTGCCTGCATCCACCACGACAACGGCCTGCTGGGTGCAGTGTGCCACCCGGATGCGGTGCGCCGCAAGGTGCGCATCCTGCACGAGAACGGCTACAACGCCATCCGTTCAGCTCACAACCCCTGTTCCAAGGCCCTGCTGGACGCCTGCGACGAGCAGGGGATGCTGGTGATGGATGAGTACATCGACCACTGGTACATCCACAAGACCGAGCACGACTATGTGGACTATTTCAACGACTGGTGGCGCAGTGACCTGGAAAGCATGGTCAAAAAGGACTACAACCACCCTTGTGTGATCCTGTATTCCACCGGCAATGAGGTCAGCGAGACGGCTCAGAAAAAGGGCATTGCCCTGACGAAGCAGCTCACCCGGTATCTGCACCGCCTGGATGACACCCGCCCGGTGACCTGCGGTGTGAACATCTTCTTCAACTTCCTCAGCTCCATCGGATTTGGTGTGTACAGCGACAAAAAAGCCAAAAAGCAGGCCGAGGACGCCACCAAAAAGAAAAAGGCCGTGGGCAGCCAGTTCTTCAACAATCTGGCGGGCCTGCTGGGCAGCGAGTTCATGAAGCACGGTGCCACCCTGCATGGCTGCGACGTCAAGACCCGCGACGCCTTTGCCAACATGGACATTGCCGGTTACAACTACGGCATCTACCGCTACGAGCACGACCTGAAAAAATACCCCGACCGCCTGATTTTGGGCAGCGAGACCTTCTGCAGCGACGCCTACCGGTTCCGGGAGCTGGCCAAGAAAGAACCGCGGCTCATCGGTGACTTTGTGTGGGCCGGTATGGACTACCTGGGCGAAGTGATGGTGGGCAGCTGGGAGTATGCCGACAACGCGCCCCGCTTTGACGGCGGCCTTGGCTGGGTGAGCGCCGGTTCCGGCCGCATCGACCTGACCGGCAAGCCGCTGGGTGAGGCCCTGTATACCCGGGTGGCGCTGGAACAGGCCGAAGGGCCGTTCCTGGCCGTGCGCCCGGTGAACCACACCGGCGACAAGCACTCGCCCTCGGCCTGGAAGATGACCGACGCCATGACAAGCTGGACCTGGCCCGGCTGCGAGGGAAAGCAGGCTGAGGTGGAGGTCTATGCCCGCGCGGCTTCCGCTGCGCTGGTGCTCAATGGCAAGGAAATCGCCCGCAAGAATGCGAAAAACGACTGCCTGTTCCGCTTCCGCTGTGCGTACCAGCCCGGTACGCTGGAGGCTGTGGCCTACAACGCAGCGGGGCAGGAGACCGGCCGCTGTGCGCTGACCACCGCCGGCCCTGCCACCGAGCTGCGGGCCGAGCCGGAGGAAGCCGTGCTGCGCCCCGGCCAGCTGTGCTACATCCGCCTGCGCTACACCGACCAGAACGGCGTGCTCAAGCCCACTGTGCGGGAGCCCATCCGGGTGCATGTGACCGGCGGCCGCCTGCTGGCGCTGGGCAATGCCTGCCCCTTCAATCTGCAGGGCTATCGCACCAGCCAGACCGCCCCCTACTGGGGCGAGGCCATGGCCATCGTGGAAGCCGGCACCGAAGGCTGTGTGACCCTGCAGGCCGACAGCGCCGTTGGTTCGGCCGTGGCTGCCGTGCAAGTTCATAAGGAGTAAATACCCATGTCCATTTCAGAGAAAAACCCCAAGCTGGCCAAGCTGGCCGGGCAGTTCATCAAGTTCTATGCCTTTTCCATGCTGGTCACCCTGCTGCAGTACCTGCTGCTCACCTTTCTGCCGGGGCTGTTCTACGCCCACACCGACTGGTGCAGCATCCCCTGCCAGCTCATCCACCTGAACCTTGGCCCGGTGGACACCTATGTGTTCAACTACCCGGTCACCGGGGACGCCACCGGCGGCATGGGCTACTTTGCCGCCTTTGCCATCACCCTGTTCCTGGCGCAGTGCGTCAACTTCCCCATGCAGCGCAACATCACCTTCAAGTCCAAGGGCAACATCTGGTATCAGATCCTGTGGTACGTCATCGCCTTTGTGCTCATCACCATCGTGTGCAGCTTCCTCATGGGCCTGTATGTGCCCCTGTGCAAGCAGTTCTTCTCCCCGGCGGTGTACAACGTGCTCATCACCGTGATCAACGGCGGCGTGCAGATGGTGATCTATTTCCCCATCTATAAGATCATTTTCCCGGAGGGTGAAGCCAAATGAACCATGCAGATGTGATCGCCAAACTGTCCCTGCGGGAAAAATGCGCCCTGCTTTCCGGTGCCACCGTGTTCGAGACCCATGCCCTGCCCAACAAGGGGGTGCCGGCCATCTGGCTGTCGGACGGCCCCAACGGTCTGCGCAAACAGGCGGGCCCGGCCGACCATCTGGGCCTGAACCCCGCGGAGCCGGCCACCTGCTTTCCCACGGCGGCTACCGTGGCCAACAGCTGGGACCCCGCCCTGGGCGAGGAGATCGGCAAAGCGCTGGGCGAGGAGACCGCTTCCTACCGCGTCAATGTGATCCTGGGCCCCGGCCTGAACACCAAGCGCAGCCCGCTGTGCGGCCGCGATTTCGAGTATTTCTCGGAGGATCCGTACCTGTCCGGCAAGCTGGCAGCAGGCTATGTGCGCGGCATCCAGTCGGTGGGCGTTTCGGCCTGCCCCAAGCATTTTGCCGCCAACAATCAGGAGTTGCGCCGCATGGCCAGCAACAGCGTGCTGGACGAGCGCACCCTGCGGGAGCTGTACCTCACCGGCTTTGAGATCGCCGTGAAAGAGGGCAGGCCCAAGTGCATCATGACCTCCTACAACCGGGTCAACGGCACCTACGCCAACGAGAACCATCACCTGCTGCAGGATATCCTGCACGGCGAGTGGGGCTATGACGGGGCCGTGGTCACCGACTGGGGCGGCTCCAACGACCATGTGGAGGGTGTGCGCGAAGGCTCCACGCTGGAAATGCCCTGCCCCGGCTTTGGCTCGGCCAAGCGGCTGATGCAGGCCGTGGAGGAGGGCCGTTTGCCGGAATCCGCGGTGGATGCCCGGGTGGACGAGCTGCTGGAGCTGGTGTTCACCACCGATGCGGCAGTCAAGGCCGCACCGAAGCGGTTCGACCGGGACGCCCATCATGCGCTGGCCCGCCGTGCCGCCGCCGAAAGCGTGGTGCTGCTGAAAAACGAGGATGACCTGCTGCCCCTCAAGCCCGGGCAGAGCGTGGCCCTCATCGGTGATTTTGCGCAGACGCCCCGCTATCAGGGCGCAGGCTCCAGCTCGGTGAACGCTACCCGCGTGGACAACCTGAAGGACGCCGCCGAGGCGGACGACATCACGCTGGCAGGCTTCTGCGCAGGGTATGAGCGCAGCGGCACCCCCAACCCGGCCTTTGTGGAAGAGGCCGCCGCACTGGCCCGCAAGGCCGACGTGGTGGTGCTCTGCATGGGTCTGGACGAGTCCAGCGAGAGCGAAGGCCTGGACCGCAGCCACATCTGCATCCCGGAGAACCAGAAGCAGCTGCTGGAAGCTGTGGCGCAGGCCAACGAGAACCTCGTGGTGGTGCTGAGCGCCGGCAGCGTGGTGGAAACGGGCTGGGTCAGCCGCTGCAAGGCAGTGCTGCACGCCTATCTGGGCGGGCAGGCCGGTGCCGGTGCCATCATGGACGTGCTCACCGGCCGGGTGAACCCCAGCGGCAAGCTGGCCGAGACTCTACCCCTGACCTACGAGGACACCCCGGCGGCCCGGTATTTCCCGGGCAAACAGCAGAACGTGGAGTACCGCGAGGGCCTGTACATCGGCTACCGCTACTACGAAACGGCCCATGTGCCGGTGCGCTATCCCTTCGGCTACGGCCTGAGCTACACCACCTTTGCCTACTCCGACCTGAAAGCGGACGCGGACAAGGTCACCTTTACCATCACCAACACCGGCAGCCGCGCCGGTGCCGAGATCGCACAGCTGTATGTGGCCAAGGCCGACGCAGCCGTGTTCCGCCCGGAAAAGGAGCTGAAGGGCTTTGCCAAGGTGTTCCTGCAGGCGGGCGAGTGCAAGACCGTGACCATTCCGCTGGACGACAAGGCCTTCCGCTACTGGAACGTGAAAACGGACCGCTGGGAGACCGAGGGCGGCAGCTACCAGCTGCTGGTGGGTGCCAGCGTACAGGACATCCGCCTGCGCGCCGAGGTGCCCGTGCAGGGCACTGGTGCCCCGGATCCCTATGCTGGCAAGGCTGTGCAGTGCTACCGCACCGCTGACATCAAGAATGTGCCGGATGCCGCCTTTGAGGCCCTGCTGGGCCACGCCATCCCGGAGGACAAGCCCCACATCGACCAGACCATGACGCTGGGCGAGCTGAACCACAGCCGCAGTCCGCTGTGCTGGCTGGCCTGGGCTGTGCTGCACACCCTGCTCAAGCGCAGCTCCCGCGAGGGCACGCCGGACCTGAACCTGCTGTTCCAGTACAACATGCCTGTCCGTGCGCTGGCCCAGATGACCGGCGGAATGGTCGGGCAGGAGACCGTGGACGGCATCGTGATGGAAGCAAAGGGCTTCTGGATCATCGGCCTGCTGCGGGCGCTCATCGGCTTTGGGCAGAACGCAGTCTCCAACCGGAAGTTCCGCGCGGCACTGGACGCCGAGCGCGGCGGCCCGGCGGTGTAAAACCATCTGACATTCCCGGATTTTCTCCTTCATTCTAAACAAACAGCCCCGGACTTGTTGAAAAGTCCGGGGCTGTTTGTGTGTGGGGCTTAGTAAATGTAGGGCTGCACGGGCGGCTGGTCGGGGCGGTGCTCCCCGATGATCTTTTCCATCCAGACCATGTCGTACCAGCGGCCGAACTTGTACCCGCAGTTGTGGAAGGTGCCGACCAGTGCAAAGCCCAGATGCTCGTGGAACCGGGCGCTGTTCCGGGTCAGGTATTCGTCCTCCACCTGCGGGTAGCCGATGCAGGCATACAGGTTCAGGATGCCCATGGACTGCAGCCGGTCGGCCAGCGCCTCGTACAGGGCACGGCCCATGCCGTGTTTCCGGGCGTCGTGGTCCAGGTAGATGGTCAGCTCACAGGCCCAGTCGTAGGCGGCACGGCCCACAAAGGGCCCCGCGTAGGCGTAGCCCTCCACCCGGCCGTCCCGCTCGATGACCAGGTAGGGGTATTTCTGCATGGTGCGGCGCATGCGGCCTTCAAATTCCTCCAGTGAGGGTACGTCGTATTCAAAGGTGATGACCGTGTGCTCCACATACCAGGCGTAGATCTCCAGAATGCGGGGCGCATCGGCCAGAGACGCATTCCGAATGGTAATATCCTGCATAAAAACATCTCCCTGTAGCAATAAATATCCCGGAATCCGGTCTGATTATAGCATATCCCACTTTAAAAGGACAGCGCAAAGCAGCAGAAGCGCCGCTCCGCACAGGCGGACAGGGGAGAAATTCTATTGGCAAAGTGGCAGAAAATGCGGCGTTCTGGCCCGGAAATCCCCACAAAAGCGCGAAAATCGGCCGTGCAGGCGCAAGATGCTGTACTTTGCTGCTTTACTGTGATAAAATAACACCATCCTTTCCCCGCGCGCTGCGCGGGAAAAGCCAAACGAGAGGGGGAACCTTTATGACAAATGTCTGCATCATTGCCACCATTGTGATCTATCTGGTGGGCATGCTGCTGGTGGGCTTTGCTTACAGCAAGTCCAACGAGGACAGCACCGACTTTTACCTCGGCGGCCGCAAGATGGGCCCGCTGGTCACTGCTATGAGCGCCGAAGCCAGCGATATGTCCAGCTGGCTGCTGATGGGCCTGCCCGGCCTTGCCTATCTCACCGGCATTGCGTCGCCGGGCTGGACGGCCATCGGCCTGGCTGTGGGCACCTGGCTCAACTGGCTCATCGTGGCCCGGCGGCTGCGGCGCTACTCGGCCAATCTGGACGCCATCACGGTGCCGCAGTTTCTGTCGCTGCGGTTCCATGACCAGCGCAACCTGCTCAACGCGCTGGGCGCGGTGATCATCATCGTGTTCTTTATCCCGTACACGGCTTCCGGCTTTGCGGCCTGCGGCAAGCTGTTCCACAGCCTGTTCGGCGTGGACTACATGATCGCGATGATCGTGTCCGCACTGGTCATCGTGGGGTACACCATTCTGGGCGGCTTCCGGGCCGTGACCACCACCGACCTCATCCAGTCGGTGGTCATGAGCATCGCACTGGTGGCGGTGCTGGCCTACGGCATCGGTGTGGCCGGGGGCTGGGGTGCCGTGATGGAAAACGCCCACAGCCTTTCTGGCTACCTGACCATGGCGGCCAGCCACGACGCTGCCGCCGGGACCGCCGCCTCCTACAGCCTGCTGGACATCGTGTCCACCATGGCCTGGGGCCTGGGCTACTTTGGCATGCCCCACATCCTGCTGCGGTTCATGGCCATTGAGGACGAAAAGAAGCTGGTGCTCAGCCGCCGCATTGCCAGCGTGTGGGTGGTCATTGCCATGACGGCCTCCATCGTCATCGGCGTGGTGGGTCTGGGCATGACCAAAGCCGGTGCGCTGGAATTCCTGAGCGGCTCTTCCAGCGAGACCCTCATCGTGCGCATTGCCAGTCTCATTGCACAGCACGGTGTGCTGGCGGCGGTGCTGGCGGGCCTGATCTTGGCCGGTATTCTGGCGGCCACCATGTCCACCGCCGACAGCCAGATGCTGGCAGCGGCGTCCAGTGTCTCGCAGAACATCCTGCAGGAGTTCGGCCATATGAAGCTCACCGAAAAGCAGAGCCTGTTTGCGGCCCGGCTTACCATCATCTGCGTCAGCGTGGTGGGCGTGGTGCTGGCCCGCGACCCGGATTCCAGCGTGTTCGGCATCGTCAGCTTTGCATGGGCCGGTTTTGGCGGTGCCTTTGGTGCGGTGGTGCTGTGCGCCCTGTTCTGGAAGCGCTGCAACTGGCAGGGTGCACTGGCCGGGATGCTCTGCGGCGGCCTGATGGTCTTTGTGTGGAAGTACCTCATCAGCCCGCTGGGCGGCGTGTTCGGCATCTATGAACTGCTGCCGGCCTTCCTGTTCTCGCTGGCAGCCTGCGTGGTGGTCAGCCTTGCCACCCCGGCACCCGGTGCGGACATCGAGGCCGAATTTGAAGCGGCGAAATAAACGATAAAAAGCAATCAGCCCCGGAACGATGATGGTCGTTCCGGGGCTGATTTTTATCTCAGTTGAACAGCATGATGGTTATTTCCGCGCAGGGCACCAAAAATCCAAAGCCGAAGAAAAGCAGCAGTTCCAATATGACCCGTGTCAGGCGTAAAAACGGTGTATCCAGAAGGGTGCACGCTTCAAGGTAACGGTGATAGAAACCGCTCTGTTCAAAGCTGTTCCAGAGTTCCAGCATGAGAAATTCCATTCCGGCCAGAAGCGGAAAAACGACCCACGAGGACATCCAGCCATCGGCTTGTAAAGAACCATCGCTGAGGGAACGCCAGTGAACTGCAAGTGTTCCGTGGCAGGCGAATATGCCCCACAGTGCCAGGGCGATACTTAGCCGGAGCAGCGCAGTGCGGACAGAATGCCAGTCCGCCACAGGGCGGCGGCGCAGCATGGAAAAGAAATCTTCCAGTGGGACTGGCGCAGTTGGCGGCTCCTGTGCCGGGTCGTGGCAGTGCCAATACTGATCTGAATATTACTATAGGTACGATAACTGTAACTGCAACTGGCGGCAACGGCGCTAAAGCAGGCATCGGCGGAGCAGGCGGCGACGGTGGACAAGGCGGCATTGGTGGCCAGGGCGGCACTGGCGGTACAGCCGGTGCGGCAGGAACAGCAGGCTTTGGCGGCACTGGTGGCAAAGGTGGCGTGGGCGGAACCGGCGGAATCGGTGGCGCACAATTAAACGGAGTTCATATGGCCAATGGTATTGACGGTATGACCGGTGATCCGGGCAACAAAGGTACAGACGGCGCTTTAGGTATTGCAGGCAGCGCGGGTAAAGGCGGCAGCGCGGGTAAAGGCGGCCATGGCGGTGCAGGCGGCACGGCAGGTACGGCAGGTACCAGCGGCATCGGCAACGACGCTTCGGCAATGGCCGTGGTCCTGAAAGATACAACGGGCGTTTTAAAAACAGGTTCCATTACGGCGACAGCTGTGGCCGGTAAAGGCGTAGGCTCCTTTAGCGCCGCAGATGCTTATTTGCTGGGCAATTCTACGGGAGATCCGCATGATGCGCGCAAAGCTGTAACTGACGGTGCCGGCAAGGACGGAACTGACGGGACTACAGTAACAGAAACTGATAAAACTCAAGCGGGATATCAAAACGGCGCGGTCAATGCAACCTCTAACGGCGGTGAAGGTGGCGGCGGCATCACGCCGACGGGAGATATTGCGCAAACTAAAAACGGCGAAACGGCTACAGCCTCCGGCCTTTCTACCATAGGCGGAACTTTGAACGTGCTTGCCGACAACGGACTGGCTATCAGCGCGGAAGCCAAAGACGCTTCTGTAAACAATGAAGCGTACGCTGTTTCAGCCGCTGAATCCGATAATGCTTATGTCGTTAAGGGCGACTTTAAGATTACGGCCAAGGCCACCGGTGACGTTGACCTGACCACGGCTGCCACAACTTCAAATCCTAAGTTTGAGTACAAGGCGAATCAAACAAGTACTACCAGCATTGCCAAAGCAGTTGTGATTAACGGCGGCTCTATGCTGGCTGACATTGACGGCAAACTGGAAATCAAAGCCGCTGCCGACAAAGGCGAAGCCAAGAACTGGGCGCAGGGCATGGCGGTTGACAATGCTGCCGTGCAGGTGCATACCACGGGCGCTATCAGCATCAAAGCTACCGCCGCAACCGGCACCTGGCAGGGCGCACAGGGCATTGAAGGCAATAACAATGACCTGACCTTCGTCAGCGATGCGGACGGCATTAAAGTGACTGCTTTGGGCGGCAACGGTACGGAGCTGCAGAAAGAATATGCAGTTTGGCTGTATGACAGTTCGCTGACCCTGGACGCTAAAGATGCGGAGACAGGTATTGAGATGAACGGCGACGTGGAGGTTATAACCAATAAAACAAGCAACAGCACCCTGAATCTGAAATCGAATACGAAAGTCAATGGCAACGCCTCAGATATTGGCGGCAGCAGCAAAGGCACGCTTAATATCAGCGGTACGACCATGAACCTGACTGACAATCTGAAAACCCTGACGGTGGCAGACAAGACCACGCTGAAAGGCAGTACGGTCTACTTCTATGACGAAAATAATCAGGCAGACAAATACAATACTGCTGATTACCGTACTATCACTACTAATGATCTGGATGCTTCCGCTACTAACGAGCTCTTTATGCGTACCAATGCCAACGGCGTTTACGGTCAGTCGGCAGGCAACGACAAAATTACTTCCACTAATACTGTAACCGGCAGCGGTACCTATAATATCACTGTTTTTGACCAGGGGATGCGCAACGGCTATAACAATGCTGCCGGCGCTGATACTAAGGGACATTTGGACCAAGATGTCGTATTGATCGAAAATGCAGATGAAAGCGGCACCTACAACATCAAAGAAATGAAATATGATAACGGCGTCTGGTCTTATGAATATGAGTGGAAAGCAGAGGTTGTCGCTGGTGGTTTGAACCTGACACAGGTCACTACCAGGGCTGCAACTCAATCCTCTGCCCAAATGGCGGCTCAGGATGCCAACAAGATCGCAGCCGGAGCGGCAGTGACTCTGTTCGGCGCTGATGAAACTTTGATGGAACGTCTGGGCGACGTCCGTAATTCTGCAGACGATAACGACGGCGTTTGGGCTAAATATGTCGGCGGCAAAATCAAAGTAGATGGACTGCAGGGCGATAACGATTATCAATATAACGGCTTTGCGGCAGGTTATGACCGTGAGATCGGCAGTAACTGGCGTATCGGCCTGGCAGGACAATATGCTAAAGGCGATACCAGCCTGACTAATGGCGACGGTGAAATCAAAACCGCGGCAGGCGCTTTATATGGCACATGGACTGGCGATAAAGGTCATCATGTAGACATCATTGCCAAAGTTGGTAAAGTTGACAGTGAAACCAGCGCTTACGGCGGCACTATTGCCCAAAAACTGGACGGTGATTTTGGCAGTACAGCTATAAGCTTTGCTGTTGAATACGGCTATCGTCAGGATTTGAATGACGGCTGGTTCGTTGAACCTATGGTGCGTGCAAGCTACGTACATCTGGGCGGCGATGATTATACCGTAACCACTCGCGACAATACTATGAGCGTTACTAACGACAGCATGAACAGCATTGTTCTGCGCGGCGGCTTCCTGCTGGGCAAAACCTTTGCGGCAGACAGCAGCGTTTATCTGAAAGCGGCAGTACTGCACGACTTCGACGGCGACATCAATACACATGTCAGCGCTGACGGCAGAAGCGCCAGCTACAGTGACAGCATCGGCGGTACCGCCATCGAATATGGTATCGGCGTCAACCACAAATTTAATAAGGATTCCAGTATGTATCTGGATGTAGAACGTATCAGCGGCGGTGACGTAACTAAAAACTGGGGCGTCAATGTCGGCTTCCGTTACAGCTTCTAAAATCAGGATGGCAGCTTGAAAAATCTATAAAGAATATCCCTCATCATCCGAGTGGGGGATTTCTTTATAGTATTTCGTGAAAAAGAGGAGATAGATGTATGCAGAAATGCCGGAAGAAAGTAAAAAGCTGTTTGAAGCAGGTCAACAGTAATAAAGCATTAGCTGGGAAAGTACTGCAATCGTTGTTTACAGCAGGAGTAGTGTGCGTTTGCACATTCGGGGGGGACAACGCGGCCTGGGCGCAAGACTATAATAGCCAATATGGTACTGATTTAGGCGGCGAGTACGAAAATGTCAGCGTGACCAATGAAAGTCTTGACGGAAACAGCAATGTAACGATCGGTGTTAGTAGATCTGCCGGTCTGACAGTAACTGATAAAGCCGTTGTGAAAATTGTTGAAACTGGTTCCAGCGTCAGGAGCAGCAGTATTTGCGGGATTGCTAATGATGGCAGCGGCACAGCATCATTGACGCTGAAAGACGCTGATATTGCTATCGTAGGCAGCAAAAGCAGTGTTATTGGCTTTGAAAGTACGGCCGGTCAGCATAAGAATACTGTTACTGGCGAGATGAATATCAGTGTCAGCAGTGCTGCGACAGCCGGCACAAGTTCTGTACCCAAGGTCGTTGCCGGCATTGATGTGGAAGGTTATTACAGCAAAGCAAATAAAGCTGCCAATTCCCTTAAAGCCAAGAATGTCAAAATCAATCTGGGGCTTGCCGCAGGTGACAAAGCTACGGTAAATACAACAGGTGTTTTGACTAAGGGCAGTTATGGCAATTATATCGGTACAACCGAGATCGAAAATGCGGAGATCGTGATCAGCGGCAGCAACGGCCAGTCGAACGAAACTGTACGCGGCGTCTGGGCCACTCAGACTGATACCGGTAATAAACCTTCAGGAACTAAGCAGTCTTACAACAACCTGACCGTTGTGACAGGAACTTATGCTTCCGATATGACAGCTTATACACCAAATGCTGTGCAGGGCGGCAGTGGGCTCTATGGCATCCAGGCCGATAATTACGCGGTTGTAAGCGTGAAGGAAGACCTGCTGATTGATATTGACCGTCAGGCCAGAAAATCGGGAGAAGAGAATAATGGTGTGACTGGTATTTATGGTTATGAGCACGGAAAGATAGATTTTAACAGAGCAGATATTACACTGCATAATGATTTGGATGCTTCTGTGACCGGTATTGAAGTAACGACAAATGCCGCTGTTACCGGCAAAGCCCTACAGTTGACAGTCAGTTCAGATACCGGCGCCGCTTTGGGTCTGCTGGCGCATAAATATATTGACGATACGGAAGGCAAAGGCCGGATAACGCTTGGTGAAACCGGCGGTGCAAATCTTATAAAAATTACTGCTGGCGGTGGGAATGCCAGGGCTGTTGTAGCTGATGCCGAGGGAGTTATTAGTTTTTAAGAACAAACTGAACTGGCGGCTCAAAGTACTGACTACACAGAAACGGTTTCTGCTTTAAATGGCGGCAAGGTAGTTTTTGAAGATACTGCCGTAATAACTGCGACCGGTACAGGCTACGTTTACGGTGTCAGCACTTATTTTTATGATAGCTCGGTTACTGAAGACAGCTCGATCGATTTCCAAAAAGGAGTATACATCAATGCGGCAGGAGGTACGGCTATCTCTGCCGCGGGCAACAGCGATACCAGCGCTGAAGGTATTGTAACTATCAATCAGGGTTCAGCAGCCGGTGCTAATGAGGTTGTTATTTTCGGTGACATTGAAAGTGATATTAAAGGGGTGGTCAATGTTAACTTGAATACTGCCGGCTCTGTTTTTAACGGCAGCACAAGTTTGTATGATGACGGAGTTATTAAGCTTGCTGTTACGGACGGTGCAGCTTGGCGGCTTACAGGAACTTCGAGCGTTACCGATCTGAAAGCGGCTGCTGGCGGCAAAATCGATCTGAGCGGTGACCGGGGTGCGTTTAGTACTCTTGCTATTCAAAAGCTTACTGGTACAGGCGGCAGTTTTATTGTTGATAACGACGGGACTGACAGTGACAAAATAACCGTTGCCGCTTCTGATAAAGGCATTCATGGGATAACGATAAATAATATCAGTTCGCTGGTGGGGAAAGAGCTGAAGCCTGAAAATACTTTTATTACTGTTACCGGTGATGCTGACTTTGTGGGTGAAACTACTTATGGCGGCGGTATTTACGAATATACGCCGGTACTTGATTCTGCTGTGGCAGGCGGACAGAAGAACTGGTACGTCAGAGATTTGGACAGCAGGGTTGTTGGTGACGCACTGGCGGTAGCAGGGGCAAATGCACCTTTATATTATGCCTGGGTCAACGGCAATGGTAATCTGCACAGCCGCTTGGGTGCACTGCATCAGAACGCTGAGCAGGGAGCATGGGCACGCATCTTTGGGGGTAAGTTGGATGGAAACGGTTTCAGTGATAAATATCATACTTATCAGGTTGGTTATGATATAAAGGCGGGAAACTGGAAAGTCGGTGCGGCGTATGAATATACGCAGGGTAATGTTAAAGGCAGCGGCAGCAGCGGTGAGAATAAAATCGGAGCTTTGAGTCTGTATGGTACCTTACAGCAAAATGATGGTGCTGCTTGGGATATCATATTGAAACACGGTCGTATCTATGGCGATATCAATACCTTCATTCAGTATCCTGACAGCGGCGATTATGAAACTGATGCAACTTCGTTGAGTGTTGAATATAACAAACGGATTGTGCAGAAAAACGGAATGTTTTTTGAGCCCCAGGCACAGTTCACTTATGGGCATATCAATGGCAACAGTTATGGTACATCTAAAAATATTGCTGTTGCTAATGAAGGTATTGATTCTTTAGTTGGACGTTTAGGGATAGCTGTCGGCAAGCAACTGGAACAAGGCTGCATTTATACTAAAGTTTCTGTACTGCATGAATTTTATGGGGACGGCAGTGTAAGTATGCAAGATAGGAACGGTGCTGCTTTGAGCAATGATTTTGATTACGGCGATACCTGGCTCGAAGTAGGCATCGGAGGCAATATTACTTTAGGTAAAAACTTTGAGCTGTACGGTGATGTGGAACGCAGTTTTGGCGGTGACGTAACTAAAAACTGGGGGGC
>ENA-UEQK01000625-UEQK01000625.1-human-gut-metagenome-genome-assembly--contig:-NODE-625-length-24666-cov-9.566595_pt1 | contig 24666 bp, 26 predicted proteins | sample MGYA00242939_ERZ507942 | MGnify/ENA primary metagenome ERZ507942 (study PRJEB26167, sample SAMN06115485) | human gut metagenome | host: Homo sapiens | place: China:Chongqing | collected 2015-03-30... | reverse complement strand
GGAAGCGGGCTATTATATGCTAATCAGTATCCCTCCAAAGTATAGCGTATCGCAGATCATGGGGTATCTAAAGGGCAAAAGCAGCCTGATGATATTCGACCGACACGCAAATCTCAAGTACAAGTATGGAAACAGACATTTCTGGGCCAGAGGGTATTTCGTAGATACAGTAGGGCGAAACAAAAAAGCAATTAAAGCTTAAATCCAAAATCAACTGCAAGAGGACCAAATAGCCGACCAGATAAGCATCAAGGAATTCGTAGACCCGTTTACGGGTAGCAAGAATACCAAGGCATAACAAAAACCCCTTAAGGGGTAGCCCGAGAAAGCAATGCGATCGGCAAATCTTTTCGGGCCCCTTAAGGGGCTTTGTCCGCATAAAGCCCTTATAGGGCTTACTCAAGCCTCCGGCTTAGCCGGAGGTTTTGACTTTACCAAATCAGGGCAGGCTTTGCCGCACATGGCGATCCCTACAGCCCCTGCGGACAAGGCACAGCCAGCCCGCTGACCGCATATTCTGTATGGGGGGAAACCCCGCAATCTGATATTGGAGTGTGCGATATGGCAAGGTTTACCAACTATGCCACCCTTTCCTATAACGGCGGTACCACGGATTCCAACACCGTTACCGGCGAACTGCTGGCAACGCTGTCCATGACAAAGACTGCCGTTATGGATGACTATACCCAAAAGGATGACGTGACCTATGTGATCTCTCTGGTGAACGGCGGCACGACCGCTGTGACGGGATTGACGGTGACGGACGATCTGGGCGGGTATACGTTTGGAGAGAATACCGTGTATCCGCTGGCCTACACGGATGGCTCGCTGCGCTATTATGTAAACGGCGTTCTTCAGGCAGCGCCTGCTGTGACCGCTGGGCCGCCGCTGGTTGTGACCGGCGTCAGCATCCCGGCAGGCGGCAATGCGCTGCTGATTTATGAGACGTCTGTGACCAATTATGCGCCGCTGGGGCTGGAGGCTACCATCACCAATACCGCTACGGTCACAGGCAATGGTTTTGACCAGACAGCGCAGGAGACCATCGCCATGGAGCCGCGGGCGGATCTGAGCATCAGCAAGGCGCTGTGCCCGGTGACGGTGACGGAGAACGGCCAGCTGACGTATACCTTCGTGATCGAAAATGCCGGCAGTGTGGCCGCTGCGGCTGCGGATAATGTGGTGCTGACGGACACCTTCGATCCCAAGCTCAATTCTATTGCGGTCACGTTCAACGGGACGCCGTGGAGCGAGGGGGTCAATTACACGTATGACACAACGACCGGCCTATTCCAGACGCTTCCGGGGCAGATCACCGTTCCTGCCGCCACGTACACGCAGAAAGCGGACGGTACCTGGTCGGTGACGCCGGGCGTTGCCGTGCTGACGGTTACGGGTACGGTCTGAGACAGCGCAGGGAATTGAATCGGATAGAAGAACGCAAAAAGGCAGGCCGGGGAACCCGGCCTGCCCTTTTGGTGAAGTGCAGATAGTTTCTGCCTCACTGCTTAGAGATCGAAAATACCCATAATGGCGATGCCAATGACTACCAGACAAATCATGGCATAGTGCTTCCAGGAGAGCTTTTCCTTCAGGAAAAGCCGGCTCCACAGCACGGAGGCAGCGCAATAGGAAGAAATGATGGGAGCAGACATGGCCAGATGGGAGGTGTCGGAAATCGCGTAGATGTAGGCAAACTGACCGGCGGTCTCACAGACGGCGCCCAGATACTTGGGGGCCTCCATCTTGGGGATCAGGCGATCCTTTTTGATGAGTACCACATAGACAAAGCAGAATGCGGCGGCGGCAAGGAAGGTCAGCTCATAGGCGCAGTTGGCGGAGGCCGCCGCCTGATCGGCGCATTCCTTCAGCGTGGCGTACATCCCGCTGTCATAGGCACGGGCGGTCAGAATTTCCAGCACCCGGTTGTCTGCAAAGGTGCCGGCGGCGTCCAGCAGGCAGTAAGCTGCCGGCAGGGCCAGAGCCAGAAAGCTCTTGGCATACTTGTAGTTGCCGGCCTTCTGCCGCTCGGCCCGCAGCTCCGGGTCCTCGGTGGCGTCCACTACACCAAGACCGATGGCACCGGCGCACACCAGCAGGATGGCGAAGAGAGCCAGCGGAGAGTAGTCGTCTCCGCCTACGAAAATCAGCGTCAGCACCGCCACCAGTGCGCCGGAGGAGTTGCAGATAGGGGAGGACACGGACAGCTCAATGTACCGAAGCCCCAGATAGCCCAGCGCCATGGAGCCGATGTAGAGAAGGGACACCGGCAGGTACGTCCAGATAACAGACCAGCTGATGGCCGTGCCGCTGACGAAAATCTCAAAGGCGGCGTGAAGTCCCATCACCACGCCTACGGCGATGACCATTTTCAGATGGCTGTATTTGTCGCTGCCGTCCCGGCAGCCGATTTTAGAAAAGAGGTCGCTGCCGCTCCAGCACAGGAGGGCAGTCAGGGAAAGCCAGAGCCACATGGGAAAATACTCCTTTATTTTGAGTCAATGTAAAGTGCGATTGGTTGACGAGATAAACGCACCTGTCAGCGTGTTTTTACCCGTTCACCTCGGCGGGCGTCCGCCCGCCTGCGTTTTAAAAGGACGAAATTGACTGCCTTACAGAGTGACCAGACCGGCATCCACCAGCTTTTGCAGGCTCATGAGAATGCCCAGCTTGGCATGATACCAGGTGAGACCGCCCTGAAAATAGACGGCGTAGGGGGGACGGATGGGGCCGTCGGCGGACAGCTCAATGCTGCTGCCCTGTACGAAAGCGCCTGCCGCCATAATAACGTCGGAATCATAGCCGGGCATGGCCCACGGCTCCGGGGTCACATAGCTGTCCACCGGTGCGGCGGCCTGAATGCCCCGGCAGAAGGCCACCATGGCTTCCTTACTGCCCAGCGTCACCGCCTGAATGATGTCGTGACGGCTTTCCGTGCCGTTAGGGACGCAGGCAAAGCCCAGCTTTTCGTAGACATTGGCGGCGAAGATCGCGCCCTTCAGAGCGCCGGATACCACGGTGGGAGACAGGAACAGCCCCTGATAGAAAGCGGGCATCAGGCCCAGATTGGCCCCCACTTCCTGCCCCAGTCCGGGGGCGGACAACCGGTAGGCGCACCGTTCTACACATTCCTTTGTGCCGCAGATGTAGCCGCCGATGGGAGCAAGGCCGCCGCCGGGGTTTTTGATGAGACTGCCCACGACCATATCGGCGCCCAGATCGGAAGGCTCGATCCGCTCCACGAATTCCCCGTAGCAGTTGTCCACCATGACCTTTACGCCGGGCTTGACCCCCTTGCAGAAGCGGATCAGCTGGCCGATCTGCTCCACGGAAAAGCTGGGGCGGGTGGCGTAGCCCTTGGAGCGCTGGATGGTGATGAGCTTCGTGCGCTCATTGATCTTGGAGCGGATGGCGTCGTAGTCAAAGGTGCCGTCCGGCTTCAGATCGGCCTGTGCGTAGGTCACGCCGTACTCCTTTAAAGAGCATTTGCTCTCCCGGATGCCGATGACCTCCTCCAGCGTGTCATAGGGCGCGCCCACAGGAGAGAGCAGCTCGTCTCCCGGCAGCAGATTGGCGGACAGCGCCACGGTCAGGGCGTGGGTGCCGCAGGTGATCTGGGGCCGCACCAGAGCAGCTTCCGTGTGGAACACGTCGGCATAGACCCGCTCCAGATTGTCCCGGCCCTCGTCGTCGTAGCCGTAGCCGGTGGTGGCGGCGAAGTGGGTGGCGTTCACCCGGTTTTTCTGCATGGCCGCAATGACCTTGGCCTGATTGTACTCCGCAGTCTGGTCGATGGCGTCAAACCGCGCCCGCAGCCCCGCGATAATTTGCTCTCCGTATTCGTAAACAGCCGCGCTGATGCCCAGCTGCTCATACATGGATTCCATTTTCATGTTTGTTGTTCCTCTTTTCCCAGAATCTCATCCGCCAGATCATTCAGTATTTCAGGGCGGGTTACTACCAGACCACTGGCCTCGTTGCCAAGGATCAGCAGGGTATCTCCCGGTGAAATGCCGAAAAAGCGGCGGGCTTCCTGAGGGATCACGATCTGACCGCGGTCGCCCACCTTGGCGGTGCCGAAAACCCGGTTTTTCACCTGACCCAAGACATGCTTGCCCTCAGGCATGGGATCGCCTCCTTCATCATATTTTTCACACTTGTATGAATATAGCAGACTGCTTCTGAAAAGGCAAGCTTTTTTATGGGAGATCTTTTAAAATTGCGGAGATTTCTGCAAGATATTGCCGGAAGCGGCATTCTGCCGCATGATACAGGGCGGAATAGCGCCTTAAAAGCAGAAAAAACCCGGCACACAAGCGTGTGCCGGGTGAAAGACGCTGCCTGATGGTCAGCTCAGACGGAGGCCGCCTACAAAATATGTATTGTAGTAGCCGGAAGTCATGTCGCTGATGATCACGCCGCCGCCGCGGGAGGAGGAAGCGTGGATATGCTGACCGTTGCCGATGTAAATACCGGCGTGGGAGCAGGCCTTGCCTGCGTTGCGGCTGGGATCGTTGAAGAACACCAGATCGCCGGGCTGCAATTCGGAAATGCTGTAAATTTTGGTACCCATGCCGCTGAGCCACTGGCTGGTAGCGGAGTGGGGCAGGTTATAGCCGAACTGCTTGTAGATGTACATGGTGAAGCCGGAGCAGTCGAAGCCGCCAGCGGAAGCGCCGCCGTAGACATAGCGGGTTCCCAGATGCTTCATTGCGGTCTCCGCGATGGAGGAACCCTTGCTGCTGGTGGGATTGCTGGTCAGAACCAGCAGGTCGCTGCGGATGTATCCTTCCGTGCCGTATTGGCAGGTGACGTCGTACCACCCGTTTGCCAACCCATTGACCGTGACGATGGTTCCGGCGCTGATGGTGGCAAGGCTGGCGCTGTCGGTGCTGGCGGAGGCCCGGACGTGGACCGTGCCTTCAGGCACGCGGCCGTAAGTGGTGAAGAGATTGTCCTGATCGATCATAATATAATCGGAGGACACATAGCCGGCATTGCCGTTATAATCAACCTTGTACCAGCCGGGGGTGCTGGTGTCCAGCAGAGCCACGGCCACAGACCTGTTCAGCGTGGAGACAATGCTGGCGGAGGTGCTTGGCTCGGAACGCAGGCGCAGGGAAGTGCCGGTGGTGCAGCCGGCGCCGATGGCGATCTCTCCCTCGGCAGAGGCAAAGGCGGTCAGCGCCAGGGTGGTGAGCGCGGTAAACACTGCGGCCTTTACGGCCTTTTTCATCAAAAGCTTCATCGAAACGCTTCCTTTCCTTCGTATCAGTAGGGACGGGCTTATTTGCCTGCCAGCGCCCGTTCCAGCCAGATAGAGGCAAAGTCCATCGCCTCGTACAAGCTGCTCTTCTCGCCCTTCTTGACCACGCGGTCACGGGCCTTTACATTGGGATCTGTCAGCTGGAGCTGAAGGGAGACCTTCGTGGCCATATCCAGACCGTTCTCCTTCTTGCTCTCCAGAATCTGCATCATAACGATATATTTATCAGCCATCGTACCGTAGTAGATCAGATTATCGATCCGCCGCAGAGGATGGCCCTTATAAATCAGACCTTCCGTTTTTGCTTCTGCCATGGTAACACTCCTTTGGAAAAATTGTAACCAAATTGTAACATCTTTTATCCAATTTGTCAACGTTGGAATCTCGGAAATCTTTTTCTGCATCTTTTTTGCCGGAAAACACAGCGGCAGGCGCGCTTTCTGTGCGGAAAAAATAGAACAGCGCGGCGCAGTGCCACGCTGTTTTCAGCAGAAAGAGGAGCGGGCGCTCCTGCGGCTGACGGCTTCGGAAAACACGCCGCAGGGCAGGGTTAGGGTTGTTCGACCCAACCTCGAAAGGCTTCCTGAAACCGCTCCTGACTGTAAGCGTTGATATCCGCTGCAAAGCGTTCGTAGGCGCTCAGGATCCGTTCGCCTTCCGGCGTCAGCACTGCGCCGCCGCCGTGGCGGCCGCCGATCGTGGAGCTGAGAAGCTTGCAGCCAAAGCCGTCCTCCGCAGTACGGATGATCTGCCAGGCTTTGGAATACGCCATCTCCATAGAAAGCGCCGCAGCGCGCAGAGAGTGATGCTCCTGCACCCGCTTCAGCAGCTCGGCCACGCCGGGGCCGAAAACCCGCTCTCCGTTCTGATAGAAGCGGGGAGTCAATTTCATCTCCATGGGACGCCTCCAATTTAACAGATACTTCATTGTATCATACTTGTCCTGATTTGCAAATGGAAAAAAACGATGCTATAATCAGTCCCGCAAAATAAAAAATGTCCCCGGCCACAGCCGGGGCGGAAAGGAGACTGCAATGCTGCTGAAGAATGAGAACGCCAGCCTGAAGCTGGAATTTGTCAATTACGAATTCCCGGAAGCAGGCCGCGGAACAGATGCGTATGACCAGAACTGGCTCCTGCTGCGGTGTACCTGGGTGGATGAGGAGGGCTACACCCACAAGGATTCCAACGCCTGCCTGCTGGCACAGGAGCTGGCGGGCATGAACGCGGGACTGAAGGTGCTGCTGGCGGGGATCAGGGACCGCTACGACAGCGATTTTATTGAGCCGGACTTTTCCCTGTCTGCCGAAAAAGAGGGAGACGCTTTCCACATCTCCGCGTCCTTCTACCTGCCCAACACCATGGACGGGGACGATACGGCGGAGCTGGACTGCATCCTGACCGGCGCGGAACTGAAAGCGGTGATTGAGGATCTTGATAAGGCCTGCGCGCGTTTCCCGGAACGGAAGGCGTAACGGGACGGGGAGACAGCCGTTCAAATTTGAGGACGCGCTGGCAAAACTCAGACTGGCCCGTGGGAAAAAGCAGCGGCCTTTGAGGAGCGTGTGCGCAGTGGTTTTCCCGGATACCATCCGGCCATCATGCCCACAGTTACAGCAATCAGCGCAGTTGGAATAAGACAGGAGAGACGCCGCGGCGTCTCTCCTTTTCATATCTCCCACATGGGGGCCTTTTTGCGCTGCCTGCATGATCCGGGGCGTTCCCGCACCGCACAGCAGGGCATTGCTTTTGTATGCGGCAGATCAATGGCGGCGGCGACCGCGGTATCCGCTGCTGTAGCTTCTGGGACTCCGGCCATACCGTCTGCGGCGGCTGCCGCGGGTGAAGTACAGCACTGCCAGCAGGAGGATCAGCACCGCCAGCACCACGACGCCGATTCGCACGATGGGCTTCTGGAAGAACAGCGTTACATTGTGGCGGAAAACCATCAGCCTGTCCGCTTCCACATCGTTGCTGGCCAGCAGATCCACCGTGGCATAGGAGGTGTCGCCGTCCTTCAGCTCCATGGTTCCCAGCTTCTGACCGGCAGTGATGGGCGCTTCGGCGGCGTCCGGCAGGGTGATGACCCGTTCCAGCTCTGCGGGATCCAGATCTCTGGGGAAAAGCACCTCCACATCGTCGGCGGGATGGACGGTGATATAATCCGTTTTGGACAGGCTGACCGTCACCTCCTGAACGATCTCATCCTTTTTCAGAATGGTGCGGTAGGAGAAATTCTTGAAGCCGTAGTCGAAGAGGTGGGAGGTCTCCGAGAAGTTCAGCAGATTGCCCACGCCGTTCTCCTCGATCCGTTCCGCCCCCATCACTACGCTGACAAAATGCAGATCCCCCTCCTGCGCGGAGGAGATGAGGCAGTGGCCGGCAGCGTCGGTAGAGCCGGTCTTGATGCCGTGTGCCCGCGTGTCCCGGTAGCCGATCACCCGCCAGTTGGACAGCAGGTGGTTGGTGGTGTACAGCGACCGTTCCTTGCTGAGATTCGTGGCGGGGATCACGGCCTTGGCGCTGTCGCAGATCTCCATGAACTCCGGGTACTGCATGGCGGCCTTGGTGATGAGGTAAAGATCCCATGCGGAGGTGTAGTGGTCGGGATCGTGGAGACCGCTGGGGTTGACGAAGTGGGTGTCCGCGCAGCCCAGTTCCTCCGCCTTGGCGTTCATGGCGTCTACGAAAGCGGGGATAGAACCGGCGTACCAGTCAGCCAGAATATTGCAGGCCTCGTTGGCGGAGACGATCAGCATACATTGCAGCAGCTCCTTTACCGTCAGGATCTCGCCTGCCTTGATGCCGGCGGTGCTGCCGTCGGCGTGGTAATAGGTGTCGCTGAACGCGCTTTCAGGCGCTGTGACCTGTGTGTTGAGCAGCGTTTCGTCTCCGCTGACCCTTTCCAGAATCAGAAGCGCCGTCATCACCTTGGTCAGACTGGCCGGATAATTCTTTTCATGGATATTTTTGGCATAGGCCACCGCGTCGGTGTTCACATCCACCAGAAGGGCGGCCTTGGCCTGAATGTCTGGAATATCCAGCGCGGAAGCGGCAGGGGTCAGAAACAGCCCGGTCAGGCAGGCGCAGAGCAAAAAAACCGATAGAAAGCGTTTGATTTTCATATCTTTCTCCTGAAGATTATGGTATACTGTATAAAACAGACGGCAGGAATCGAACCTGCCATGATTCGACACGATCAGTATAGCAGAAAATTCGGAGGAGTTCAACCATGGGAGCAAAGTTCGGCGCTGTCAAAACGGAACTCATCCTTTTGGGACTGGCCGCGGCCTTTTTAGGCGTCCTGCTGGGGATTTCCGCAGGCGACCGGGCAGCTGCGGAGCCGGTATCCGTGACGGCGGAGCGGGCTTTGCCGCCGGAGGAGATCAAGGTGGTTCTGGTGGATCTGAACACTGCCGGGATCCAGGAGCTGGTCACGCTGCCGGGGATCGGCCAGGGGCTGGCGCAGCGGATTGTGGACTACCGCGCGGCCCATGGGCCGTTTGAAAGCCCGGAGGCGCTGATGGAGGTTTCCGGCATCGGAGAGAAGAAATTTGCGGAGCTGCGGGATTATGTCACCGTGGGAGACGAAAATAAAGGAGCGGAATCTTGAGAATTTTAGTAGTGGATGATGAAAAGACCCTCGTCAAAGGCATGAAGTTCAATCTGGAAAACGAGGGCTATGAGGTGGAGTGCGCCTATGATGGCGCGGCGGCCCTTGATCTTGCCAGAGAGGGCCGGTTCGACCTCATCATTCTGGATGTCATGATGCCGGAGATGGACGGCATCGAGGCCTGCATGAAGATCCGGGAGTTTTCCAACGTGCCCATCATCATGCTGACCGCCAAAAGCGAGGACGCAGACAAGCTCGTGGGCTTTGAGTCCGGCGCAGACGACTACCTGACCAAGCCTTTCAATATTCTGGAGCTGAAGGCGCGGGTCCGGGCGCTGCTGCGGCGGGCCGCCGGCGTTCAGCGGAGTCAGGGCGGCCTGCTGACGGTGGGGAAGATCACCCTGAACACCGAGGAGCGGGTGGCTTTGCGGGACGGCAGGACCGTGGATCTCACCGCCAAGGAATACGATCTTATCGAGCTGCTGATGCGGAATCCCCGGCGGGTCTACAGCCGGGAGAACCTGATGAACGTGGTGTGGGGGTATACCTATGCCGGGGACTACCGCACTGTGGACGTGCATATCCGCCGCCTGCGGGAAAAGCTGGAGGAGAATCCGGCAGAGCCGGATCATATCATGACCAAGTGGGGAGTGGGCTACTATTTCAAAGGATAAGCGCAGAGCCTTCTGGGGCAGCTTGCGGCTGAAATTCGGCCTGAGCTACATCGCCGTCATTGCGGCGGTGCTGCTTTTGCTGAATACATACCCTCTGCTGGTCAGCGAGGATCTGGTGTTCCGCTCCAAGAAAACCACCATGCAGGGGAGCGTCTCCGTGATGGTGTATTCTCTGGCGGGGCTGGACAGGCTGAATCAGGAAAATGTGGCTGCCGCTATGGCGGTGGTGGAGGAGACGGGGCTGAGCCGCGTTCTGGTGACGGACAGCGCCGGTCAGGTGCTTTATGACACGCGGGAGACGCTGGGGGCCGTGGGAAAGTACACGCTCTATTCGGAGATCGTGCAGGCGCTGGAGGGCTACGACGCCTTTTCCTGTTCCTACCGGGACGGCGCTTTCCGCAGCCGGGCGGCCTCGCCGGTGCTGTATCAGAATCGGATCATCGGCTCTGTTTACGCCTATGAATACGATACCGAACAGGCGGAGCTGCTGGAAGGGCTGCAAAGCAACCTGCTGAAACTCTCCGGCGGAATCGCGCTGGGCGTGGCGCTGCTGAGCGTCCTGCTTTCCCGGATGCTGACCCGCAAGATCAGCACCCTGCTCACGGGTATCCGCAAGGTGCGGGAGGGCGCCTACGAACACCGCACCCACATTCCCGGCCGGGATGAGATCGCCCAGATCGGGGAGGAGTTCAACAGCCTGACGGACCGTCTCCAGACCACGGAGACCCTGCGCCGCCGGTTCGTGTCCGATGCCAGCCATGAGCTGAAAACGCCGCTGGCGGCCATCCGCCTGCTGACGGATTCCATTTTGCAGACGGACAACATGGACATGGAGACGGTGCGGGATTTTGTAACGGATATCGGCAGCGAGGCGGAGCGCCTCAGCCGGATCACCGAGGATCTTCTGCGCCTGACCCGGCTGGACAGCAATCAGATCAAACCGCCGGAAGTGGTGGAAGTGGCCCCGGTGCTGGAACAGGTGATGCGGATGATGAGTCTGCTGGCGCAGGAGAAAGGCACGGAGCTGACCTGCCAGACCGGCGGGGACTGCCGGGTGCTGGCCACGAAGGGCGAGGTGCATCAGGTGATCTACAACCTGACGGACAACGCCGTGAAATACAGCGGCAGCCGAGGAAAAGTCCGGGCAGAGCTGCGGCGTGACGGAAACGACGTGGTGCTGACGGTGGCGGACAACGGCCCCGGCATTCCGGAGGAGGATCTGCCGCGGGTGTTTGAACGCTTCTACCGGGTGGACAAAGCCCGTTCCCGCGCCGCCGGCGGAACCGGTCTGGGCCTCTCCATCGTACAGGACACGGTGACAAAGCGGGGCGGCACGGTGTCCGCGGCCAACCGGCCTGAGGGCGGCGCAGTGTTTACGGTTCGCTGGCCGGCGGCGGAAGGAGGCGGCACCGTATGAGAAAACGTTGGATGGCAGTGGCCATGACGGCGCTTTTGCTGATGGTCGTTGGCGGCACCATCGGCACGGTCAGCGTCCGTCAGGAGTCGGCAAATGTTTACGACCTGTACTTTGTGGAGCGGGATCTCCGCGCCGCCAGCGGCGGCGATGCCCTCCGGGGGGAGGAACGCGCCCTGAACGGCGGAGCGGATTCCACGGCGCGGCAGGCGGAGACCCTGATGGCGGAGCTGCTGAAAGGGCCGGTGGATCAGACCCTGAAAAGCCCGTTTCCCAAGGGAACCGGCCTGAATTTCGTGGAACAGAAGGGGACGGAGATCCATGTGGATTTCTCGGCCGTGTACGGAACGCTTTCCGGCATGGATCTGACGCTGGCGGATTACGCCGTGACCATGACGCTGGCGCAGCTGCCGGATGTGGCGCGGGTGCGGATCACGGTGGCGGGCAATGATCTGGACTACCGCAGCCATCAGGTGTTCCTGACCCGCGACATCCTGTTTGCCCCCAAGGAAGATGTAGTGGGAACCGTGGCAGTCCAGCTGTATTTCCCGAATGAAAACGGGGAGCTGACGCCGGAGGATCGGACGCTGAGTCTTTATGAAGGAGATACGCAGGCATCAGCCGTGGTGCGGGCGCTGGAAAACGGCCCGGAGACCAAGGAGCTGCTGCCGGTGCTGCCGGAGGGCTTTAAGGTGCGGAAAACGTGGCTGGAGGAGGGGACGTGCTATGTGAGCCTGTCCTCGGCCCTGCTGGACGGTCAGCCTGACCCGGCGTCGCTGACGCAGGCGGTTGCATCGCTGGAACAGTCGCTGCTGTCTTTGGAAACGGTGGAGGACGTGTGTTTCCTGGTGGACGGAGAGCTTTCCGAGACCTATGGCCCGGTGAAGCTGCCGGGCTGATGGGATGGATTCCGCCGGACGGGGCATCCTTGATTTGTTCATATTTCCCGTGTAGAATCAAATGTACTGAATTTTCTCCCGCGCGGGAGGCAGTTTAACTGCGGAAAGGAATACGGCAATGCCATTTACCTTCAACTTCGGCAATTTCGGCGGCTTCAACCCCGGCGGTTATCAGACCGGCGGTCAGGGGCCGCAGCCGGACTTTACCCAGCGCCCTCAGAAAGAGCGCAAGCCACGCAAACCCATCGGGACGCCCTTTACCCGGACGCTTATCAACCTCGCCGTCACGGCGCTGGTGGGGCTGGTGTATTTCTATGTGGAGCTGCCGGCCCTGAACCCCCACGCGGAGGAATTTTACTTCTTCGTGTTCCTGCTGTGCGCCGTGTACTGTGTCTGCGCGGTGCTGACCTCCGGCTTTCAGGGAACGGGGGCCAGAGGATACTTCGGCTTTGTGAAAAAGCAGTGTACCATCCCGTTCTTTGTGGTGATCGCGCTGATCGCCGCCATTGCGGTTGGCTCCATCGCCTCCTGGGTGGTGCTGCGGGCCGGGGCCTACAGCAAGCTTCTGCCGCTGACCACCGGCGATTTTGCCTCGGAGGTGGAGGAGATCCGCTACGACCAGATCCCCATGCTGGACAGTGATTCCGCCGCCCGGCTGGGCAGCCGGAAGCTGGGCGAGCTGGCGGACATGGTGTCGCAGTTTGAGATCCTGCCCAACTACACCCAGATCAACTACAAGGGTCGCCCGGTGCGGGTCACCAGCCTTGCCTACGGCGATATCATCAAGTGGTTCACCAACCGCTCCAACGGCCTGCCGGCCTATCTCGTCATCGACATGGTGACGCAGGAGGCGGAGGTGGTGCGGCTGGATGAGGGCATGAAGTACACCACGGCGGAGCACTTCGGCCGGAACCTCTACCGCCATCTGCGATTCCAGTATCCCACCATGATGTTTGACGAGCCGGTGTTTGAGATCGACGAGGAGGGCGCGCCCTACTGGGTCTGCTCCCGGATCGTCAAGCGCATCGGCCTGTTCGGCGGCACGGATGTGAAGGGCGCCGTGCTGGTGAACGCCGTCAACGGTGAGAGCCAGTATTATGAGGACGTGCCCACATGGGTGGATCGCCTGTACTCCTCCGACATCATCATGGAGCAGTACGATTACTATGGTCAGTACCACAACGGCTTTCTGAACGCCTATTTCGGACAGCGGGACGTGACGCTGACCACGGAGGGCTGGAACTATATCGCCATCAACGACGATGTGTATATGTACACCGGCGTGACCTCCGTTACCAGCGACCAGTCCAACATCGGCTTCATCCTCACCAACCAGCGCACCAAGGAGACCCGGTTCTACCCCTGCGCCGGTGCAACGGAGACCTCTGCCAAAAGCTCTGCCCAGAGCCAGGTCCAGCAGATGCGCTATTCCGCCACTTTCCCGCTGCTGTTGAATATTGCCGACCAGCCTACCTACTTCATGGCCCTCAAGGGCGAGGACGGTCTGGTGAAGATGTATGCCATGGTGAACGTCCAGCAGTACAACATCGTGGAAACCGGCCAGACGGTGGCGCAGTGCGAGGAGAACTACCGCCGGACGCTGCTCAATAACGGCATCATCGACAATGCGGACGCCGAGGTGCCGGCGGAGGAGGAGAACCTCTGGGAGACGAAGGGCACCATTGCGGAGATCCGCAGCGCCGTCATCGAGGGAACCAGCGTGTATTACCTCCGCTTTGAGGGGGAGAGCGCCTTCTCCGTGTACGTCAGCGCCGCGCAGGTGCCGGAAGCCCCTCTGCTGAATGTAGGGGATTCCATCACTGTTTACTGGAAGAGCGGCACACAGTGGATCACAGCACGGAGAATCGAAGTGGAAAACCGGGCCGTTGCCGCCCCGCCGGAGGAACCGAAAGAGGAAACCGGCGCCGGAGAACCGGGGACAGACAGCGCGATCGTTTCTGACGAAAACGGCGGCCAGCTCCAGACGGATACTCAGGGAAAGGTATAAGCGGGAAAATGCGGCAGGCACAGTGCCTGCCGCATTTTTCTGTTGTCAGAACTGTCAAATTTCCTGATCAAATTTTGGCTGAGAACGCTTACTTTTCTCATTGTAAACGTTCACACAGTATGGTATCGTTAGAGCAACAAAACGGGAGGGAGACTGCGTATGCTGGCTTTGGATTTTATCAATGTGGGCAACGGCGATTCCATTCTCATCCGGGAACTGAACGGCGGGCGGCAGACCTTCGCCATGATGGTGGATTTCGGCCATGACTGCCTGATCCGGGACGACCATCCCGGCGAGCTGGATCCCCGTTCCCAGCGGATCTACGCAGGGGATTTCCTGCGGAAGCTGAGCGTGACCCATCTGGATCTGGCGTTGGCCACCCATTTTCACAGGGATCACATCGGCGGCCTTGGCCGGGTGCTGGACGCTGTGACGGTGGACGAATTTGCAACCACCTATCTGCCCCCGGAAAATGCCCCGGATTTGGAACCCTTCCGGCCGGACAGCGACTTGCCCAAAGCCGCCAAAAGCGCCCTGCGCTGCATCCAGCTGTATACGCAGGCGCTGCAAAGCCACCCCGGTCGGATCAAGCGCTTCCGCCTGATTCCGGGAACGGAGACGGTCTCCCTTCAGCTGACGCCGGAGCTGAAAATGGATATTCTCTGCGGGGAACCGGCCCTGTACCGGCGGCAGAAGGAGGTCTATGACGCCGCCTATGCCGGGGAGCGGAACGGCTATGAGCTGGTGCGCTGGGCAAAGTCCATGAACGTTTGCTCCCTGCGCCAGCGGCTGTATTACCATGGGAAAGAGATCGTGCTGGGCGGCGACGCCTACGCCCATGTGTGGGAAACGGTAAACCTGACGCCCTGCGATATTTTGAAAGTGCCGCACCATGCTTCCTTTGACTCCACATCCCGGAAGCTGCTGGAAAAGCTCCGCCCCCGGACAGCGGTGGTGACGGTGGCGGCCCGGCGGCCGGATGAGCGGCCCCATCCCTATGTGGTCTCCCTGCTTCAGCAGTATGTGGAAAATCTGTATTTCACGGATGCGGTGGAGCTTCCCGGTCTGGTAGAGCCGCAATTCCACGAAGCCGTCCATCTGGAAGTGGAGTGACAACGTGGCCCTGCCTGCCACACCGATCCTGCTAACGCTCAAAGCGCCGGAACGCAATTTGCGTTCCGGCGCTTTTGCACGCGCGAGACCCGGTTTTGGCCGGCTTCCGCATGGAATCATTTCTTCCTGAGTACGATGGAGATAAAGTTCAGATACTTTCCGCCGCCGGCTTCCATGGATTTTCGGTCGCCCACCGCATATTCGTTTTCCTGCGCCAGCCAGTCGGCCCAGACCTCCTCGTTGCTTTCCATCTCCTGAACGGCGAGGACTTCCGCGCCGCGGCATCTGCTGACAATGCCGGTCCAGTAATCCACGTCGTGCAGGTAGTCCAGCTGCTCCGGCGTCCATGACAGCAGAAGCTCCGGCGGCAGATGATCGTGACAGTCCTTTTTCATGCCGGGAACGGCAATGTAAAGATAGCCGCCGGGCTTGACAAAGGGCAGCAGCTTTTCGTCCAGATACTGCGGATCCCGGCCAAAGTAATTATAGGAGTCCGTGCTGACCACAGCATCAAAGAATTCCTTTTCAAAGGGGAGTGCAGCAGCGTCAGCCTTGACGGGAATGATCCGGCTGCGGTCAATGCCCATGGCGTCGAAGAAGGCGCGGTTCTCCGCCGGGTCGCTCCACAGGTCTGCCGCATAGACGGTAAAGCCATACTCCTTTACAAGAAATACGCTGGTCAGTCCCTGCCCGCTGCCAAGATCGCAGACTACGGCGTTCTCCGGGATCTTATGGCCGCGCAGCAGCTCCTCCTCCAGCTTGATGGGGTTTGGCCCCATGATCTTCTGCTGCAAGGCGGGGGTATTGTATTTTTCGCTTTTCACATAGCGCATGGTTTGATTCTTCCTTCCTTTTGTGTGCGGATCCGTGGATCCTCATGATGTTGAAGTGAATGCCTGGAAGAATTTCTGCATAGCCGCCGCAGACAGGCTGACAGAGCGCGATCCGCCCGTCAGAGAGGGGCTTTTACCGGCCCTGCGGCGTTGTTTTGCAGAAAACGCCGGATATGCTGTTCCAGCAGGGCAGGGTAGTCCACCCGGTTTTCCGCGTGGTCGGACATACTGATGAGCAAAAACAGCGGCGCGTAGAATTCCAGCGCCAGCTGTTTCGGGTCAGCTTCCCTGAGGAGGCCCCGCGCCATCATCCCGCGGAAAATATCCTCCATATATGCGACCGGCCCTGCGGCGATACAGTTATGGTACAGCGCCGCCATTTCCCCGTTTCGGTATTGCTCCAGAGTCAGCAGTTTCCGAAAGCTGCTGGCAAAATCATCCTCCGTCCAGAATTGGAACTGGGCGATGGCGAATTCCCGCACGCTGTCCCATGACACGGCTTCGTAGGACGGCGGCGCAGCCTCATACGGTTCCGTCGGCACGTCGTACTGCTGCGAGCGGGCTGCGTCGATCTGGAACATACGCTCTACGATGCTGTCAAAAATGTCCTGCTTGTTTTTGTAGTGCTTGTACAGCGCCCCCTTAGTCATGCCCAGCGCCCCTGCGATCCTGCTCACCGAGACCGCTTCATACCCATCCTGAGCAAACAGATGGAGCGCCGTCATTAAAATCTGCTCTTTCGTATCCGTCATCTGACTTCTCCTTGCAGTAAACGATCGTTTACTACAGTATAGTGAACGACCGTTCACTTGCCAAGAGGAAAACAGTCAGCCCTGCGGCGTTTCCAGCAGGCGCATGACGGACACCTCATAGGCGACCCGCTCCTCCGGGCCGGTTTCCGTCATTTTCCGATAGATCCGGCTCTGTACCCGCCCCTCCAGTGAAAGAGGATCGCCGACGGCCAGACCGCTGACCTGTGAGGCGGCCTGCCCCCATGCGATCACCGGCAGGTAGTCCGCCCGGCCATAGCTTCTGGGGACGGCCAGAATCAGGTCGCAGATGCTGCGGCCCAGAGGGGTGCGCCGGTAAACCGGGGGCTTGCACAGCGTCCCGGTGAGGGTGATGCGGTTCACGGCTTCCCCATCTCCCGGCTCAATGGCCTGCGTGTAGACCGTCAGCACCAGCCGCCGCCCCGTTCCGCCCCGGTTATTGAAAGAGCGCAGCTGTCCCCTGATCCGCAGGGGGCCGCCGCCCTCCAGCAGCGGCAGATGCTCCTGCCGCAGCAGGAGAGGCAGCACGTCCGACGTGCCGGACAGCCGCGGCACTTCCAGCAGCTGGCGGAAAAAGAGCTGGCCGTGGTTTTCGTGGGAACGCTCCGGCTCCCCCAGCGGGCTGCCTTCCAGAATCACTTCATTGTATGTGTGCATCGTCATCTCGTCCACCTCTCGCCTGTGATGCTCCATCCTATGAGGGGCGGCTGGGGATTATAACCGGCAATTCATAAATTCTTTACTTGTAACACAGGGGGAATATGGGTAAAATAAGGATACGCATCCCATTGAGATATCGGCATGGAGGATAGCTATGGCAAATCTCTTGGACTATCTGGACTGGCGCGGCGATCTGCCTCTTTCCAGAGATCCCTTCAACGAAGTGGATAATCTGATTCTGGCGGAGCTTTCTTTTGTGGATTTCGGCGGCATCGTTCCCGGACCGGGCGAGGGCGCGGCGGTGCCTTTGGGTGAAGCGGCTGCGGCCTACTTTGCAAAAACTGAGGGCAGACCCATCGATATGGGCGTGCTGGTGCCCAATCAGATCCCGGAGATGCTGCGCCGCATGGCGGCGGCGCCCCGGTTCCGGGATATGCAGCTCAGCGGCTTTGTGGATCATCTGGACACGGAGAAGGCGGAGCAGTTCGCGGCGCTGACCATTGCCTGCGGCGATGGGGCGCTGTACCTCTCCTTCCGGGGGACAGACGACACGCTGGCAGGCTGGAAGGAGGACTTCTATCTCAGCTGCATGAGGGAAGTCCCGGCCCAGAAAAAGGCCGTGGAATATACGGAAACCATGGCCCGCCAGTATCCCCGCGTGAAGCTGCGGCTGGGGGGACACTCCAAGGGCGGAAACCTGGCGGTATGGGCAGGCGTGTTCTGCCCGCTGGCGGTGCAGCGGCGAATCCGCTCCGTCTGGTCCAATGACGGTCCCGGCTTTCATGATGAGATCCTCTCCCTGCCGCAGCACGTCCGGCTGGAGGAGCGAATCCACACCATTGTCCCAAAATCCTCCGTGGTAGGGATGCTGCTGGAGCATGAGGAGGACTATACGGTGGTGGACAGCAGCCAGCAGGGCCTGATGCAGCACGACGGGTTTTCGTGGGAGGTGAAAGGCCCCGGCTTTGTCCGGCTCCACAGCGTCACCCGGCAGGCGCAGCTGTGCGATCAGGAGCTGCGGGGCTGGGTGCAGGGCCTGTCGGAGACACAGCGGGAACAGTTTATAGACAGTGCCTTCCGGGTGCTGGAGGCCTCCGGCGCCAAGACGCTGACAGACCTGAAGGCCGACAGCTTCAAGGCGGTGGGCGCCATTGTCAGGGCGCTGAAGGACTTGGATAAGGAGACGCGGGACGCCCTGCTGAAATTCATGAGCATCCTCTTCCGCAGCAATCTCCGCATGACGCTGGAGGGCTTGCAGGAGGAAACGGAAAAGACCCTGCGGGGCAGGATCCAGCCGAAACAGCCGGCAAGGAAAAACTGAACCAAAAGCCGCCCCGGTTTTCTTTGGAGAACCGGGGCGGCTTTGCCTGCGGAAAATAAAAATCCCGGTCTCCAACAGGAGACCGGGATCCATGACGTAAGGGGAGATGCGACGGTTCAATCCAGTCCCAGCACGGCGCGGCCGCTGTCGCTCCAGTAGCTGTCCAGCGCGGCGTAGGGGATGTGGAACTCCTGAGGGCCTGCGGCATAGGAGGCCAGCTCATAGGCGGAGAAAATCACCGTCAGGCCGTCCTTATCAAAGAAAGCGGCGTAGTCGCTGCCCCATTTTTCCATGACTTCCCGGTAATTGTCCCAGTAGGCATCGGAAATGGACAGCCCCTCATACTCCGGTTCGGACGCAAACCGCTCCTCGGCCTGCACCTCAATCATATCCGCCACCGCCAGCGTGAAGGCCTGCGGGTCGGCGGCCAGCTCCGGAATGGCCAGGAAGGTGCCGCTGTCCAGATCAAAATTCCAGCTGAAATAGACCGTGTTGGGATGCACACCGCCCAGATAGCTGTAATATTCGGCGGAGATGCTGATAAGGGAGCCGATGCGGTAGGCCGTATAGGTAAATTCCTCGAAATAGTTTGGGCTGAACGCCTCGGGGTGATCCTGATAGAGGGCCTTGGCGTCGGCAATGCTCCGGGCCGTGTCCGTGGATTCCCGCCACTGGTCAAAATTCGCGTTGAAAGCCGTGACCCGGTCGAGGGCTTCCTCCTGCCCGGGGGTGGAGGGGGTTTCAATCAGCACACCGTCGGCATAGGCCTGCAGGTGCGGCAGCCGGAAGCTGACGGACATCAGGAGGGTGCCGTCATCCGCCTCTGCGGTCTGCTCATAGGGATCGGTGGTCACTTCATAGGTGATCTCCTCCGGGTCTGTCACGGCAGGCGGCTCCGGGGTCTCCGGGGTGGGCAGCGTGGCGGCGCCGCAGCCGGCAAGAGCGGCTGCGAGACAGAACGTCAGGATCAGGTGACAATACTTTTTCATAGGGAACTCCTTTCAGGGAATGGTCACAGCATGGCAGGCCTCTGCCGCCAGAGCGTACCGCCTGCGGCGGCGGACAGCGCCGGGTAGGCCAGCGCATAGAGGTCAGCCCCGCGGGCTTCCAGCCGGAACAGCGCCTGGGCTTCCGGGCTGAGCTGACGGACGGCGGCGGGCTTTGTAATCACCGGCAGCTGGGTGCGTTTCCGCATTTGATGCAGCAGCGTCCGGCCTGTTTCATTGGCGGCCAGAACCCGCAGATAGGGGACATGGGCAGGCACATCGGCGGGGGTCAGCCCCAGATAGGCCCACAGCGCCATCCGCCGCAGGCGGGCGTAGGCATAGCGCCGGGTTTTGGCGGCGTCCAGAATGGCGGAGAGGGAAGAGGCCTCCCGGCTGGCATTGTACAGCCGCTGGCCGATGCCCTCGCGGCCGGTGTCCAGCGCGGCAAAATTCGCCGGGGACATTCCGCGGAGACGGGACAGGATTGCCCGCTCACAGGCGGACGCAAACACCGGGGCGCGGCCTGCGGCTTCCTCTGCCGCATAGGCGGCCTGCATGGCCGGAACCATGCGGGACAGGGCGTCTGCCCGGCGGCCCTCCCTCAGCAGCTGGCGGATGGCGGAAGCGGAATATCCTCCGGCGTCCCCGGCGGCAGCGTCGTGGGCTGCGCCGGTTCGGGAAACGGTGAAGATCTCTGGCTCGCTGCCGCTTTGCAGCAGGGCGCGGCAGTACTCAATGCCCAGCGTGTTGTTGGGGCTGGACAGCAGCGCCGCATCTTCCACTGTCAGCAGGGCGGAAACGGCCCGCTGCCTTGCGGCGGCGAAGCTGTCCCCTTGGGCAAGCGCAGCTTTCAGGAGCGGAGGGAAGGCGGGACTTTCCAGCGCCTTTGCCGCCCGCAGCAATGCGGCGCTGTCCCCGCATTCGCTGCCGAAGGCCAGCACATCCAATATCCCGGTGCCGGTCAGCACGTCTATGCCGCCGCGGGCAAACCCCTCGGCAGAGCTGACCGCCCATGGCAGGGGCAGCTCCAGCACCAGATCCGCCCCGCTCCGGACGGCGGCCTCCGCCCGCGCCTGCCGCCGCACCAGAGCAAAATCGCCCCGTTGGACGAAATCGCCGCTCATGGCGCAGATGATGGCGGTATCGCCGCCGTATTGCCGCCGGACGGCCTGCATCAGAAACGCGTGGCCATAATGCAGGGGATTATATTCGGTTATGATACCAGCGGTTTTCACATTTGTCACCTCAAAGCGGTTACAAAAAAATGTCAATTCGGTAAAAATGGTGATTGTATCTTGCGGAGAATTTGCTATAATGGAAAAAGCGGTCTTGCGTAAACGCAAGCGGCCTTTTCATTGTATCTTAATTATGGAGGTCTGGCAAGACCTTCTCAAAAGAAGAAGGAGAATCGACGATGAACATTCTGGTTATCAACGCAGGCAGTTCCTCTCTGAAGTATCAGCTGCTGAATCCCGAAACCGGCGTGCTGCTGGCCAAGGGCCTGTGCGAGCGTATCGGTATTGACGGCAAGTTCACCTACAAGCCCCAGATCGAGGGCAAGAAGGTGCTGGACGCCGTTGACGTGGCCATGCCCACCCATTCCGAGGCCATTCAGGCTGTGCTGAACGCTCTGGTGGATGCCGACAACGGCGTGATCGGCTCCATGAAGGAGATCGACGCTGTGGGCCACCGCGTGGTGCATGGCGGCGAGAAGTTCGCCAAGTCCGTCCTCATCACCGACGAGGTCATGGCCGCCATTGAGGAGTGCAATCCTCTGGCTCCTCTGCACAACCCTGCCAACATCATCGGCATCAAGGCCTGCCAGGCCATTATGCCCGGCGTCCCCATGGTTGCCGTGTTCGACACCGCGTTCCATCAGACCATGCCCGCCAAGGCCTATATGTATGCCCTGCCCTATGAGTACTATGAGAACGACAAGGTTCGCCGCTACGGCTTCCACGGCACCTCTCACAAGTATGTCTCCCAGCGGGCTGCCGCCATGCTGGGCAAGAAGCCTGAGGAGCTGAAGCTGATCTCCTGCCATCTGGGCAACGGCTCCTCCGTCACCGCTGTGGACGGCGGCAAGAGCGTGGACACCTCCATGGGCTTCACCCCGCTGGCCGGTCTGCCCATGGGCACCCGTGCAGGCGATCTGGACGCAGGCATCCTTCAGTACCTGATGAACAAGTACAACATGGGCATCGACGAGATGCTGAACATCCTCAACAAGAAGTCCGGCGTGCAGGGCGTTTCCGGCGTCTCCTCCGACTTCCGCGATCTGGAGAATGCCCACAAGGAGGGCAACGAGCGGGCCGGTCTGGCTGTTGACATGTTCAACTACGGCGTCAAGAAGCTCATCGGCGCGTATGCCGCTGCCATGGGCGGCGTGGACGCTATCATCTTCACCGCCGGCGTGGGCGAGAACAGCGCTTCCCAGCGTCTGGCCATCGCTTCCGGCCTGGAGTTCATGGGCGTGAAGATGGACGCTGAGGCCAACAACACCCGCGGCAAGGAGGCTGTGATCTCCGCTGCCGATTCCAAGGTGAAGGTCCTGCTGATCCCCACCAACGAGGAACTTATGATCGCCATGGATACCGCTTCCATCGTGAAGGGCTGATCCTGTATCATAACGGAAACAGAAAAAGGAGGTCTCGCCCGAGACCTCCTTTTTTTCAGCGAGAGGAGGAACGCAGGGTGCAGCTGAATACCCTGAGCATGGTTCATGACTTTTTGAAGCGCTCCGTGCAGCCCGGCGCTTTCTGCATCGACGCAACGGCAGGGAAGGGGCGGGATACCGCCCTGCTGTGCCGTCTCGCCGGGGAGACGGGGCGGGTGCTTGCGTTTGACGTTCAACCGGAAGCCGTTGCCCAGACGAAGGTGCTGCTGACGGCGGAGCATCTGACGGCGGAGGTGATCCTGGACAGCCACGCAAATATGGAGCGCTACGCGGCGGCCGGGACGGTGGACTGCATCGTGTTCAATTTCGGGCGGCTCCCCGGCGGGGATCCGTCGATATTTACACAGGCGGATTCCTCCGTTGCCGCGCTGGAAGCGGCGCTGCGGCTGCTGAAGCCCGGCGGAGTGATCGCCGTTGCCCTGTATTACGGCGGCGCCAACGGCTACGGGGAGCGGGACGCCGTGCTGTCATGGCTGGAGGGGCTGGACGACCGGCGGTTTTCCGTGCTTCGCTGTGATTGGGCCAACCGGCGGAACGACCCGCCCATGCCCGTTTTTATTTGGAAGGAGCGGTAGGCGGGATTTCGGCGGCGCAGGAAAGCGCCGTTCCGAAAATTCAGCCCGGTGAAAAATCAGACCCATTGCCCGCCGGTGCGCTTTCTGCTATACTGAAAGAAAAGCGGCGTGACCGCTGAAAGGAGCTGCTTATGAAAAGTGTAAAACCGGGCCGTGGGCCATCCATGATGGGCGGTGTCGCCTCCGTTTTCGCAGTTGTGTTTGGCATTATCTGGATGTGCGGGGCAGCGTCGATGGGGGCGCCCGGTTTCTTCCTGCTGTTCGGAGTGGCGTTTATCGGCATCGGCGTGGTCAACGCGGTGTACAGCTTCAAAAACGCCTCCGGAGACAACCGCTATTCCGCCTTTGACATCGTGGACAGCGACGAGGAACCGGACCCGCTGAATGTGCGCTTCGGCAGCCGGAGCGATCCGGAGCCGGAGGTGCAGACAGGCGAACCGGGAAAGTTTGCCTACTGCCCCTACTGCGGCGCCAGGCTGGGGGAGGGCTTTGCCTTCTGCGGCAAGTGCGGAAAGGTGCTGCCGAAACAGGATTCTTGAGAAATGGAGCATATGGAATGAAGATCGGACTGCAATTTGCCATGCCGGTGGAGCTGCACGCCCTGCCGGGGGCCAAGGACTGGACGCCCTTTGAGACGGTGTCCGGCGTGCCTTTTTTTGAAGTGGAACCGGGGATCATCGCCTGCGCCGGAGGCGTCAGCAAGGTGAATGCCGCCATGGCGGCGGAGATCCTGTGCCTGAAATACGGCGTGGATCTGATTCTGAACGCCGGGGTGGCCGGGTGTTTGACGGACCTGCCCACCGGCAGCCTGGTGGTGCCCAGCGAATTTGTCCAGCACGATGTGGACACCACTGCCGTGGGGGACCCCATCGGCCTGGTATCCACGGTGAACCGGGTGGAATTTCCCACCTGGAAGCCGGAGCACTGCATGGAGATCCTGAAAAAGCTGGGCTTTGACGCTGTCACAGGCCGGGTGGCCACCGGAGACTGGTTCGCTGTCAAGGGGGATCGGGCCGCCTTCATCCGGGATACCTTCCACCCCCTGCTGGTGGAGATGGAGGGCTGCGCCATGGCACAGGTGTGCCTGCGGAACGGTGTGGGCTTCGCGGCGGTGAAATCCGTGTCGGACCACCTGTTTTCCGACAACCAGGCGGCGGAATATTTTGATTTCGGACAGGCGCTGGAAAACCTGGGAGCCGTGGTACTGCCCCTGGCCCGGGCGCTGAAAGAGGAGGAAGTGTAATATGGAACGGATCGCAAGCTTTGCCGTGGACCACAATAAGCTGGTGCCGGGACTGTATCTCTCCCGGCGGGATGGGGACATCGTGACCCTGGACCTCCGGTTCAAAAAGCCCAACACCGGGGACCTGCTGACCAACAGCGAGATGCACTCCGTGGAGCATCTCATTGCCACCCTGCTGCGGAACTCGGCGCAGAAGGACGCCGTTATCTACTTCGGCCCCATGGGCTGCCAGACCGGCTTCTACTTCCTGTTCGACAGCCGTCTGCTGGACCTGGAAGGGGCGGTGGCGCTGGTGAAGCAGGTTTTTGAGCAGGCCGCCGTGTTTGAGGGCGAGATGCCCGGCAAGAGCGCCGTGGAGTGCGGCAACTACCGCAATCTGGATGTGGACACAGGAAAGACCGTCTGCCGCTTTTATGCCGGTCTCATCCGGGACTGGACAGTGGAAAAGCTGGCATATTGAGCCGCGCAAATACCCTTTGCGTGACAGTCGGACCCGGTTTGTAGTAGACTGAGGGCGGCAGGAGGTGAGGCCATGGCGTCGGTAGGGACCCATATCAAACGGCTTCGGGCGGCGAAGCGCATGACGCAGGAGGAGCTGGCAGAGCAGCTTCACG
>ENA-UEQK01000604-UEQK01000604.1-human-gut-metagenome-genome-assembly--contig:-NODE-604-length-25322-cov-5.439453_pt1 | contig 25322 bp, 23 predicted proteins | sample MGYA00242939_ERZ507942 | MGnify/ENA primary metagenome ERZ507942 (study PRJEB26167, sample SAMN06115485) | human gut metagenome | host: Homo sapiens | place: China:Chongqing | collected 2015-03-30... | reverse complement strand
CCAAAGTTTTTGGCACCCTTTGCAGCCAGCTTCTTGTAGCTGTCGATCATCTGCTCCTCGGTCATGCCGTACTTGGCATCGCCGGGCTTGTCCATGACCTGAAAACCCTCTTCGCTCTCGCCCAGCTGGAAAGTCCCGCCGGGGTTATAGCGGCAGAAGATCTCCTGCGGCACCCCGGCCACCCGCTCCAGAAACTCCACCATGGTGGCGTCATCCAGATTGATATAAGCACCCAACTCGTAGGCCTTCTGCATATCCTCCACGGGGGTCTGGTTGGAGGAGAACATGATCTCGTGGCCGGTAAAGCCGCAGGCCTCGCTGAGCATCAGCTCGGTCAGGGAGGAGCAATCCACACCACAGCCCTCCTCCTTGAGGATCTGCAGGATGACAGGGTTCGGCAGTGCCTTGACCGCAAAATACTCCTTGAATCCCTTGTTCCAGCTGAAGGCCTTGTTGATGCGGCGGACATTCTCCCGGATGCCCTTCTCGTCGTAGACGTGGAACGGCGTGGGCACATCCTCGATGATCTGCTGTGCCATCGCCTCGGTCAGAAACGGTTTCTTTTCCATAATAACATCCCTCTCGTTTTGCGCAGCCCGGCATATTCCGGCCTGCGATCTATCCTATGCGGCCCAGTGCCGCAGTTCAACCAGTTACAGTTTCAGGTTCTCCCGGGTGGGGGTAAAGGTGGGGATCATGGCCGCCAGCTGGCGCACCACGCCCTCGTCGTTGTGGGCGGCAGCGGCTTCCAGCGCCTGCAGCTGCTCGTAGAACTCGGCCAGATCAATGGTGCGGGGGCTTGCCACAAAGATCTTGTTGTGCTGGGTGCGGCGCATCTTGTCCTGCTCCTCGTCCATCATCAGCTCTTCGTAAAGCTTTTCGCCGGGGCGCAGACCCACGATTTTTATCTCCATATTCACGCCCGGCTCGTAGCCGTAAAAGCGGATGAGCTGCTTGGCCAGATCCATAATGCGCACCGGCTCGCCCATATCCAGCACATAGATATTGCCGCTCTCGGCCAGTGCGCCCGCCTGCAGCACCAGCTGGGCTGCTTCCGGGATGGTCATAAAGTAGCGCACGATGTTGGGGTCGGTCAGGGTGACCGGCCCGCCCTTTTTGATCTGGGCTTCGAACAACGGAATAACGCTGCCGTGGCTGCCCAGTACGTTGCCGAACCGTACTGCCACGCACTTCATATCCGTGTTGCCCGCAAAGGTCTGGATGAGCATTTCGCAGATGCGCTTGGTGCAGCCCATGACGCTGGTGGGGTTCACAGCCTTATCGGTGGAAAGCTGCACAAAGCGCTCCACCCCGTGCTCGCTGGCACTGACCAGCAGGTTTTTGGTGCCCAGCACATTGTTCTTTACCGCCTCGGCGGGGCTCACCTCCATCAGCGGGACGTGCTTGTGCGCCGCCGCATGGAACACCACCGTGGGGTGGTAGGTATCAAATACTTCGTCCAAGCGCTTTTTATCCCGGATGGAGCCGATGAGCACCGTGACCGGGATATCGCGGCCGTACTTCTGCTGCAGTTCCATCTGCAGCTCGTAGGCGCAGTTTTCGTAGATATCAAAAATCAGCAGCTTGCCGGGCTTGAAGCGCATGACCTGACGGCACAGCTCGCTGCCGATGGAGCCGCCGCCGCCTGTTACCAGCACCGTTTTGCCGGTGAGGTAGCCGGAAATTTTGTCGGTATCCAACGTGACCTCCTCGCGGGAGAGGAAGTCGGCGGGGTTCAGCTCGCGGAACACCTCCTGCTGGGGTGCGCCGCTGCCCACCAGCTGCGGGTCACTGAGCAGCTGCACCGCGCAGTGGGTGCTGACGCACAGGTCGATAACGTGGCTCAGCTTGCTGCCCTTTAAGGTTGGGATGGCAATGATGATGCTGTGGATGCCGTAGCGCGTGCACAGCTCCGGGATATCCTCCAGCGTGCCCTTGACCGGCACGCCGTGGATGGTCTGGTTCAGCTTTGTGGGGTCATCGTCCACCGCCACCACGGCGTGGCCGTATTCCTTGTTGGATTTGCACACATTGATGGCCCATGCACCGGCTTCGCCCGCACCCACGATCAACACCGGGCGGTTGGGGTCCTTGGCGGGCACTTTGCGCATCCGCTCACCCAGCGGATGGTTCAAAAACAGCCGCCAAGCCAAGCGGCTGCCGCCGATAAACAAAAAGATGAGCACCGAGGCCATGCAGTTGGCGGAATTGAACAGCACACCGTGGATAAAGCGGCGGTTCACCACATACACCACGGCGGTGGGCACGGCGATCATCCCGGCAAGGCGGATCAGATCCCGCTCGCCGGCGTACTTCCACAGCACCGAGTACAGCCCGCCTGCTAGGAAGCAGACGATATACACCGCCACGATCCACGGCAGGTTTTCGTACAGCAGGGCACGGTTGTGCGGCCACCACCCGGCCTCCACGGCACCGTCTGCCCGCAGCAGCAGGGCAAAATAAAAGCTGAATGCCACAATGGCTGCATCCAGCAGCACCAGCAGCGCACGGCGCAGCAGCACCTGCGGGGTATTCTTGGTTCTATCTTTCACTTACGATCCTCTTTTTCCCTCTCAGCGCCAAGGGTTTGCCCTGCGCTGCTTTTTCGGCAGTGTTCTCCCCCGGCAATGCCGGAAGGATACAACTACACGTTTGTATTATACTCACAATCCCCGCCTGTGTCCAGAAAATTTACGTTTTTATCACTTTCCCCTGTTTTTTCCCGGTCTTTGCCTGCCGCAGCACCGCCCGCAGCTCCTCCCAAAGCCCCAGCGGCAGCGCCGCCAGCAAAAACACGATGGCCGTCACCGTACCGCCCACTGTCAGCACTGCCAGCTGCCCCGGCAACCCTTGAGCCGGAAAGCCCGTCAGCGCCCGGCGCACACCCCGCCCTGCCGCACCGGCGGCAGCCGCCGCCAGCAGCGGCGCACCCAGCCACCGCCGGAAGGCGTGCCCTGTGCCGCTGGAAAGCAGCAGCCGCCCGGTGTTGGCTGCGCAGGTGTAAAAGCTGGAAAGTAAGATCACCGTCAGAAAGCCCCGCATCCCGTACCGGGGCAGCAGCACCGCCACCCCGCCAATGCGCAGCACCGCGTCCCACACGCTGTACCGGAAAGCGGCCTTCTGCTCCCCGATGCCCTTCATGGCGCCGTCCACCATGCTTTCCAGATACATCAGCGGCATGGCCGGGGCAAGGGTCTCCAGATAGAACCCGGCCTCCGGGCTGTGGTAGAGCAGCTGTGCCAGCGGCCTGCCCCACACCCAGAACAGCGTGCCCGCCAGCATAGAGAAGTATCCCGTAAGCCGCAGCATCCGGTCCAGCAGGGCGTTCAGCCGGGCGGTCTGCCCCTCTATATGCGCCTGTGTGATCTCCGGCATCAGCAAAACAGCCAGACTGCCCAGCAGCCCAAAGGGGAAATTGAGCAGCGGCAGTGCCATGCCCTTTAAGGTGCCGTACTGCTCTAGTGCAGCGGTGCGCCCGCCGGAAGCCCCCAGATACACCGCAAGGCAGGCGGGCACCAGCATATTCTCGGCGGTGTGCAGCGCGCTGGAAAGCGCTCTGCCGCCCTCTACCGGCCACAGGATGTCCCACAGCCGCCGGGACACCTCCCTTGGCGGGCGCGGCGCTGTGCTGCCGAAGCAGCGTGCCGCCTCCCGCCGGTAAAACAGTGCCATCAGGGCGGTGGATACCGCCTCGCTCAGGGCGGTGGCAGCCAGCACCAGCGCACAACGGCTGCCGTCCGGCCAGCCCTGCGTGCGGGAAAGCGCCCACACCACCGCGGCAATTCGCACCGTCTGCTCTGCCAGCTGGCTGAGTACGTTGGGCTCCACCCGCCGCCGTGCCAGAAAAAAGCCGCGCAGCACCGCAGAAACAGCCATCCACGGCAGCCCCAGTGCCGAGGTGCGCAGCGCGGCAGCGGCACGGACATCCCCCAGCCACCATTTTGCCGCAAGGCCTGCGGTGGCAAGCTGAGCGACCATGGCAAGCCCGCCCAGCGTAAGCCCCGCCAGTACAAGCCGCACCAGCATCCCGCGCGCAGCGGCTTTATCCCGGCTGAGCTCCTCGGTCAGCAGCCGGGCAGCGGCCACCGAGATGCCCGCCGTGGCCAGCGTGACGAACAGCCCGTACACCGCCAGCACCAGCTGATACAGCCCCATACCCGCCCCGCCTAGGGCGTTTGCCAGCCAGATGCGCAGCCCCATGCCAGCCAGCCGCAGCACCACGTCCGAGCCGGTAAGCAGCGCCGCGTTCTTAAAATAACTCTGCCGCACCCTGCACCTCCCCCTGCCCCGGAACGGGCGTTCACGGTTCAGCCTATGCAGCGGCTTTGCAAAACATGAGCGGCGCTATGGGTTGTTTCTGCGCACTTTTTATGGTATAGTTAACAGTGGTCAGGCAGGGCGCAAGCCCCCGCCTGTATTTTTAGCAAGGAGGAAGCGCACCGCCCGGGTCCTGCCCCTGCCGTGCGCGACAAAGAGAATGAGCGAAGAATGTACCCATGACTGCTCTAATTGCAGTGCAGCCTGTTCTTCCCGCGATGCCGCTCCGCAGCACGATGCCCCCAACCCTAACAGCAGTGTGAAAAAGGTCATCGGCGTTGTTTCCGGCAAGGGCGGCGTGGGCAAAAGCATGACCAGCGCCCTGCTGGCCTGTGCCATGGCCCGCCGCGGCTACCACTGCGGTATTCTGGATGCCGATATCACCGGCCCGTCCATCCCCAAGCTGTTCGGCATTCATGGCCGTGCCATGGCGGACGACAAGGGCTGCTGGCCCATCCAGAGCCGTATGGGCATTGATGTGATGAGCATCAACCTGCTGGTGGAGAACGAGGAAGACCCCGTTGTGTGGCGCGGCCCGGTCATTGCCGGTGCCGTCAAGCAGTTCTGGACCGATGTGGTCTGGAAGGACGTGGATTTCCTGTTTGTGGATATGCCCCCGGGCACCGGTGATGTGCCCCTGACCGTGTTCCAGAGCCTGCCGGTGGATGGCATCGTTGTGGTGGCAAGCCCGCAGGAGCTGGTAAGCATGATCGTGGCAAAGGCCGTGAACATGGCTGAGATGATGAAGGTGCCCATGCTGGGCATTGTGGAGAACATGAGCTACATCGTCTGCCCGGACTGCGGCAAGCACATCAATGTGTTTGGCAACAGCCATGTGGACGAGGTGGCCGCAAAGCATCATCTGCCCGTGCTGGCCAAGTGCCCCATCGACCCCAAACTGGCAGAGCTTTCCGATGCCGGCATGATCGAGACCTATGGCGGCGAATTTTTGGAAGGTGCCGCAGACGCCTGCGAAAAGCTGCTGAAGAAGTAATGCACCCCGCCCTGTGCCCGTTGCGACACAGGGCTTTTTGCTTAGATACGCCCGCCGACACGCAAAAGACATTCTTTTCCGTACGGCTTTGGGGCGGCAGCGCACTTTAAAAAACAAGGTTCGCGGCACATCCCGGCTTTTAATTTTCGTTTTGTGAAGCAGTTGTAACTTTTTATCTGTTTTTTTAAACAAATTCTGCTTTTTGCTATTGTAAAACCCATTGCAAAGCTTTATAATAGTAAAGTAAGCATTGCCCGCTTGTGTGGGCGTGCCCTACAAGCATGGAGAACCGGAAGCGCCCGGCATCTGCAAGGATATCCCCGCTGTGCGGCGGGCAGGGGCATTTCCGCTTTTTCAAATTTATAGAGTAATTGGGAAAAGGAGTATTCTATTATGCTGACGAATGAATATCTGAAGCGTGTTTACGAGGGTCTGGAAAAGCGCAACGCCAACGAGCCCGAGTTTCTGCAGGCTGTGCGCGAGGTGCTGGAGAGCATCCAGCCCGTTGTGGAAAAGCACCCCGAGTACGAGAAGGCCGGTCTGATCGAGCGTCTGGTCGAGCCGGAGCGCATCATCACCTTCCGTGTGCCTTGGGTTGACGATCAGGGCAAGGTTCAGGTGAACCGCGGCTACCGTGTGCAGTTCAACAGCGCCATCGGCCCCTACAAGGGCGGCCTGCGCCTGCACCCCTCGGTGAATCTGTCCATTATCAAGTTCTTGGGCTTTGAGCAGATCTTCAAAAACTCTCTGACTACGCTGCCCATCGGCGGCGGCAAAGGCGGCAGCGACTTCGATCCAAAGGGCAAGTCCGATACCGAGATTATGCGCTTCTGCCAGAGTTTTATGACTGAGCTGCAGCGCCACATCGGCGCCGACACCGATGTACCCGCCGGCGATATTGGCACCGGCGCGCGGGAAATCGGTTATATGTATGGCCAGTACAAACGTCTGCGCAACGAGTTTGCCGGCGTGCTTACTGGAAAGGGCCTGAGCTGGGGCGGTTCCCTGGCCCGCACGGAAGCCACCGGCTACGGCCTGTGTTATCTGACTGCTGAAATGCTCAGGTGTATGAAAAACGATTCTTTTGCGGGTAAGACTGTGGTGATTTCCGGCAGCGGTAATGTGGCCATCTATGCTGCGGAGAAGGCTGCGGAACTGGGGGGAAAGGTAGTGGCCCTGTCCGATTCCAATGGCTATATTCATGATCCGGAAGGCATCAAGCTCAACGTAATCAAGGAGATTAAGGAAGTACGCCGCGGCCGTATCAAGCAATATGTGGACGCCGTACCCACAGCCACTTATCACGAAGGCTGCAGCGGTATCTGGACGATCCCCTGCGACATTGCACTGCCCAGTGCCACCCAGAATGAAATCGACGGTGCGTCTGCTGAACTTTTGGTGAAAAACGGCTGCTTCTGCGTGGCCGAGGGCGCCAACATGCCCTCCACGCCTGAAGCCATCGCGGTGTACCAGAAAGCCGGCGTCCTGTACGCACCTGCCAAGGCGGCCAACGCCGGCGGCGTGGCCACTTCTGCTCTGGAGATGTGCCAGAACTCCATGCGTTATTCCTGGACATTCGAGGAAGTGGACGCCAAACTCAAGGAAATTATGGAAGGCATTTTCCACGCCTGCTACGATGCCTCCAAGGAGTATGGCGAGGAGGGCGACTTGATGGCTGGCGCCAACATTGCGGGTTTCCTGAAGGTCTGCGACGCCATGCTGGCGCAGGGTGTTGCATACTGAACGGCAACCGTCCCACATCAAAATTACAGAAACAGAAACAGGCCCCGGATCGAACCGGGGCCTGTCTTGTTATGAATTGCTTTGCCGCTCTTCCTCTACGGCAGATTGCACCTGCTCTTTGAAAATCTGCCAAGCGTCCGGATTTCGGACGTAGTAGAGGGGGCATTCCTTACCGGTGACGTCGTAGTGACGGATAACGTCCCGCTGGGGATCGAGGCCGAATTCCCCGCACAGCCAGGCGGTGAGGCGCACCAGGGAATCCATAGTAACATCGTTGAAGCGCCCTTCCGCATTGGGGTGGCAAACTTCAATGGAAACAGTGTCGTAGTTCCGGTCGCTGGAACAGTAAGCCACTTCGCTGACGGGAACGCACTGAAGGATTTCGCCGTCCAGCCCAACGACAAAGTTGGCGCTGGCATAGGTTTCGCCGCTGACGGCAAGACCCTCAAAGTAGCTGCGGTTGGCCGCGGCAGAGGTGCCGGGGTTGCCGACATAATGAACGACGATGGCGTTGACCTGTTTGACCGGGATTTGGGGACGGGAATATTCATTGGGCGTCAGCAATTCCTGAGTGACCCAGGCGGGCATATGAGCCTGCACCCGTTCCGGCAGGGTGCGCCGGGCCGATTGTGTATGGAGGGCAAAGGCGAAAACCACTGCCACCAGCACCAGCGCCGTCAGGCCGGTCAGAGCCAGCTGCTGTTTCTGCTTTTGGGGCAAAGCGCGTCGCCTGCCGCGGGGCGATCGTTTTTTTTCTGTCAAGGGAGACACCTGTTCTTTCTTTTTAGGTAGCGTTCCGCCACTGAAAAGCGGGCGGGTAGGGTTATTTTTTTCATTATAACAGAAGGCGGCGGCGGTTTCCAGTGTTGCATCGTATAAATTTCCATCGAATGGGGCATCCTTTCCATGCAATTATGGAAGCGGAAGGAGGAGTTTTTGTATGATTGCAAGTGTGGATCAAAGCGGCTGCATCGGCTGCGGCATGTGCGAACAAACAGTGCCGGAGGTCTTTCAACTGCAGAGCGGCACGGCGCAGGCGATTTCCGGAGAAGTGCCGCCGCACTGCGAAGAGGCGGCCAAGGAAGCTGCGGCAAACTGCCCCGTATCGGTCATCCATATCGACTGAGCGGCGGGTTGCGCAGACAGATTTCCGCTGCAATGCATTATTTTTGCGAAACAGGATGTGCTTTTTGGGGTTTACAAACCGGAAAACCTGTGATATAGTACTATTGTTCGCGCGCAGCGCGGAATCACGATCCCGCCGCTTAGCTTTGCGGAGCGTTCACCGGCCCGAGGCTCAGAGGCAGGGAACTTTATTGGAAAGGTGGAAACAAAACCATGATGCTGAAAGATGAGAAAACTGCGGTTATCGAGGCAAACCGCACCCACGAGAAGGACACCGGCTCGCCCGAAGTTCAGATCGCCATCCTCACTGCCCGCATCCAGCAGCTCACCGAGCACATGAAGAAGAACCCGCAGGACAAGCACTCCAACCGCGGCCTTCTGAAAATGGTCGGTAAGCGCCGCAAGATGCTGGATTATCTGATGGAAAAGGATATCGAGCGTTATCGCGCCCTGATCGCCAAGCTGGGTATCCGTAAGTAAGTCAAACCGTGCGCGGGGAAGGGTGGCCTTCCCCGCGCTTTTTCCGCAGCGCCTGCGGAACACTGTATTTGGGAGTTTTGCCGCCTTTTTAGCCTTTGATCCTGTCCCCCCGGCGGGGAGATGTGATCAAGCGCTAAACCGGCAGCCCGGCTCCCATCCAATTCAAACAGAAAGAAGGAGCCAAACATGTCAACTATTATTAAGCACAGAGAGTTCAGCAATTACAAGACCTACAGCATGGATCTGGCAGGCCGCCCCCTGACGCTGGAGGTGGGCAAGCTGGCCGAGCTGGCCAACGCCTCCGTCCTGGTGCGTTACGGTGATACCGTGGTGCTGGTGTGTGCCACCGCTTCGGCCAAGCCCCGCGACGGCATTGATTTCTTCCCCCTGAGCGTGGATTTTGAGGAAAAGATGTATTCCGTGGGTCGTATTCCCGGCAGCTTTTTGCGCCGCGAGGGCCGCCCTGGCGAAAAGGGTGTGCTGACCTCCCGTGTCATCGACCGTCCCATCCGTCCCCTGTTCCCCGGCGACTTCCGCAATGACGTGTCCATTATGGCCACGGTGATGAGTGTCGACCACGACTGCTCGCCCGAGATTGCGGCCCTGATCGGCACTTCCGCCGCGCTGGCCATTTCCGACATTCCCTGGAATGGCCCGGTGGGTGCGTTGAAGGTTGGCCTGGTGAACGGTGAATTGGTGCTCAATCCCACCAGCGAGCAGCGACAGGTTTCCGATCTGGACGTGACCGTGGTGTCTACGGGCAAGAAAGTGGTCATGATCGAGGCCGGCGCCAACGAGGTGGACAACGACACCATGTTCCGCGCCATTGAGCTGGCCCATCAGGAAAACCAGAAGCAGGTGGAGTTGATCAACCGGATGGTTTCCGAGATTGGCAAGCCCAAGTTCGACTATCCCCACGCTGATTTTAATCAGGAGCTGTTCGACAAGATTGTGGAAGCCACCATGGATGAGGCGAAGGCCGCTATGGATACCGACGACAAGAACGTACGCGAAGCCCGCTGGAACGTGCTGATGGATCATTGGCACGAGTTGTTCGCCGAGGAATACCCTGACATGGACAAGTATCTCGACGAAATTACCTACAAATTCCAGAAGAAGATTGTTAAGGCCTGGCTGCTGCAGGGCCACCGTGTGGACGGCCGCGCCAAAAACGAGATCCGTCCTCTGGCGGCCGAAGTGGGTGTGCTGCCCCGGGTTCATGGATCGGGTCTGTTTACGCGCGGCCAGACCCAGGTGCTCAGCGTGTGTACGCTGGACACGCTGTCTGCTGCGCAGAAGCTGGATACCATCTGGGAAGAGGAATCCAAGCGCTATATGCATCACTACAATTTCCCCGGCTACAGTGTGGGCGAGGCCAAGCCGGCCCGCAGCCCCGGCCGCCGCGAGATCGGTCACGGCGCTCTCGCCGAGCGCGCCCTGGTGCCGGTGCTGCCCAGTGTGGAAGAATTCCCCTATGCCATCCGTGTGGTGAGCGAAGTGCTTTCTTCCAACGGATCCACGTCCCAGGGTTCCATCTGCGGCTCCACGCTGGCGCTGATGGATGCCGGCGTTCCCATCAAGGCCCCTGTGGCCGGCATTTCCTGCGGCCTGATCCAGGACGATGACGGTTCCTTTACGACCTTTATTGATATCCAGGGTGTGGAGGACTTCCACGGCGAGATGGACTTCAAGGTGGGCGGCACCAAGAGGGGTATCACTGCCATTCAGATGGATCTGAAGAATGACGGCCTGACCATGGAGATCATTAAAAATGCGCTGGAAATCACCTATGATGCCCGCTGCCAGATTCTCGACCAGATTATGCTGCCCGTGATCGCCGAGCCGCGGCCTGAGGTCAGCAAATATGCGCCTAAGATGCTCACCATGCACATTGATCCGGACAAGATCCGTGAGGTCATCGGTTCCGGCGGTAAGGTTATTCAGAAAATTGTGGCCGATACCGGCGCCAAAATCGACATCGAGGACGACGGTTCCATCTTTATTTCTGCGCCCAATCCGGAGAGTTGCGACGCGGCCAAGAAGGCCATTGATACCATCGTATTTGTGCCGGAAGTGGGCAGCCTGTATTATGGCCGCGTGGTGCGCCTGATGCAGTTTGGTGCGTTCGTGGAGCTGGCTCCCGGCAAGGATGGCCTGGTGCACATCTCCAAACTGGCAAACCACCGCGTGGAAAAGGTGGAGGATGTGTGCAAGATCGGCGACATGATGTGGGTCAAGGTTACGGAAATCGATGAAAAAGGCCGCGTGAACCTGAGCCATAAGGACGCTGTGAAGGAAATTGAGGCCAGGAAGGCTGCTGGCGAAGAGATCAAGTAAAGCTTCCGCTGGTTGGAACCGGCAGGGAAACAGGACCGGGGGCGGGGACGACGGAAGCGTCCCGCCCCTGTTTTTGAAGCGATCACGCAATGTATGGAGGGAAAACCATGATTTTTTTCGCAGCGCTTATCCTGGCGGCAGTGCTGACTTTTATCATCGTTCGTATATTTACCAATGCACGCAGCGGAAAAGCTCTGGCGCAGTTTGAACTTCCGGCGGATTCGGATAAAGAAAGCTTTCTGGATCAAAAGACCGGTAAGCGTTACGACCGGGAAGCCTACCAGAGTTATCTGACCAAAACGGTGCAGCGTATGACGGACCCGCAGCTGCAGAATCTGAGCCGTTCGCGTGGGGACGGCAGCGTGTGGCACGAACTGCTGATGGAGGCGGTCGATGCCGAACGGAATCGTCGCCGTGCCGCTGCGGAGGCTGCCTGCGCAGAAGATGAAGAAGCGATGGAGGAACTGTGCGGGGAGATTGCGCCTTTTTTCTGGGTGGAACAAGCGCAGGGCGCATCGGTGGGCCTGCGAACCGACACCGAATTGCAGTCTGTTTGCACCAGGCAGGGGCTGCAGGGCACGGGATTTGATTGGGATCAGCTGGCAAAGCGCTATGTGGAGGAGCAGGCGCCCGCGCTGAAGGGGAAGCTGGAGTTTGATTCGCAGGAGGATCTGTTCAGCGTGTATGCCAGGGATGAAGCGGCGCTGCGGACGTTTATCCGCGGCTTCCGGGAAGCCTGTGAGGATGCCGGACAGCGCACTGACCGGGTTGTCGCGGAGCGATGAAGAAACAAAGCAAAACAGCAGGCGGCACAGCGGGTTTCTCTCTGTCCTGCCTGCTGTTTTGCGTAGGGAGCGTATTGACAAGGTTTGGGGTGCTTGTTATCATACAAGTCGATGAGGCAGAAAATATGCGGTACTTCGCGCCGGGAACAGGGACAGCGGGCCGGTCCTGTCGTTTTTTCCTAACCGATTTGGAGGAGAGATGAGTATGGAACAATGGAAGAGGCTGATGCGCTACTTCTCGCGTTCGGAAAAGCTGCTGTGGGGCGGTTCAGTGGGGCTGATCTTGGCGGCATTTTTGCTGTTTGACCGGGGAAATTACCTGACGCTGACAGCGTCTTTGATTGGCGTAACGGCGTTGATTTTTGTGGCCAAGGCCAATCCTTTCGGCCAGTTTCTGGTTATTGTGTTCAGTGTGCTTTATGGCATCATTTCGTATTCCTTTGCCTATTATGGGGAGATGATTACATATTTGGGCATGACATTGCCCATGGCGGTCTTTTCGCTGATTACCTGGATACGCAACCCTTATCAGGGCAATCACGCCGAGGTGGAAGTCAATCATCTGCGCCGGGGGGAAGGCGTTTTTTTAGTGGTGCTGGCCGCGGCGGTGACGGTACTGTTCTATTTTATCCTCGCTTACTTCAATACGGCCAATCTTTTGCCCAGCACGGTTTCCGTGACCACCAGCTTTGGAGCGGCCTACCTCACGTTCCGCCGCAATCCCTGGTATGCGGCCTGGTATGCAGCCAACGATCTGGTGCTGATTGTATTGTGGGTGCTGGCCTCGACCGTGAATATTATGTATCTTTCGGTAACGGTATGTTTTGCGGCCTTCTTCGTCAACGATCTGTACGGGTTTATCAACTGGAGAAGGATTAAAGCGCGGCAGATGGAGAAGCCGTAAACGGCAGGAAAGGAAGCGAGCAAATGGATACAATCGCAGCGATGGCCACGGCCCGGGGAACAGCGGGCGTGGGGGTGCTCCGCATCAGCGGGGAAGAGGCGGTGGCCACGGCGGAGCAGGTGGTGCGCCGTCCGAACGGCGCGGCCCTGGCGGATGCGCCGGCGCGCACGCTGGTGCGCTGCGCCCTGCTGGATGGGAGCGGTGCGGTGATCGACGATATCCTGGCTGTGGTGTTCCCCGCGCCCCACAGTTATACCGGAGAAAACGTGGTAGAACTGCAGTGCCACGGCGCGCCGGTGGTGCTGGAAGAAGGAATGCGGGCGCTGTTTGCTGCCGGGGCGCGGCAGGCGCGGCCCGGCGAATTTACAAAACGGGCTTTCTTAAATGGCCGTATGGATCTGACTGCAGCCGAGGCGGTGATTGACCTGATTGACGCGGAAACGGTTCAGGAAGCCCATAACGCAGCGCTGCAGTTGAATGGCGCTGTGGCCCGGCCCGCAGGACAAGTGTATGATGCGCTGATGGAGATCGCTTCCCGGTTTTATGCGGTGGTGGATTATCCGGATGAAGATATTGAGCCGCTGCAGCAGGAAGAGATAGCCTGCACGCTGCAGGAAGGGGAGGCGGCGCTGCGGGCGTTGCTGTCTACGGCAGAGCGGGGGCGCATTTTGAAAAAAGGCGTCCGTACGGCGATCGTGGGCCGGCCCAATGTGGGAAAATCTTCTCTGCTCAACGCGCTTCTGGGATATGAGCGGGCCATTGTCACCGACGTGGCGGGTACCACGCGGGACACTGTGGAGGAAAAAGTGCTCTGTGGCGGCGTGCTGCTGCGCCTGACGGATACTGCAGGTATCCGGGAGACAGAGGACACCGTGGAGAAAATCGGTGTAGAGCGTTCCCGGAAGGCTATGGAGCAGGCGGAGCTGGTGCTGGCGGTACTGGACAGCTCCCGCAGCGTAACGGAGGAAGACACGGCGATCCTGGAGCAGGCTGCGCGGCATGAAAAGTGGATTCTGATCTGGTCCAAGGCGGATCTTCCGGCAGAGGGGCCGGTGCCCTGTGTCTGCTTTGAAGCGCCCTATCATGCGCCTGCTGCCGTTGTCAGCGTTTCGGCGGTGACCGGTCAGGGGCTGGATGTGCTGGAACAGACGGTGGCGCAAGAGTTTCCCCTGCCAGAGGCGCAGGAAGGGACGCTTTTGACTAACAACCGGCAGAGCGAAGCCGTGGGCCGGGCATTGAAGGCTGTATGCAGTGCCCGGCAGGCACTGGAGGCGGGGCTGACGCCGGATGCGGTGCTGACGGATGTGGAAGAGGCTTTGGCAGCGCTTGGAGAATTGATAGGAAAGACTGTTCGTGAAGATTTGGTGGACACGATTTTTTCCCGCTTCTGCGTGGGAAAATGAGCTGCGCCAGCTGCCTGGGGGAGGAAGTGTAACCGGGACAATGGCCGTTTTTATGTGGAAAGGAGCAGGACATGCAGTATACAGCGCACTATGAATCGCCGCTGGGAGGACTCCTTTTGGCGGCAGACGATGTAGGACTGACCGGGCTTTGGTTCGATGGGGAAAAGTATTACGCGCTTCATCTGGCGCGGGAACATGAGATGCGGCAGACTGCTGTGCATGAACAGACGGCGGCCTGGCTGGATGTGTATTTTTCCGGGCGGGAACCGGATTTTATGCCGCCGCTGCATTTAATCGGCACGCCGTTCCAGCAGGAGGTTTGGGCGCTGCTGCGGCAGATCCCCTATGGAAAAACCACAACATACGGAGCTTTGGCAAAGACCCTCGCGGCGCAGCGGGGACTGGAACGAATGTCCGCGCAGGCCGTGGGCGGCGCGGTGGGGCACAATGAAATTTCGATTTTGGTGCCTTGCCACCGGGTTGTCGGAACCGGAGGAAGCCTGACGGGATATGCCGGCGGCGTGGATAAAAAGAAGGCGCTGCTGGAGTTGGAGGGCGTGTCCATGGAAGGGTTGTTTGTGCCAAAGCGGGGTACGGCATTGTAAGGGAGGAGCAGAAGCCGTGCAGGAAGATGTGATTTATGCGATTCTTTCGGTTGTGGAGGAAATTCCGGAGGGAAAGGTGGCGACCTACGGCCAGATTGCGCGGCTGATCGGCCGGGAGCGCAACGCCCGCCTGGTGGGAAAGGTACTCGGCCGGGCGGAGTACTATGGGACCTATCCCTGCCATCGGGTGGTGAATCACGCGGGGCGTCTGGCGCCCGGCTGGCCGGAACAGAGGGCATTGCTGGAAGCCGAAGGCGTTGCGCTGCGGGATGATATCCATGTAGATCTGAGCCGCTTTGGGTGGCGCTGCTGAAGCGAGCTGGTGCAGGCCCGGCTCACTGAATCTGCTTTGCGGGGGAAACATGACATGAATTGGATTGAAGAAGCGGATTGGAAATGCAGGCATAAGCGCCAGATTTTATTTGCAAAGGATTCTGAATTTCTGCAGGACGTGGCGCTGCTGCTGCATCATCAGGAACACAGGGCGGCAGTGCTGTGGGCGTTCGATTTTGCGGCGGAATCCGTTTGCTGGCTGGAAAAGCGGTATCCGGGGGAAGAACGGCCGGGCCGGGCATTACAGGCGGCCCGGGACTGGGCCGCTGGAACAGTGAAAATGCCCCTGGCGCAGCGGGCGATCCTGGACTGCCATGCATTGGCGAAGGAAATCAGCGACCGGGCGGATCAGGCCGTATGTCATGCTGTGGGGCAGGCCTGCGCAGTGGTGCATACCGCTGGGCATGCGATGGGATATCCGCTTTATGACCTGACCTCTATTCTGTTCCGCTTGGGAATGGAGGACGGCGTTAAAGCTGTGGAAGCGAGAAAACAGGAATACATTGACCGATTGCTTTACTGGGGTGCGCATGTGGGGGAATATCAAGGCACATGGGCGGACTTTCTGCTCCGATAGCAGCTGCGCTGTCTATCTGCGGGTAAACTGCTGCGGAAGCCGGCGACGGAGCATCTCGTGTGTGAGATGGCCCGTTTTGCCATGGAGGATGCTGCATCCGGTTTGAATGGCCAGCAGGCAGCGAGAAAATGGCGGATCAGATACTGCGCAACCAACTTTTGCGGGGCAGGTTGCTTGTAAAAGTCGTCCCCAAACGATATACTGGCAGGGAAACCATGTACTGGAGGTGAATCGTTATGGCGGATGAAAAAGCGGAGCAGGCAGCGCTGGGGAACTTGATCCGGCAAAAGCGGCAGGCTAGGGGACTCTCTCAGGAGCAGCTGGCGCAGCAGTTGGAAGTGAGCCGTCAGGCGGTGGCAAAGTGGGAAAGCGGCAAGGGGTTTCCTTCGGCGGAGCGGCTGCTGTATCTGGGACAGGTGCTGGATATCCCTGCCGAGGCGCTTCTGGGCCGGGCAGAGGGAAAAAAGGGCCGGCCAAGGCACGCCGGCCGCATTGCCCGCTGGCTGCTGGCGGCGGGAATGGCTGCACTTTGGATCGGATTCGGAATCCTGTGCTGTGTTGGCGGAGGACGTGCAATGGACTGGACTCTGCTGTGGACATTTGTCAATCTGTCCGTTCTCTATCTGGTGCTTTGGGGCATTGCGCTGATATTGCACTGGATTTGGAAAGGAGGAGCAAAAGAATAGAAGAGCCCGGCGGAAGCCGGGTTTTTGCATCCATACATCATTTTGCACACCGCATTATGTCATATTTCGGATTGCACTTGGTGCAGATCTGTGCTATAATACAAATACTATATATGCGATGATGCGAAAGGAAGGGACAGGCGATGAAGGAAGTTTCCAATTTGAAGGAGCGGCTGCGTGAGCAGCGGCCGGCATCCTGGGAAACGCTGCCGGACATTCCGTTGTATATGGATCAGGTGCTTTCCCTGATGAGCCGCCAGACTATCCGTTTTGGAGAAGAGGATGCGCTGACTGCGGCTATGGTGAACAATTATATCAAAGACGGCGTGGTGCCCAGAGCGGAGGGAAAACGCTACCACGCCGAGCATTTGGCGTATCTCACCATGGTGTGCGTGCTCAAGCAGGTGCTGGCGGTGAAAGACGCGGCGCTGCTGACCGGCAGCGCCATGGAAACCCGGTCCGTGCAGGAAAATTACGACCGCTTTTGCGCGGAGCTGAGCAGTGCGCTCAATAGCGCGGCGGATCAGCTGCCGGAGGAGATGGAGGAAGGCGAACTGGGCGAGAACGCCATGAAGTTTGCCCTGTTGAGCTATGCGTTCGGGCTGACCTGCCGCCGCCTGACGGAGATCATGCGCGAGCGGGAAATGGAGGAGCATGGAGAGAAAAAGCAGGAGCGGCGCAAGCGGAAGCGGACGGACAAGACTGGGGAGGGCGAGCAGGCATGAAATGGCTGGAGCTTTGCATTGACACGGCCCGGGACGGACTGGACAAGCTGGAGGCTATGCTTTCGGCTCTGGGGATTGACGGCATTGAAATTGAAGATGAGGCGGATTTCCAGTCCTTCCTTGCCGGAAACCGAAAATACTGGGATTATGTGGACGAGGATCTTCTGGCGCAGAAAAAGGGAAAATGCCGCAGGACAACGAGGAAGCCGCCGCCCAGCTGGCCCGCGTGCGCCTGGGCATGGAGGATGTGAAAGCGGCCCATTCCGGCGAGGCTCTCGGGCCTATGACCCTGACGGTAAAAGAAGTGCAGGATGCGGACTGGGAGAACAACTGGAAGCAGTATTATCAGCCCATTGCAATCGGGGAACGGCTTCTGGTGGTGCCCGAATGGCTGGAAACGGAGGCTGCCGACCGGGTGCCGCTGGTGCTGGATCCCGGCCTTGCTTTCGGCACCGGGAGTCATGCTACCACCCGTATGTGTCTCAAACAGCTGGACAAGCGTGTGCACGGCGGCGAACGGGTGCTGGATTTGGGCTGCGGCAGCGGTATTTTGTCCATTGCTGCCCTGTGCTTGGGCGCACAGGAGGCGTTTGCCTGCGACATTGACGAAAAGGCCGCCGACGTGGCCTATGAAAACGCAGCGCGCAACGGCATCGGAACGGAGCGTTACACGGTGTTGGCAGGCGACATTTTGACCGATGCAAAACTGCAGGCGGCCATCGGTGGGGGATACGATCTGGTGATGGCCAACATCGTGGCGGACGTGATTCTTGCCCTGGCCCCGGCGGTGAAGGGGCTGTTGGCGCCCGGCGGAGTGTTTTTGTGTTCGGGTATCATTGATGCCCGGGCCAAAGAAGTGGCGGACAAGTTGCGCACAGCGGGGCTGGAACTGCTGGAAACCGACTGCGAAGAGGGCTGGTTTGCGTATGCCGCCCGGATAGAACAATAAAAAAAGCAAACACCCGCTGCCCCTTCTCCGGGGCAGCGGGTGTTTGCATGGATGAGGCGAAATGTTACCATCCATAAAGGGAAGTGTCGTCGATCTGGTAGTCGGGAGAATCGACGGGGCAGAGGAAATAGTTGTCGGTACCGGTGGTGTCGTCCCAGGTGCAGTCGACAATGTAATTTTCGCCGTCCAGACGTACGATGTTCCACTGATGGCCTATGCCTTCGCTGGTGCCGCCCACAGACCAGCAGGGGAGATCCAGCCGGTCGCACAGGAGCTTGAAGGCGGAGGCATAGCCGTAGCACACGGTGGATCCTTCCACCAATGCGCCGTAAGCCGTATATTCCGGGCCCATCCGCTCGGCGCTGTTCACGGTGTCTATGTAATCGGACAGGGCATAATCGTACTCTGCTGTTTCGATCACGGCATCGTGAACGGCGCGGTAAAGAACCTGAGGATTGCCGTCGGGCGTTTGGGCGCGGATTGCTGCGGAAAGTGTGGAAAGCGCCTCGTCCAACTCGGATTTGCAGGACGTATATTCGGCCTCTTCCAACATTGGCTCATACAGCAGGGCAACGAACTGCCGGTCGCTGTGTTCCGCCGGACAAAGAAGATAGGAGGTGGAAACGGTACAGGGAAGAGCGGCATTGTCAATGGCGGAGAGCGCCAATTGCTCCACATCCGCTTCGCTCCATCTGCCGCCTTCGGGCCGCAGCGCAATACAGAAAGTGCCGTCGCTCAACGCTTGCGCTACAGTATGTACTGCGTCCTGTGGGCTGGCGGCTGCCAGCGGTTCCGTTGTACGGTCGGCGGTGCTGTCGTAGGTGAATTTTACCGTCAGCCGGATGCAGGAGGGGCCAGCCGGGCGGTTTGCCCAGCGGTATTCGGAGACATAGTAGTACAAAATGCCGCTCTGGTCGATGGCTTCGTGCAGCAGTGCATCCAGCGCGTCGGAACTGGGCGCCGTGCCATTGCCGGTAAAATAACCGGTGACGGACGGCTCGCCGGAGAGGACGGCATCCTCCAGAAAGGCATAAATGGCCTCCTCGCTGTATGGAACAGCGTCTTCTGGCGTGCTCTGACAGCCTGTGCACAACAGCGCACACAACAGTACGGGGAGCAGGGAGAGGGCTGGTGATCTGCGCATCAGCAGCACATCCTTTCTCTTTTTTGTATGCGGCTCCGTTCCTGGTCATGTCAGTTTGCTGCGAGGCCGCGCCAGGAAGCGCAATAGCGCTGCAGAGTCCGTTCTAAGGGGGATAGATGGGCAAACACCGACCGGGAACCGCGCAGAGGCGGCATTCCGGCCGGTGTCCATTTCATTGTTATTTTCTGCTTGCTTCTTTGGCGGAACGAATGAAATCGCGGAACAGGGGATGGGCATGGTTGGGTCTGGATTTCAACTCCGGATGGAATTGCACACCTACGTACCAGGGGTGGTCGGGAACTTCCACAATTTCCACCAGACGGCCGTTGGGAGACAATCCGCTCAGGCGCAGGCCGGCGCCGGTGAGCGTATCGCGGTATTCGTTGTTGAATTCATAACGGTGGCGGTGACGTTCGCTGATCTCATCCGTGCCGTAAATGGTACGGATGCGGGAGTCCTCGGAAAGCACGCAGGGATAGGCGCCCAAGCGCATGGTGCCGCCTTTGCTGGTGACGGCTACCTGCTCTGGCATGATATCGATGACGGGATATTTGGTGCTGGGATCCAGTTCGCTGGAGTGAGCGCCCTCCAGGGCGCAGACGTGACGGGCGTATTCAATGACGGCCATCTGCATGCCCAGGCAGATGCCGAAATAAGGTACGTCGTTTTCGCGGGCATAGCGGGCGGAAGCGATCATACCTTCGATGCCGCGGTCGCCGAACCCGCCGGGAACAATGATGCCGTCTGCATGGCCCAGAATCTGGGCGGCGTTGGCGTCGGTGACCCCTTCGGAATCTACCCACTGGATTTCCACGCTGACATCATTTTCAATGCCGCCGTGGGTCAGGGCTTCCACCACGCTGAGGTAGGCATCATGCAAAGCGGTGTACTTGCCTACCAGAGCGATGTGCACGGTACCCTCCACTCGTTTGGCGCGCTGCACCATGTTTTCCCATTCGGTGAGGTCGGGATCGGTGTCCGTCAGGCCCAGCCGCTTGCAGACGACTTTGGCAAGCCCTGCCTTTTCCAGCATCAAAGGCACTTCGTAGAGAATGGGAGCCGTTTGATTGGGAATGGCATTTTCCTTGGGGATGTTGCAGAACAGGGCGATTTTGTCAATGATATCCTGGGGAATTTCCTCATCGCAGCGGCACATGATTACGTCAGGCTGGATGCCGATGGAGAGCAACTCCTTGCAGCTGTGCTGAGTGGGCTTGCTTTTGAGTTCGCCGCTGCCGGGGATGGAGACGATCAGGGACACATGGATGAACATCACATCCTGCCGCCCTACTTCGACAGCTACCTGGCGGATGGCTTCCAAGAAAGGCTGGGACTCGATGTCGCCCACGGTGCCGCCGATCTCGGTGATGACCACGTCAGTGTTTTCGCTGACCGAATAGACTCGATTTTTGATCTCATTGGTAATGTGGGGAATGACCTGCACGGTGCGGCCCAGATAGTCGCCGGTGCGTTCGCGGTTGAGCACGTTCCAATAGATCTGGCCGGAGGAAACCGAGGAGTTGCGGGTGAGGCTTTCATCGATAAAGCGCTCGTAATGGCCCAGATCCAGATCGGTTTCGGCACCGTCATCGGTGACGAAGACTTCGCCGTGCTGGTAAGGACTCATGGTACCCGGATCCACATTGAGATAGGGATCGAATTTCTGGATTGTTACCCGCAGGCCGCGCTGCTTCAGCAAGCGGCCCAAAGACGCTGCGGTAATTCCCTTGCCCAGGCCGGAAACTACGCCGCCGGTGACAAAAATATACTTGACAGACATAATCAGTACTCCCTCCACATATACCACAATAGCATTGTCCGAAAACGCCTTGCAGCGGACATTGGGTTGGAATGCCTTTGCCGCATACGAGAATACATTCAACCAAAAGCATGATGTATCGGCACGGCTGACTTACATGTACTCGAAAACAACGAATCAGGGAGTGACCCAGGACATCATCAATGCAAACTACGCATTGCGTCTGAACTATATGTATGACCGCCGTTATGCTGTGGAAGCGGATATGGCATTGATGGGAAGCAACCGTTTCAAACCGGGAAATAAATACTTCTTCTCGACTGCGGGTGGCCTTGCCTGGATTCTAAGCAATGAAGATTTCCTGAAAGACAATGAATATGTGAACTTCCTGAAACTGAAAACCAGCGCCGGTATCCTGGGATATGACAGAAGCACCGAACATTTATTGTATGAACGTGCCTGGTCGCAAGACGGCAGTTTCCGGTTCGGAACAACGAACAACGGTGCTACGGCTTACTATTCCACTTTTGTCCGTGCGGGCAATCCGAACCTGAAATGGGAAAAGGCAGCAGAATGGAACATCGGTGTGGAAGGCCTGTTCCTGAACAACCGCTTATATACCGAAATAAACTATTTCCGTGAGAAACATACGGACATCATTGGTTCTGTTGATGCCTCTTACGGGGATTATACTGGCAACTTTACCTACCAGGATAACATGGGCTCCGTCTTGAATCATGGTATAGAAGGAATGTTCACCTGGAGCGACCGTATCAACGACTGGTCTTATTCGGTAGGAGCTAATTTCGTATGGTCAAAGAATAAAGTATTGAAATGGAACCAGGTGAAACATGGTGAAGAATACCGTTATACAGTGGGGCGTTCTACCGATGCTATGATGGGACTGGTTGCCGAAGGATTATTTGGCAAAGATGTAGCCATCAATGGACATGCCCCCCAGACGTTTGCCGATTATCAGGAAGGCGACATCGCCTACAAAGACCTGAACGGCGATAAGATCATTGATGGTCGTGACGTAAAGGAACTCGGAAATTCATTCCCACGTACCACATTGGGCATCGATTTCAATGTAAGTTACAAAGGCTGGGGATTGTATCTTCAGGGATATTCCGAACTGGGTGTTCACACCTGGGCAACAAATGCTTATTACTGGAATAATGGAGAAGGTAAATACTCCAAACTGGCATTAGACCGTTATCATCCGGCAAACAATCCGACCGGAAGTTATCCGCGCCTGACAACCACTGCCGGTGAGAACAATTTCCGCAATTCTTCTTTCTGGTTGAAGAATACAAGCTTCTTCCGTATGAAGAATGTTGAATTGAGCTACACGTTCAATCAGTTCTCCCCAAGTTCGGTAGTGAAGAAGATGAAGGTTTTCGCTCGTGGTGCAAATTTGTTTGTGCTTTCTTCCGTGAAAGATTTGGATCCTGAATTGCTGAATGCCGGTGTGACAAACTATCCGGTGACACGTACTTTTACAGGCGGAGTCTCTTTTGTATTTTAATTTTGAACAATTAATAGATGGCAATATGAAACATATATTAGGAAGTTGCGTTTTAGCAGGTCTGTTTCTCTTTTGTGCTTGTGACGACACATTGGATACAAAGGTGACATGGCAGATCGGAGACTCTGATACCTGGAGAGTGCCGGAACTTGCTCAAGGCGTACTATATAAAGCTTATAATGGCATAGCCAACCGTCCGGATTGTTTTGAAGATAACTTTCTGGATTGTGCTACCGATAATGCAGTGACTAATCTGCGCAGCTCTTCTGTCTATAAATTAAATATGGGTGGGATGACAGCGTTTAACAACCCGATCGGAAATTGGAGCAATGCGTACAACATGCTGAACTATGTAAACTCTTTCCTCGAAAACGGCTTGACCGACCAGGTGCAGTACAACCGTACCGACCCGGAAGTGGACAAGCAAATCAAGCTGCGTCTGGAAGGTGAATCGTATTTCCTGCGTGCATGGTGGCATTTTGAGCTATTGAAGATGTACGGCGGAAAGGCGAAGAATGGAAAAGCGTTGGGTATTCCGTTGGCAGATCATTTTATTTCGCAGGATGAGGCCGCGCAGAATGGTGAATTTCTTCGTCCTACTTATCAGGCAACAGTCGATTTTATCGTTAACGATTTGGATAATGCCATCGAGTTATTACCGAATGTGTATCAGGGAGATGACCTGGAGTTTGGTAATACACAAATCGGTCGTGCCACGAAAGCGGCGGCAGCTGTTCTGAAAAGTCGTGCGCTTTTATATAGCGCAAGCCCTGCCATGCAGGATGATGATGTGACGAAGATCATCGGCATGGGACAATTCGAAATACTGAACCCTACGGTTTATCAGGCAAAATGGGAAGCGGTAGCCAAAGAGATCAATAAAATTCTGGGCATGGAAGGTTTCGGAACTTATGTTCCTGTTACGGCTTCTTCCATTGCCGATGTTCAGACGGAAAGTTCCGATTATGCTTTCCGCAGATATTTTAATAATAACCTATTGGAAGGTTACCATTTCCCGCCATTCTACTACGGAAGTGCCCGTGCCACTCCTTCTCATAATCTGGTAAAGGCTTTTTATGCGAAGAATGGTTATCCGGCAACCGATGTCCGTTCCGGTGTCGATCTGTCTGATCCTGATTTCGATCTGACGCAGCTTTATGCCGTACTGGATAATCGCTTTGCACTGAATGTCTACTATCATAGTGCTACATTTGGCGATTCCGGTCAGCCGTTGGATATGTCCGAGGGTGGAAAAGATTCTCCTTCGTTTAGTGAGAATGCTACACGTACGGGTTATTACCTGGCTAAATTCGTTTCCAAGAAATCGGCTATGTTGAATCCGATTCAGACATTAAACTCGGTTCATTACAATCCTTTGTTACGAAAATCGGAAGTTCTTCTTAACTTTGCCGAAGCTGCCAATGAGGCTTGGGGCAACCCGACAGTGAAAGCCGAAGGATGTCTGTATTCTGCATACGAAATATTGAAAACAATCCGTTCGCAAGCCGGGGGTATCAATTTTGATCTTTATCTGGATGAAATGGCTCAAAGTAAGGACTCGTTCAGAAAGTTGATTCAGAACGAACGTCGCTTGGAATTTACTTTCGAGAATCATCGTTATTTTGATATGCGTCGTTGGGTATTACCGTTGAACGAAGAGGTGGAGGGTGTTGCCGTTACCCGCAATGAAGATGGCACATTCAGCTTCAAAGTACAGAAAGTGGAACAACGGAAATATGAAGTGAAAAACTATTTCATGCCATTACCGTATGCAGAGCTGGAAAAGAATAAGAATCTAATGAATAATCAGGGTTGGGAATAACGTGCTGTTGATATAAATACTTATTTACAATGAAAAGACTAAATATATTATGGATAGGGCTGATAAGCGTTCTGATGACTGCTTGTTATGACGATTATGAAAAGGACTACGATAAGAGTTCTGTGTACTTTGCTTCGCAAAAACCTTTGCGGACACTGGTAGCCGATACAGATATGTCGATAAAGGTAGGAGTGGCTATTGGCGGTAAAAGAGAGGTGCATACCGATGATTGGGCTACATTCGAGATCGATCCGTCTTTACTGGAGGGTACGGGCTTGACACTGATGCCGGAAAACTATTATCAGTTGGCTAATCCGAACAAGATGACGATCAGCAACCCGAACCTGGCAATCGCAGATGTGAAAGTGACTTTCTCCGATGCTTTCTATGAAGACAATGCTGCTTTGAACAAGCACTATGCAATCCCTTTCCGGTTGGTCGATCATAATCAGGATGAAATTAGTACTGATGTGAATGGCAATTTGAAGGATTACAGTATTGTAGTTGTCAAGTTCGTCAGCCAGTATCATGGGACATACTTTGTGAAAGGGAAAGTTACTAACTTATCCACCCAGCAGGTGACTGAATACAATAACAAGGATTTGAGTCAGAATATGACCCGCGACCTTGTTTCGTTAGGTAGAAACAAAGTACGCAGACCGGGTTTCGGAAACACATTGGAAAACAATGAGTCGGTGAATCTGACAGTCAATCCGGATGGAAGCGTCAATATTGAAGCTGGAGGAAGTGTCGCTATCACGGATGCATCCGCCACATTAGATCCTGCAGCCGAATCATTGGAATTTGTAGGGAAACAGCCTAAGTTTACCCTTTCTTATAAGTACACGAAAGGTGGCGTCACTTATCAGGTTGACGAGGAACTGATTCGTCGTCAGAATCCGGAAGCTGATTTACGCTTCCAAGAATGGTAGAATAGGTATTAGTTGATTATAGATTTCTATTGCTCGCCGGTAATTAGCTGCATCAGTGAATGTTGCAGATTAATTACCGGCGATATCTTTTTCTGTTGGGCGTACGGAAGAAACAGGAGCATGAAACTGCATACAAACTTGCAAAAAGGGTCGGCCACGCACAGCACCCAGGGA
>ENA-UEQK01000592-UEQK01000592.1-human-gut-metagenome-genome-assembly--contig:-NODE-592-length-25636-cov-8.576118_pt1 | contig 25636 bp, 18 predicted proteins | sample MGYA00242939_ERZ507942 | MGnify/ENA primary metagenome ERZ507942 (study PRJEB26167, sample SAMN06115485) | human gut metagenome | host: Homo sapiens | place: China:Chongqing | collected 2015-03-30... | reverse complement strand
CGGGATCTGCCGGTGTTGTCGCTGACTGTGGATCCTGTGGAGCTGTTTGATTATTTTGGCGGCAATTATGTCACAGGAGTGGATTATAAGAATGCGGAATTCATCTATTCTGTGTGCAGATAATTTAAATCAGAAAAAATGACTATTTTTTTCAAAAGAAAGAAAAGGATTTTTAAGACAGGCACAGAATATTAGAAGTAGGGGCAGGAGGAACTATGACGATCAGAGAAAACTTGGAACAGTGGGAAAAGGATTATTTAAGTCCGTACGCATCCTTGAGTGTGAACTCCAAAGGACGTCTGCGACCGGAAGAACAATGTGATATCCGGCCGGTGTTTCAGAGAGACAGAGACCGTATTATCCATTGCAAGGCCTTTCGAAGGCTAAAGGATAAGACCCAGGTATTTCTGACACCTGAGGGTGACCATTACCGTACCAGACTGACACATACGCTGGAGGTATCCCAGACGGCCAGAACCATAGCCAAGGCATTAAAGCTGAACGAGGATCTGGTGGAAGCCATTGCGTTGGGACACGATCTGGGACACACGCCTTTCGGACATGCCGGAGAGCGTGCGCTGAACAGAGTATGCCCTTTTGGCTTCGAACATGCCGAACAGAGCGTCCGCACCGTGGACATTCTGGAGAAGGATGGCAAGGGGCTGAATCTGACCTACGAGGTGCGAGACGGTATAAGAAACCACCAGACCATTGGAAAGCCCCACACCCTGGAGGGCAAGATCGTCAGACTTTCCGATAAAATTGCCTATATTCATCACGATATGGATGACGCCATCTGCGGAGGAATCCTCACGGAAGCGGATGTGCCGAAGGACATCTGTGAGGTGATCGGCAGCAGTCCTACCGAGAGACTGGATCATTTCATTCATGACATCGTGACCAACAGCATGGACAAGGGAGACATCCTGATGTCGGAGCCGGTGGCGGAAGCCATGACGAAGATACGACAGTTCATGTTTGAGAGAGTTTACAAGAACCCGGTAGCGAAGAGCGAAGAGGGGAAAGCAGAGATGCTGATGGAGACATTGTACCAGCATTTCCTGAAGCATCTGGATGATCTGCCGGAAGAATATCTCAATCTTCTTTCCGTGGGAGAACCGAGAGAGAAGGTCGTCTGCGACTATGTGGGAGCGATGACGGATCGGTTTGCCATAGCGGTATACGAGGATATTTACATACCGAAATCCTGGCAGAGATAGGTACAAGATAAAATAGGAGTTAAAAAACGTGTATTATCCCGAAGAACTGGTAGAAGAAGTCAGAGCCAGAAATGACATCGTGGATGTGATATCGGGCTATGTCTCATTGAAAAAAAAGGGAAGCAACTATTGGGGCTGCTGTCCTTTTCATAACGAAAAAACACCTTCCTTTTCGGTGTCTTCGAACAAACAGATGTATTATTGCTTCGGATGCCATGCCAGCGGAAATGTATATACGTTTCTTATGAAATATGAAAACGATACCTTCCCGGAGGCCATTAAGATCCTGGCGGACCGCGCCGGGGTAAAGCTTCCCGAAGTGGAGGAGACACCGGAACAGAAGAAAAAAGCCGGCAAACGTATGCGGCTGCTGGAAGTCAATAAGGAAGCGGCAAAATATTTTTATTATATGCTGCGGGATCCCCGTGGCGAAGTGGGAATGCGGTATCTGACGGGGCGGAAGCTGACCGATGAGACCATGCATCATTTCGGACTGGGTTATGCCGGGAAAAACGGCGAGCAGGTGGTACAGTACCTGCGGAAAAAGGGCTTTACGGACGAAGAGATCAAAGACTCCGGACTGGCAATGTTTTCTGAACAGCGGGGACTGCGAAGCCAGTTCTGGAATCGTGTCATGTTCCCCATACAGGATATCAACCACCGGGTCATCGGCTTCGGCGGCAGAGTCATGGGAGACGGGGAACCGAAATACCTGAATTCACCGGAGACCATGATCTTCGATAAGAGAAGGAATCTTTATGGACTGAATTTCGCAAGGACTGCCCGGACGGGCAATATTATCCTGTGCGAGGGCTACATGGATGTCATAGCCATGCATCAGGCGGGATTTACCCAGGCGGTGGCATCCCTGGGAACGGCATTTACGGTGGAACAGGCTAACCTTTTACACCGTTATGCGGAAAACATCCTGCTGGCCTACGACAGCGACGGTGCCGGAACCAAGGCGGCACTACGGGGCATCGGTATTCTCAGGGAGGCCGGGCTTACCGGTAAAGTCATCAATATGCGTCCTTATAAGGACCCGGATGAATTTATCAAGAATCTGGGGAAAGAGGCTTTTCAGGAGAGAATCGATCAGGCGGAGAACAGTTTCTACTTCGAGATCCGTATCCTGAGTGAACAATACGATCAGAGTGATCCGGAACAGCGGACGAAGTTCCACCGGGAGATCGCACAGAAACTGTGCGAATTTTCGGAAGATCTGGAGCGGGAGAATTATTTGCAGGCCATTGCCGAAAAATATATGATCCGTCCCGATGATCTGCGCAAAATGGTCATAGGATATGCTTCCCAGACGGGAATCGCCCGACCGATTCCCCGTCCCCGCAGCGGAGTGCAGAACAAGAGCGATCCTTCGGAGAGCGGACGGAAGTCCCAGAGACTGCTGATCACCTGGATCGGAGATGATCCTTCTCTGTATACGATTGTACGCAAGTACATTTCTCTGGAGGATTTCACGGAGGAATTGTATCGCAAGGTGGCGGAGAAGATGTTCGCAGAGCTGGACAACGGACAGTTTCAGCCGGCGGGGATCATCAGCATGTTTGAGGATGAAGAGGAGCAGAGGCAGGCAGCGGAGCTGTTCCATACAACGCTCCCCGAATTGTCCACGAAGCAGGAGAGAGAAAGAGCTTTCCATGACATTCTGGTGTCAGTCAAACGCAACAGCTACCAGTACTACATGGCGCAGCTGGGTACGGATGTCAACGCGGTCAAAAAAGCGGTGGAAGGCAAAAAAGCACTGGAAGAATTACAAAGAGCCCGCATTTCTCTGGAATAATAGGGTTTGCGGCTCGGGACAGTTATAAAAAATACGAAATATGGCTATAAATAATGGCAATGAAAGGATGGAACCACGAAAATGGATGAAAACACACAGGCAAAATTTGCGGAGAAGATAAAAGAGCTCCTGAATATGGCGAAAAAGAAAAAGAATGTGCTGGAGTATCAGGAAATCAGTGACTTCTTTGCGGACATGCCTCTGGAAGAGGAACAGATGGAGAAGGTTCTGGAGTATCTGGACCAGAACAACGTAGATGTGCTGCGTATTACCGATGACGATGATGTGGATGACGAAGAGATCATTCTGACCGATGAGGACGAAGTGGATGTGGAGAACATCGACCTGTCCGTACCGGAAGGCGTCAGCATTGAGGATCCTGTCCGTATGTACTTAAAGGAGATCGGCAAGGTGCCCCTGCTAAGTGCTGAGGAAGAGATCGAACTGGCCCAGAGAATGGAAGAGGGCGACCAGGAAGCGAAAAAGCGTCTGGCAGAGGCCAACTTACGTCTGGTAGTCAGCATTGCCAAGAGATATGTAGGCCGTGGAATGCTGTTCTTAGACCTGATCCAGGAAGGTAACCTGGGTCTGATCAAAGCTGTAGAGAAATTCGATTATCGTAAAGGATATAAGTTCTCCACCTATGCGACCTGGTGGATCCGTCAGGCCATCACCAGAGCGATCGCCGATCAGGCGAGAACCATCCGTATCCCGGTGCATATGGTAGAGACCATCAACAAACTGATCCGCGTGAGCAGACAGCTGCTGCAGGAGCTGGGAAGAGAACCGACCCCCGAAGAGATCGCGGAAGAGATGAACATGCCGGTAGACAGAGTGCGTGAGATCTTAAAGATCAGCCAGGAGCCCGTATCCCTGGAGACTCCTATCGGTGAAGAGGAAGACAGCCATTTAGGCGACTTCATTCAGGATGATAATGTACCGGTTCCTTCCGATGCTGCAGCATTTACCCTGCTGAAGGAACAGCTGGTGGAAGTGCTGGGTACTCTGACAGAGAGAGAACAGAAAGTACTGAGACTCCGTTTCGGTCTGGATGACGGACGGGCCCGTACTCTGGAGGAAGTAGGTAAGGAATTCAACGTTACCCGTGAACGTATCCGTCAGATTGAAGCAAAGGCATTGCGCAAACTGCGTCATCCCAGCCGCAGCCGCAAGCTGAAGGATTATCTGGATTAATGGCGGAAGTTATATTATCCAATCGAATGCAGGCTTTAACAGACATGGTCACTCCCGGCACTGTGATAACAGATGTGGGGTGTGACCATGGTTTTGTATCGGTCTATCTCGTGCAGAGGGGGCTCTCCCCACGGGTGATCGCCATGGATGTGCGGTCAGGGCCCCTGGAGCGTGCCAGAGAGCATATCCGGGAATATGGTCTGCAGGACAGGATAGAGACCAGACTTTCCGACGGTCTGCACGGCCTGAAGACCGGAGAGGCGAACGGGATGATCTGTGCCGGCATGGGCGGACCTCTCATGGAGAAGATTCTTACCGAAGGAAGAGAACAGGCACAGGGATTTGCAGAGCTGATCCTGCAGCCACAGTCGGAGATCCCGCATTTTCGGACATTCCTGATGGATGAGGGATATCTTCTGCTGGATGAGAATATCATCTACGAAGAAGGAAAATATTATTTTATGATGAAGGTGCGCTGGCTGGGTGCGATGACGGACGATGCGGTACGGCAGAAGGTCGGGGACTCCTGGAAGACGGAAGGTCTGGATCCCGGACTGGCGGAAAAGTTCGGCCCGCTGCTTTTATCCCGCAGAGACCGGATACTTCGGGAGTATCTGGAATGGATGCTGACCGAGCGAAAGCAGATCGTGGGACGCATGGAGCAAAAGGCAGATGCGGACAATCCCAGAACCATATGCCGCAGACAGGAGATCGCAGACGAGATCACCCTGATTACCCGTGCACTGGATTGGTATGATAATGGCAAGGAACCGGATTGCGTTTGAAAAATAAGACCTGTAAAAGCAGATTACAGAAGGACAGGGTGAGAAAAATGATCACAGTGAAGATAAACGGGGAAGAGAGACAATATCCTCAGGGAGCCACTTACGAGGATGTGGCCAACGATTATCAGCAGGAGTATGAGAATCTGATCGCACTGGCAGCCAGAGACGGCAAGATCAGAGAATTGTTCAAGAAACTGACAAGGGATTGCGAGGTTACCTTTTTTACCTTGAAGGATGATGTGGGCAACAAGACTTATGTGCGTTCTGCCACAATGCTGTTTTTGAAAGCGGTATTTGATGTCTACGGCAGAGAGGCGGCCCAGAGCTGTCGTGTGGAATTTGCCATCGGCAACGGCTCCTACATTTCTCCCAGAGGACAGATCGCCGCGACAGAGGATAATGCAGCGAAGATCCGTGACAGGATGCGGGAACTGGTAGAGGCAAAGACACCGTTTTTAAAAAGATCCTATTCCCTGGACAATGCCATGGAGCTGTTCCATAAGGAAGGTATGAAGGATAAGGAAAAACTGTTCCGCTACCGCAGAGGTTCCTTTGTGAACATCTACGAGATGGACGGTTATTATGATTACTATTACGGCTATATGCTGCCGAATGCCGGTTATGTGAAGTGGTTTGACGTCATAGCGTATGATGAGGGCTTTATGCTTCTGCTGCCGGATAAACAGGATCCGACGAATGTAAAGCCTTTTGAAGAGCGGAAAATGCTGTTTCAGACACTGAAGGATTCTGAGGATTGGGGAAGGAAGATCGGCATCGAGACTGTAGGAGACTTAAACGACCAGATCTGCCGCGGCTCCTTAAGTGAGCTGATCCTGGTACAGGAAGCGCAGCAGGAGCGTAAGATCGGCGAGATTGCCAAGAGCATCGTAGACAGGGGCGGCGTGAAATTTGTCATGATCGCCGGACCCTCTTCTTCCGGCAAGACCAGTTTTTCCCACAGATTATCCATTCAGTTGAAGACCCTGGGGAAAACACCGCATCCCATTGCACTGGATGATTATTTCGTGAACAGAGAATTCACGCCAAGGGATGAGAACGGTGATTACAATTTCGAATGTCTGGAAGCGATTGATGTAAAGCAGTTCAATGACGACATGTGCAGATTGTTAGCCGGTGAACGTGTGGAGCTGCCTTCCTTTAACTTCAAGACCGGGAAGCGGGAATATAAGGGCAATTTCAAACAACTGGGACCGGATGATATTCTGGTGATCGAAGGTATCCACGGTCTGAATGAGAAGACATCTTATGCACTTCCCGAGGAGAGTAAATACAAGATCTATATCAGTGCATTGACCAATATCAATATTGATGAGCATAACCGGATCCCGACTACGGACGGAAGACTTCTCCGCCGTATGGTCAGAGATGCGAGGACCAGAGGTGCGGATGCGAGACGCACCATCGATATGTGGGCTTCTGTACGACGGGGTGAGGAACAGAATATTTTCCCGTTCCAGGAGGATGCGGATGCCATGTTTAATTCCGTCCTGATCTATGAACTGGCAGTGTTAAAGCAGTTCGCAGAGCCGTTATTGTTCCAGATCGATAAGGGAGAACCGGAATATTACGAAGCCAAGAGACTGCTTAAGTTCCTGGAGTATTTCCTGGGTGTGACCAGTGAAAGCCTTCCCAATAATTCTCTGTGCAGAGAATTTGTGGGTGGAAGCTGCTTCAACGTGTAAACTATTCAGAGTAGCGCAATTCTGCTGACAGGCGTCGAATGCTCGCATTCGTAAGACTGTGCGGCAGAATTGATGCGACGAAGTAACCACATGAGCAAAAAGGAAGCCTCGGAGAGGCGATTTTGCGAATGTGGTGCTGAATAGTTTACATGCATGGTGCTGAATAGTTTACTCTACAGTAAGAAAAGGAGAATACCTGTGGAGAGTCGTTTACCAAAGATAAAATCGATAGTAAAGCAGACAGCAAACTGGGTGATCCGGATCATGGGCAGCCTGATCCTTCTGTTCCTTGTATGGTATGCCATGCGTACCCTGCAGTATATGCTTCCGGTGGCAGGTCATGAAGATCTGGTGGAGATTCCGGATTCCGTAATACGGAATCTGGCGGCAGCAGCGCTGATATTGCTATTGTATGCAGTTCTGACGGCAGTGGAAAAAAAGGCCGGTGACAAAATCACCATCTGGTGCAAAAGAATTGCCGTAACGCTCGGCATGCTTTGGCAGGGAATCGCAGGATTGTGCTGGGTTCTGGCGGCAGACAGAGTGCCGAGTGCAGATCAGGCATCGGTTATTGGTGCGGCCATAGATTTTATACAGGGTGACTATGGGACGCTGGCTCCGGATCATTATTGCGGTCTGTATGCTCATCAGCTGGGACCGGCGGCCATGGAAGAGATGCTGTTCCGGATTCTTGGAGAGGCGGATTATCATGTGATCCAGATAGTGTTCGTACTTCTGAACGTGGCGGGTATCTATTGCATTTACGGCATCCTGAAGGAAGTTTCCGGAAGACTTGCGGTGGTGGCCATGGGGACACTGCTTGCGGGCAGCTGTATGGCATCTGTCTTTTATGCCAGCTGGGTCTACGGAGAGATTCCCTGGGTATTCTGTTCCCTGTTTTCCGCATGGATGCTGATCCGATATATCAAATATGGAAAAACGGGATCACTGGTGGGCATTGTGACAGCTCTTACACTGGGAACTCTGCTGCGTAAGAACACACTGGTCCTGGTGGTGGCATATTGCATGGTCGGCGCGGTACGGATATTCTCAAAATGGGACAGACGCCTGTTGATTTCGCTGGTGCTGGCGTTGGCACTGCCACTCTTGTGCTATCAGGGAATCTACAAAATGTATGAGATGAGATCCGGAATGGAGCATTCCCGGGGATTGCCCACATCGGCTTACCTGTATCTGGGAATGGAAGAGATCGGTGGCCGGTACGGCTGGTATTACAGCGATTGCTGGGCACAATATTATGCAACGGGCTGTAATACAGAGCAGAGCGATCAGATCTACCGGGAGATGATGCAGGAGCGCATGCAGGCCATGAAAGCACAGCCGGGGTATCTGAGAGGTTTTTATCAGGGAAAACTTCTGTCCCAGTGGAATGTCCCGACCTATCAGTCACTGTATTTCAACTTTAACCACGGGGATGTGTACCATGAGAAACTGGCGGCACTGGAAGACCGGCTGAGTGGAGATCTGTTTGACAGTGTGGTGAGGATGGCAGATCGTTTACAGTTCATTATCTATCTGGGGTGTCTGTTTTACTTTATCTTCTGTGTCCGAAAAGACAGTGAGATCACACAGCATCTGTTGGCAGTGGCTGTGATCGGGGGCTTTTTGTTCAGTATTTTCTGGGAAGCAAAGGCCAGGTATATGTATGCCTATTACATGATGATGTTCCCGCTGGCAGCACTGGGATATGGGGAAATCATACGTCTGGCAGAAAAATATTGCTTTTTCCGGAAGAAAAAGATATAATCGAACAGGTGTAAGTAAGATAGATGATCGCGGCTGCTTTATGCAGGTGAGGAAAGTCCGGGCTTCACAGGGCAGGATGCCAGATAACGTCTGGTGGAGGTGACTCCAAGGCTAGTGCAACAGAGATATACCGCCGGCTTTTGGCCGGTAAGGGTGGAAAGGCAGTGTAAGAGACTACCGTCCGGCTGGTAACAGACGGAGCCATGTAAACCCCATCCGAAGCAAGACCAAACAGAGAGCTATAGACCGGCCCGGTCTGCTTTCAGGTAGGTCGCTTGATGCGGCTGGTGACAGTCGTACTAGATAGATGATCGTCATATACAGAACTCGGCTTATTTTTTGCTTACACCTTTTGAGAAAAATGCGGACTGCGGATGCGGTCCGTTTTCTGTTATAAGCGACTGCAATGCAGAGCATGTTTCACGGAGAAACTATGGAGAAGTCATGGAGAAAAAAGAGAGAATGCGGATAAAAGGGATCACTATGATACTGAGCTGCCTGTTACTTTTCGCCGGCTGCGGGGAAAACGGTGGGAGTGAGGAAAATGTCTCCACGGAGACCGCAGGCCAGAAGGTTTCGGAAGAAAACAGTGGCATGGGACAGGCTGACGCAGGAATGGAATTTGTGGAACTGCCGGTGCAGACAGAGCAGAAACTGACGGAGAATGATTTTAAGGTAATGAAATCCCTGGTGGGAATTCAGACGGGAGAGCGGCAGGGCAGCGGTGTGATCTATGATGAAGAGGAAAACAGGATTCTGATCGCAACGGCAGGGCACGTACTGGCGGACGATACCGGAGAGGCCCGGGTGACATTTCCGGACGGAACACAGGTGGCTGCCACCGGCGTGGAGACAGTGGACAGCTGCGACCTGGCTTTCCTGTGGGTGGACAAGGCGGAACTGTCAGAAGAAGCATGGAAGGTCTGTCTGCCGGTGCAGACGGATCGGGAAGTATTCGATGCACTGAAGGAATATGACGATGTATGGATGTACGGAGGGGAGAGTGGGCTGCCGGTCTATGCTTTCGTGGTGGATCCCTGGATCTATGTGGAGGATTTTGACCAGTATATGCTTCTGCTGCAGGGACTGATCGCTCCCGGAATGTCAGGAGGCGGAGCCTTTACGGAGGACGGTGTGTTCGTAGGAATCCTGTGTGGCGGTGATGAAGAGGGAAAAGTGGCCGTGGTGCCTTACAGCATGATCGAGACGGAGAGACCGTAGCACAGTTGCGTATGCGAGCATCCGCACAGTGTCTGACGAACATTATGGCTTAGTTGATAAAAATTTAATAATCGTTTTATTGACAATACTGTAAATATGATAGAAAATAAAAAGGATGGGTCTTAGACTCAGATTGGAGGAAAAAACAATGACGAAAATAGATGTAGTATCCGGATTCCTGGGTGCCGGTAAGACCACCCTGATCAAGAAGCTGTTAAAAGAAGCTCTGGACGGCAGCAAGACCGTTCTGATCGAGAATGAGTTTGGTGAGATCGGTATCGACGGCGGTTTCTTAAAAGAGGCCGGTATCGAGATCAAAGAGATGAACTCCGGCTGTATCTGCTGCTCTCTGGTAGGTGATTTCGGTACTTCCCTGAAGGAAGTTATCAGCACTTATGCTCCCGAGCGTATTCTGATCGAGCCCTCCGGTGTCGGCAAGCTGTCCGATGTCCTGAAGGCTGTGGAGAACGTGGCAGGAGATCTGGATGTGGAGATCAATAGTGCGGTAGCAGTAGTAGATGCATCCAAGTGCAAGATGTATATGAAGAACTTCGGCGAATTCTTCAGCAACCAGATCGAGTACGCCGGAACCATTATCTTAAGCAGAACCGACAAAGTGGATCAGGCAAAGCTGAATGCCTGCGTGGAGATGATCCGTGAGCACAACGACAAGGCTACCATTATCACCACTCCTCTTGATCAGCTGGATGGCAGGGAAGTACTGAAGACCATCGAAGGCGCTGACAAGCTGGAAGATATGATGAAGGAAATGCTGGAGCATATCCATGACGATCACGATGAGGATGAGTGCTGTGAGCATGAGCATCATCACCATCACGACCATGACGAGGATGACCACGACCATGAGTGTTGCTGTGGACATCACCACGATGACGACGATGATGAAGACGAGCATGAGCATCACCATCATCATGACCATGATGAAGACCATGACCATGAGCATCATCATGAGCATGACGAGAACTGCACCTGCGGCTGCCACGATCATGATCATGACCACCACCATCATCACCATCACGCAGACGAAGTATTCACCAGTTGGGGTATCGAGACACCCAACACCTACAGCGCAGAGGACATCGAGAAGATCCTTACTGCTCTGGACAGCGGAGAGTACGGTGCAATCCTGCGTGCCAAGGGTATGGTACCCGCTCCCGACGGAACCTGGGTATATTATGATTATGTTCCCGAAGAGAATGACATCAGAAGCGGTAAGCCGGAAGTTACCGGTAAGATCTGTGTTATCGGTTCCAAACTGGACGAGGACAAGCTGGCAGAACTGTTCCGTAAATAAATTGCCGGAACGGATTTTACAGGCAGCAGGATAAGAAAGAGAAAGGTATGAATTATGACGAAACCAGTCTATATCATAAATGGTTTTCTGGAGAGCGGTAAGACAGAATTTATCACATTTACACTGGGACAGCCGTATTTCCAGATCAAAGGAAAGACACTGCTCATCCTCTGTGAAGAGGGCGAGAATGAATACGATCCCGCTTTATTAAAAAAGAGTCGTACGGATGTCGTATTGATCGAAGAGGAAGAGGAGTTTACTCCGAATCATCTGATCGAGCTGGAGAAGCAGTACAAGCCCGCCCGAATCATCATCGAGTATAACGGTATGTGGAATTGTAAGAACATGACGCTTCCCTGGTACTGGAAAGTAGAGCAGCAGATCACGACCATTGACGGCTCCACCTTCCCTATGTACTACACAAATATGAAATCTCTGCTGGCAGAGATGATCCGTAAGTCCGAGATGATCATTTTCAACCGTTGCGACGGTATCAAGGATCTGAATGTATACAAGCGCAACATCAAAGCGGTGAATCCTTCCGCAGATGTGATCTTCGAGGATTCCAACGGTGAGATCGATGAGATCTTCGAGGAGGATCTGCCCTACGATCTGAATCAGGATCCTATCGTACTGGACAACCAGGGCTACGGCATCTGGTATCTGGATTCCATGGATCATCTGGAGCGCTATGAAGGCAAAAATATCCAGTTTCTGGCCATGGTACTGAAGCCCGAGGAATATCCCGATGGCTATTTCGTACCGGGACGCATGGCAATGACCTGCTGTGCGGAAGATATGGCATTTCTGGGCTATGCCTGTGAGTTTGCAGGCACGAAAGACCTGAAGCAGAAGGAATGGGTCAAAGTGACAGCGAGGGTTGCCAGAGAATACTTCGCAGACTATAAGGGAGAGGGCCCTGTACTCCATGCCATCCGTGTGGAGAAGGCAAAGGCTCCCAAAGATCCCGTGATCAGTTTCAACTAGAAAGGATCGGCTCTATGAAAAAGAATCCCATAAAGAGCGGCCTGCGGGAGACAATGGCAGGAAAAGTGACATTTCTTTTCCTGCTGTTTTTGTATACCGGGGTTATGTTATATCTGTTTTGGATGGAGTGCTATCAGGTGCCGGGCTTTCAGTCGGATATGCCGGACTATGTGAATAAGGTGGCAGGTATTGCGGGAAATTATGAGTTTCCCTATCCGATCCTGTTCTGGACAGCCAGACTTTCCGCCTGGCTGATCGGAGCGAAAGCGGCCATGGCCATCACCACCGCACTGTTCAATCTGGCAGCGGTAGTGATCACAAAATATTATATGAACCGGGAGATCCGGAAAGTAAGTCATTATGATGACTTAACTCAGGGAAGACAGGCTATGACGGACATTCTTGTGACCCTGCTTGTCTTTTCGCTATTTTTGCTTTCTAATCTGTATTCTCCCAAGAATACAGCTTTTTTCGGCTTTGATTATGCGTATCGCTGTATGGGGATTTATACACCGAATCCTTTCTGGAATGCCACTTATCTGGCCACCAGACCTTTTGCGATTATCAGCTTTTTTGAGACGGTGAAGGTGCTGTCGGAATATCAGAAGGATTTTCAGTGGAAGAACTGCGTTCTCTTCGCAGTCAGCCTTCTGCTGACCACCATGACCAAACCAAGCTATACGATGGTAGTGGTGCCCCTGATCGGTCTGATCCTCCTGATCCAGCTGATCGTAAGCAGAGGAAAAAGTTTTCGCAATGCCTTCTGTCTGTGTGTGACCATGATCCCCACGGGAATTGCCCTGCTGTACCAGTTTTCCGGAATTTTCACCGGGACGAATGCCATGGGAGAGGAGACAGGCATCGCCATCGGCTTTGCCAAAGTATGGAGCAATTATTCCAAAAGCATTCCTTTAAGTATTATCATGGGAATGGCATTGCCCATCGGCGTACTTTTCCTGAATCTGGTATTTGATTTCAAAAATATAAAGTCCAACAGATATTACTGGTTTGCATGGCTGAATTATCTTATGGGTACAGTAATGTTCCTGATCTTCTATGAAAAAGGATTCCGCATGATGCATGCCAACTTTTCCTGGGGCTATATGCACGGCATGTTCTTTGTCTTCCTGATGACGTTGATCGTCATGGTGCGGAATATCAGGGAGTGGTGGAAGAGCTGGAAGGTGATCTTCGTCGTGGGCGAGATCGCGGTATTCTGCTACCATCTGGTGTGTGGTGTGAATTTCCTGATGTATGCCGTCCTGGGCAACGATCTGGCGGGATTTTAGTAAAAATGATTTGAAAAGGCAGACAAGATACCATCTTGCTGCGAGTTACATAGAATAATAAAAGAAAGGAGAGTGTTTCATGAATTTAAGCATTGTAGCCGGTCTTCTGATTCCGTTTCTGGGAACGACTGCAGGGGCAGCCTGCGTGTTTTTCCTGAAAAAACAGATTGGCGGCAATATTCAGAGAATATTTACCGGATTCGCTGCCGGTGTCATGGTGGCAGCTTCGGTGTGGTCTTTGCTGATACCGGCCATGGATATGTGCGAAGAGATGGGGAAGCTTGCATTTCTTCCCGCAGTGATCGGATTCCTGATCGGTATTGTTTTTTTGTTGTTCATCGATAGCATGGTACCCCATCTGCATGTGGGAAGCGATGCACCGGAAGGCCATAAGAGCAGTCTGAACCGCACAGCCATGCTGATGCTGGCGGTGACCATTCACAATTTTCCCGAAGGTGCGGCGTGTGGTGCTATTTTCGCCGGAGTGTTAAACGGGGACGGAACTGTTACGATGGCGGGAGCCCTGACGCTGGCCATCGGTATCGCCATTCAGAATTTCCCGGAGGGAGCCATTATTTCCCTGCCTCTTCGGAGTGAAGGAAATAAGAGAGGAAAGTCCTTTGCCTTAGGCGTATTGTCGGGAGCAGTGGAACCGGTGGGAGCGATTCTGGCCATTGCACTGGCAAGCATTGTGACACCTATTTTACCCTATATGCTGGCTTTTGCAGCCGGAGCCATGATCTATGTGGTCGTGGAGGAACTGATCCCGGAAGCCAGTGAGGGAGAGCATTCCAACCTGGGAACCATTGCCTTTGCGATTGGTTTTGCGTTGATGATGATGTTGGATGTGGCACTGGGATAATGTGTACAGTGTAATATTTGCAAAAGCAAAGTGAGAACAGCAGGAAGGATGTACGGGAATGTCCGTGGAAAATGAAAAAGAAATACAACAGCTGAAAAACCGGATCCGTGAACTGGCAGACAAATCCTACAACCAGAACCAGTACACATTTACCGGATTCTTAGGACTGGCGGAGCAGGATGCCCTGTGGCAGGTGGAACGGGAAGTGAAGTTCGCAGGGATCACCTTATACGGCGGCAGGGAAGAGGCAGAGCGGAAGCTCCTTCGCTTCGGCAGTGAGGCGGAGCTGGGCTATGAACAGCCCTTTCCTATCTGCTGTATCCGGATCCGGCCTCTGTCGGCAAAATTTGCAGACAAGCTGTCCCACAGGGATTATCTGGGGGCACTGATGAACCTGGGTATTGAACGGAGCACCATCGGTGATATTCTGCCGGGGGAGGGCGAAGCGTTTTTGTTCTGTCTGGATACCATCGCGGAATTCATCTGTGACAATCTGGAACAGATCCGTCATACCCATGTGAAATGCGAGGTGGTGGATGCGGCGGCAGAAGTACCGCAGGAAGAACCGGTGCGTCAGGTCATTCAGGTGGCAAGTCCACGTGTTGATGCTGTCATTTCCAAGGTATATAATAAATCCAGAAGCGACTGCCTGGAGCTGTTCCGGGCGGGAAAGGTATATGTGAACGGCAGGCTGTGTGAAAATAATTCCAAGCCCCTGGAGGCGGGGGATGTGGTAAATGCCAGAGGCTACGGTAAATTCCGCATAAGTGGAGAACCCCATGCCACGAGGAAGGGGAAGCTTGCCATAGAGGCTGAGGTATATCCGTAGCGGTTCGGTCATGAGATGACAGTTGCCTTGCTCGTAAGGAAAAAACGAAGACGTGAAGGAGGTTAAACAGTGTATCATTATACTGCGATCCAATGGCTATTTTTCTTTTATTTTTATTGCTTTTTCGGCTGGTGTTTTGAATCCACCTATGTATCGCTGAAAAGCAGGAAGCTGGTCAACCGTGGTTTCTGCCGCGGACCGTTTCTGCCGCTGTATGGAAGTGGAGCCATCATGATGCTGGTGGTGTCCATGCCGTTTCAGGACAATCTGGTGTTAGTCTATATTGCCGGATGTATCGGGGCTACGGTGCTGGAGTATGTCACAGGCGTGACCATGGAGGCATTATTTAAAGTCAGATATTGGGACTATTCCAAGAATAAATTCAATTTCCAGGGACATATCTGCCTGGGGTCCTCGCTGGCATGGGGTGGTCTGACGATCCTGATGACGGAGTTTATCCATAAGCCCATTGAACATCTGGTATTGTCCATTCCGGACAGCATCCTCACTCCGGTGACACTGGTGCTGACGGCACTGATCGGTGCGGATTTCGCGTTGTCCTTCAAGGCAGCCCTGGATCTGCGGGATGTACTGGAGAAGATGGAGAAGGCAAAAGAAGATATGCTGCGGATCCAGAAACGGCTGGATGTTATTATTGCTGTGACCAGTGAGGATCTGGAGAACCGCAAGGAGGGATTCAGCGAAAGTCTGGCGCAGAAGAAGGAAGACCTTACTGCAAGTATTACCACCAGAGTGGAGGACCTGAAGTCCAACATTGAGGGCAAGCTGGAGAGCTTCCGCACTTCCGCACAGAAATCTCCCAATCAGTATTTGGAGAGCGTGAAGAACGAGGTCACCGAGTTGCGGCAGAAGTACACCAGAAGCGTGGCAGACAGAGAGAATGTCAGCAGCTTAAGAGATTTCTTCCAGCGTGACATGATCCGTTCCAATCCGACCATGAGTTCCGAGAAGTTCAAGGAAGCTCTGGAAGAACTGAAAGAGCACTCCAATAAGAAAAATGAATAAAAAGCAGAAAAAAGCATGTCTGTGATGCCCGTTTTTAGGGGGGCGGAAGGGCATGCTTTTTTTGCACATGGAAAATGAGAAAAAAAGGAAAAATAGGAAGAAATAGGGTTGACAATATAGCGGGGGGGGTAAACTAAATAACGGTAAAATAAAATCCATAACATTATACTTAGGAGGAATGAGATAATGAAAAAGAAATTAATCATTGCCGCAGCCATTGCATTTGCAGTATTTGCAGTTCCTTTCGGCAGCAGTGCACTGTCTACCGTATCTGTAGCAAGTGAGAATAATACGGTGGCACCGACACCTGCACCTGTTGTAGATGTAGATAAGGTGAAGGTTAGCATTGATAACATTAGCATTACAGATGTGTCCAGCGCAGACGAGGCAGTAGCTATTTTGAAGAATAACATTGGAATCCAAACTTTGAGGGCCGCGTTGTGGCAGAGTTATGATCTTAGAGAGGAATTGTATGGCCGTCTGGAACAGGAATATGCAGATGCAAAAGGAATCCAGATTTCTAAACCTAACTTTACAGACGATTTTAATAAAGAATATTCAGATGAGTGGTGGGTATCCAGTGAAGGAGTAGCTCTTAATGATTGCGCTGAGTTACAGGTGGATGCTCCTACAATCAAACCTTCCGTTTCTGGTGTCACATCTATATGTTATTTGGACTTCAGCCTGATTAATGCAGAAGGACGGAAAGTTGGTGCTGCAGTGAACGTTCCGGTAGGTATCGGAGTATCTGTTCCTGCGGGAATGGACCCCGCGAAAGTAGTAGTTTATCATTTCGCAGCAGATGGCAGCATAGATGAGATTATTGATCCGGAATGGTATGTAGATGAGACCAGCGGCAGAGATTCTGTATATTTTCTAGTAGATCACTTCTCCACTTTTGCCATCGCAGAAGTTGAGACTACCGGCGCTGAAGGTACTGACAACGCATTTGGAAGATATCGTGACAATGTGGCAAGCGAGATCGCTAATGCCAAGGACGGTGCTACCGTTAAGATCAGCAGAGACAAGAATATCAATGCTCTGCCCAACGATATCATGCAGGCTCTGTACAAGAAGCAGACGGTAGCTCTGGAGCTGGAGTACACCTTCGAAGGCAACGAGTATACGGTAACCATCCCTGCCGGTAAGGCAGAAGACAATGCTATCGAATGGTATGGTCCTCTGTACCTGCAGATGCGTTACGGCAAATAAGTAACCGTAAGGAAATGAAATAACCGGGAAATATAAGGCACTCTTCAGTCAATGAGGGGTGCCTTGTTTTTCAGTCTGAAGGATAATGTAAGCTATGAAGAAACAGGAACAAAATACAAAAGAGACCGTGAGTATGCTGGTTTATGGGTATCTGGTGATTCTTTTTGCCGGTTTACCGCTGTATATGCAGAACAAGCTGGTGATGATCGGAAATGCAAAATATTTGTTTTTCCGGAATACTACGCTGGTGCTGGGGGCTTTTGTGGTGCTGGCTGTGCTGTGGCAGGGGATCCGGGGAGAACGGACAACGAAACGGACGTGGAAGAAAACGGATGTGTTTATGCTGTTGTATCTGGTGTCTGCAATCTTTTCTTATGTAATCAGTCCCTGCAGGGAGGATGTCCTTTTAGGGTATCCCGGCTGGTATATGGGGCTGGTGACCCAGGGATTGCTGGTGGGGATCTATTTTGCGGTATCCCGGTATTATGACGGCAGCAGAAGTATCTGGTGGATCGCCGGGATTACGGCAGGAATCGTGACACTGATCGGGCTGCTGAACCGTCTGGACATTGATGTGCTGGGAACTTTCCGCGGAATGGAAAACGGAGAATGGAACCGGACCCAGCTGTTGTCCACCATCGGTAACAACAACTGGTATGCAGGCTATATCAGTGTGACGGCAGGTATCTCTCTGGCAGCAGCTTTTATGGGAAAACGGCAGGTCAGAGTACTGGGGATGATTGGGAGCTTTGTGTTTTTTGCATCGGCTATTACTTCCAACAGTACTACAGCTATACTGGCAGCCTGCGGATTAAGCCTGCTGTTACTGTTGCTTTCTCTGCGGAAGAGAGGCCTGCTGCTGCGGGCGTTGGAGATCCTGATGCTTTTACCGCTTTCGGTATTTATGGTCAGGATGTTTTTGCTGTTACATCTGACCGGCCTGGTGCTGGCAGGGGATGCCGAAAAAAGACTCTTTTTTACCCCGGCCTGGTATGTGGTGTTTGTTGTGGAAGTGGCGGTATATCTGATTTTGCAGCTGCGGGAGAGACAGGAGAGAAGTGACCGGCTGGAGAGCGGCCGGGTTTTTCGGACCTTTGTGGGGCTTGCGGTTGCGGTGACGCTGGCGGCACTGCTTCTTGGCTGTCTGCTGGTGGCGGGATATCTGCCCGGCAGTGATAAAGTGTCGGAAGTTGCCAACGGCCGGCTGGCACTGTGGAAGGTCACGATTCTTACTTACGGAAAAGAGGGACTCCTGTTTCAGATATTCGGTATGGGCCCTGACAGCTTCTATTATGCGCTCTATCAATGGGGCAGTGATGCCATGGACTGGATCAACCGGGGACTTCTGGACAACAATATCTATTCCAATGCCCACAACGAATGGCTGACCCTCCTGGTACAGCAGGGAATTCTGGGAGTCATTGCCTACGGTGGAATCTTCCTCACCGCATTCCGGAACCTTCGAATCTCCGCAGCCAGGGATCCCCGGGCACTTGCAGTTTTCCTCGGCCTCACCGGCTATTTGATCTGCTCACTGTTCACTTTTCAACATGTGTTGTCCACACCCTTTGCCTTTGCTCTTCTGGGAATGGCAGAGGGTGTTTTTATGTAAAGTCATCTTAATAAAGTTTTAAAGGTTTTTCCTGTTTTTTATTAATCTGTTATCTGCTACAATAAATTCATCAGCGGGACATCTGTGGACAAAGCAGATGTTCTGGCAGCGTAAGGGAAAGCTCCTTGCGCAGGAAGTGTCCGGGCTGCAGCCACCGGCACAGAAATGAGGGAGAGTATGTACAATATATTGATCTGTGATGATGAGAAGGATATCGTAAACGCGTTAAAGATATACTTAAATGACACCAATTATCATTTTCTGGAGGCTTTTGACGGCGAGGAAGCCGTACATATGGTAGAGACGAATGAGGTGCATCTGGTACTGATGGATATTATGATGCCGAAGCTGGACGGCATACAGGCGATGATCAGGATCCGGGAGAAGAGTAATGTCCCGGTGATCCTGCTGACAGCCAAGGGTGAGGATTCCGACAAGGTACTGGGACTTACGGTAGGAGCGGATGACTATATCACGAAGCCGTTTAATCCCATCGAAGTATCCGCCAGAGTCAAATCCCAACTGCGTCGCTATATGCAGCTGGGTGGAGGTACTGTTCGGCCGGATGTGATAAGAGTCGGTGGTATCGAACTGGATGACAAGGAGAAAAGCGTGATGCTGGACGGCGAGCCGGTGGCGCTGACGCCCACGGAGTACGAAATCTTAAAGCTTCTGATCCAGAATCCGGGACAGGTATTTTCCCCGAAGGAGATCTATACCAGAATCTGGAACGACCTGCCTCTGGGCAGCGAGAATACCGTGGCGGTACATATCCGGCATTTACGGGAAAAGTTGGAAATCAATCCGGCAGAACCCAGATACTTAAAAGTAGTCTGGGGACAGGGATACAAATGTGAGAAGCAGGGATAAGAGCAGGCAGGAGAGCGGAGCAGCTTGGGGAAATAAGGAGACAGGAATATGGATAACAGGGAAGAAAACAGCAGGAACACAGAACAGGACAGAGTGGATAATCCGGTGGAAAATACAGTGAGTACGACGGTAGAAACGGCAATGTCAGAGAATAAAAAGGAACGGAAAAAAAGAGAAAAAGCAGAGAAAAAAAAGAATGCGCCGGCACAGGGAAACAGCCTGTTGGGCAGCACACTGGCAAAGATCATGGCATTCGTCCTGATGATCGCAGCCGCAATTGTGGGGGTGTTGGGACTCTATGGTACCTGTATGCTTGCAGACAGTGGAGCGTATTCCTCCGGTGAAAGGATGTTTATCCATGATCAGCTGTTGTACCGGCAGGTCAATCAGGATCTGTATCGGATACGCGACTGGTATGAGAATGAGAGCTTGCAGACCATGGAAGCTTATTGCAGGCAGCGGAACATCTGGGTAAAGGTGGAGAGCTACGATCTGGATACGGATGAATTCCTGGGAGAATGGAAGAACGAGGATTATGTAGACAAGACAAATGATCTGACTTACCGGCTGGAGTCCCAGGTGCAGCATAGGAATGATAACACCTATATCAACACAGAAACTTCCTCTGCCTCTGATAGCTATGAAAGTTACGGAAGCTCTGATATCATGGAGCTTGAACCATCTGTCAATACCGGGTCTGATGTGGAAAGCATAACGGCAGCGGAGCAGGAAGCCCTTTCCTCCGGCAATCTGGAGAAATATCTGGATCTGGGGGACAGCGTATCCTTAGGTGGAGAGATTTATGTGCCGGTTGAACGGGCGGAACAATATGCAAAATGGATGATCAAGGATGCCTTAAGTGAGACAGAACGGCAGCAGGAAGAGGCTGCAGAGGAAGCATTAGCAGAGCGTAACAAGCGTATTGTGGTTACCCTGACAGTGAATCCCAGCCTGCCGAAGGAAGACGAATATGCCCTGATCTATCATCAGGCAGAGCAGTTTTATGATAATCGGAATGTGATCCCCGTAGTATGCTGTACGGGAACGGTACTGGCATTCTTATGCTTTATTTTCCTGTTGTGCAGTGCCGGACATAAGAATGGCAGGGAGGGTATTACTCCCAGTGCGATCCATGAGATCCACCTGGATGTGTATACAGTGGTCGTTGCCGTTGGAGCTTTTACCGGTCTGTACCTGGCTTTTGGATGGATCGGTATGAACTCAAGTATGATCAATCTGATCGTTCTGGTGGTACTGTTTGCCGCAGAGGTGATATGGTGCACCCTGTACTGCATGGAGTTGGCTATTCGCCTGAAAATGGGAAAATGGTGGCAGAATACGATCCTGTATAGAGTGTTCCGGTTCTTCGGAAGATTCTGCAAGAGAGTTTTCCACGGTATTGTGAAATTGATCCGTGGGATTCCTATGGTATGGAGAACAGCACTTTTGTGCCTTGCAGTCTGCGTGGTAGAGTTTTTCGGTTTAATGCTGTTTTATAATGATACAGATGTATTACTCTTTTTCTGGGCCATAGAGAAATTTATTCTGTGCGGTGCGATTACTTTTGTGGCATTGATGTGCAAAGAACTGCAGGAGGGCAGTGAAGCATTGGCGGACGGAGATCTGAATTATAAGCTGGATACCTCCCATATGGTATTGTCCTTCAAGGAGCACGGAGAGAATCTGAACCGCATCGGCGAGGGAATTTCCGCAGCCGTGGAACAGAGGATGAAAAGCGAACATTTAAAGACGGAGCTCATTACCAATGTCTCCCATGACATTAAGACACCACTGACTTCCATTATTAATTATGCGGATCTCATCGGGAAGGAAGTGGAAGAGAATACAGCAACAGAGAATGGTCTGACGACGGAGACGGATTCCGAAAAGGAACAGCGTCTGTCGGAGTATGCGGAAGTACTGCTGCGCCAGTCCAGAAAGCTGAAAAAACTGTTGGATGATCTGCTGGAGGCCTCCAAAGCCACCACAGGCAATCTGGAAGTACACCCGGAAGTCTGCGATGTATCGGTACTGTTGTCACAGGCGGCGGGGGAATATGAGCAGCGATTCTCTGACAAGAAGTTGGAAACTATCGTAAAACAGCCGGAGGAGACCGTAAAGGTCATGGCGGACGGCAGGCATCTGTGGAGAGTGTTTGACAATCTGCTGAATAATATTTACAAATATGCCCAGGCAGGCAGCCGCGTCTACCTGAACGTGGAGCATGACGGTCAGGATGTGAGAATCATTTTCCGGAATATGTCAGCCTTCCCGCTGGAGATGTCACCGGAGGAACTGGAAGAGCGGTTTACCAGAGGAGACAAATCCCGCCACATGGAGGGCAACGGTCTGGGATTATCCATAGCCAAGAGCCTGACGGAACTGCAGAATGGTGATATGCAGATTGTCACGGACGGCGACCTGTTCAAGGTGGTGATCACTCTGCCAGAGACAGAGTAACAGTTGTTCGTTGGATTCGTTGGGTTTACGAATGTAAGTATGTGACAGTACGGATAAGATTTGTAAATTTTCTAAAAATAGTATTGACAAAATAGAAAATAGAGATTATTCTAAGACACATAAACAACATTCATAAGTTTACCAAACCTGTGAGGAAGAGTAGTAAGCCTTAGGGAATTTTACAGAGAGCCGTGGATGGTGGGATCACGGTAAAGGAACTTTCGCCGAATGGACTTCCGAGGCTGGCCCGAGAACAGATCAGTTTTAGGCGTCAGCGGGATTCGGACCCGTTATCAAGCCGATGGATATGATAGTATCCAGAGAAAAGTGGACATAATTCTCAGGGATTTGTCAAATTGAGTGGCACCACGATGATGAGCAGGAGCTTATTACCGTCTCAAATGTATAGCAATATACATTTGAGGCGGTTTTTTGTTATGAAAGTCTTTCAATCCACATGACGCTTGTATGCAAATACGAATGTGGGTACAGATGCGAAAGCATCTGGCTTTCATGACAGTGAAAGGTTCAGTAATCTTATGAGCAAACTATTTTATGGTATGCGCTGCATATCATGGTACGCAGGACGTACAGAAAGCGAGGAATAAGATTATGAAGAAGAGAATTTTGGCAGCAGTATTAACCGCAGTTATGGCAATGGGTGCCCTCACCGGATGTGGCAGCACCGCAGGCAAGGACAATTACACCATTGGTATCATGCAGTACGCCGTACATGGTTCCCTGGACAACTGTCGTGAAGGATTTATTCAGGGGCTGGCAGAGGAAGGTATTGTAGAGGGTGAGAACCTGACGATCGAATATGTCAATGCACAGGCAGACAACGGAACTTCCGCCATGACCGCCAGCAACTTCGTAAGTAAGAAAGTAGATATGATCTGTGCTATCGCAACTCCTTGCGCTATGGCAGCATACAATGCTACAATGAATACAGATATTCCCGTGATCTACACTGCAGTATCTGATCCTGTGGAAGCAGGTCTGGCCAATGAGGATGGTACTCCCGTAGGCAACATCACCGGTACTTCCGATGCACTGGCAGTAGATGCACAGTTGAAAATGATCCGTGAGGTACTTCCTGAAGCGAAGACCATCGGTATCATCTACACCACCAGCGAAGCAAACTCCATCAGTACCATCGCAGAGTACAAGGCTCTGGCAGGCAACTACGGATTCGAGATCGTGGACAGCGGTGTTACCGCAATGTCTGAGGTAGCTCTGGCAGCAGCGGATATCGCATCCAAGGTAGACTGCATTACCAACCTGACCGACAACACCGTAGTAAGCGCACTGCAGACGGTATTGGATGAGGCTGGCAAGGCAGGCATCCCCGTATTTGGTTCCGAAGTAGAGCAGGTTAAGGCTGGCTGCGTGGCATCCATGGGTCTGGAATACATCGAACTCGGCAAGCAGACCGGTAAGATGGCAGCAAGAGTCCTGAAGGGAGAGGCAGAAGCTTCTGAACTGAATTTCGAAGTAATCTCCGAGCCCAGCCTGTATGTGAACTTTGCAGCAGCAGAGAAGATCAACCTGGAACTTCCCGAGAATTACAAGACCGATGCTTACCAGTCCTTTGATGAGATCGTAGTACAGTAATCAGGAAATAGCTGCCGACAGGCAGAAAATAATAGAGTAATCCGGATATACAGGATTTTAAGAATGGAGAAAAATATGGCGTTATTATTAAGCGTACTGGAACAAGGAATGATCTACGGCATCCTGGCACTGGGTGTCTACATTACCTATAAAATACTGGATTTCCCGGATCTTACGGTCGATGGCAGCTTCCCCTTTGGGGCTGCCATCACTGTGCGTCTGATCAACGGTTTCGGCGTCCCGGCAATCCTCACCCTTCCCATTGCATTCTTAGGCGGAGCACTGGTGGGAATCTGTACCGGATTGATCCATGTGAAGTTGAAAGTAAGAGACCTGCTTTCCGGTATCATTATGATGACCGGTCTGTATACCATCAATCTGTGGGTGGCAGGCTCCGGCTATGTAGCTATTTTTGATAAGGAAAATATTTTCAACAACAGCTTTGTGAACAGCATTACCCCCTCTTTTTTGTCGAATTTCAAAAATGTGATCATTATTTTCCTAATCACCATGGTGGCAAAATATCTGTTAGACTGGTACATGAGTACCAAGTCCGGATTCCTGCTGCGTGCCGTAGGTGACAATGATACTATCGTTACCAGCCTCGGTGTGGATAAAGGACTGGTGAAGATTGTGGGGCTGTCCATTGCCAATGGTCTGGTATCCTTAAGCGGTTGTATCTATGCACAGCAGCAGAGAAGTTTTGAGATTTCCATCGGAACCGGTGCGGTAGTCATCGGTCTGGCCAGCGTTATCATCGGCACCAGCCTGTTCAAGAAGGCAACATTTTTCCGTGTGACCAGCAGTGTTGTGGTGGGATCCATTCTGTATAAGGCATGTGTGGCAGTAGCCATGTTCGCAGGTATCAGCCCTAATGCCATCAAGCTGATCACAGCAGTCCTGTTCCTGATCATTCTGGTGGTCAGCATGGACAGAAAGAAGGTGAAAGCATGCTAGAACTTATCAATATCAACAAGAATTACAATCCCGGTTCGGTCAACGAGCTGTGCCTGTTCAAGGATTTCAACCTTACGGTAAAGGACGGAGAATTCGTATCCGTTGTAGGAAGCAACGGTTCCGGTAAGACTTCCATGCTGAACATCATCTGTGGAAGCATTGCGGTGGACAGCGGCAAGATCCTGATCCACGGAGAAGATATTACGAGACAGAAGGATTATATTCGCCAGCGTCGGATCGGCAGAGTCTATCAGGATCCTTCCAAGGGAACCTGCCCCGGCATGACGATTTTAGAGAACATGTCCATTGCGGAGAATAAGGGCAAGCCTTATAACCTGGGACGTGGTGTGAATAAAGCAAAGCTGGAAGAGTATCGTGAGATGTTACGTCCCTTAAATCTGGGACTGGAAGATAAGATGGGTGTGCAGGTCGGCTCCCTCTCCGGAGGACAGAGACAGGCACTGGCGTTGCTCATGGCTACCATGACACCGATTGATTTTCTCATTCTGGATGAGCATACCGCTGCGCTGGATCCCAAGACTGCGGAGATCATCATGGAGCTCACCGATCAGGTCGTAAAGGAGAAGAAAGTGACCACTATTATGGTCACCCACAATCTGCGCTATGCCGTGGAATACGGTAACCGCCTGATCATGATGCACGAAGGAAAAGCCATCCTCGACAAAGCCGGAGAAGAGAAGAAGACCATCAACACCGAGGAGATCATGGCGATCTTCAACCGCATCAGCGTAGAGTGCGGTAACTAAATGGAAAGTTACGCGAGCAATGAGCCGCGCATAGGCATAGTGAAGACAGCGATGGGCGCTTGCGCATGATTCGCTGTCTTTACTTATGCCGAGATGCGGCGAACGCCGCGATATGAAATAAGATTGGCAGCGTTCTTTGCTGACA
>ENA-UEQK01000582-UEQK01000582.1-human-gut-metagenome-genome-assembly--contig:-NODE-582-length-25813-cov-7.321301_pt1 | contig 25813 bp, 20 predicted proteins | sample MGYA00242939_ERZ507942 | MGnify/ENA primary metagenome ERZ507942 (study PRJEB26167, sample SAMN06115485) | human gut metagenome | host: Homo sapiens | place: China:Chongqing | collected 2015-03-30... | reverse complement strand
GGTCTGCCAGTTGCAGCAGCTAAAGCAAAAAAAGATCCCCGTGCGCCGGTGCGTGGGCTGTAATGCCCAGCGCCCCAAGCGCGAACTGGTGCGCGTCGTGCGCAGCCCCGAGGGCGAGATCAGTATTGATCTGCGCGGCAAGGCACCGGGACGCGGCGCATATCTGTGCCCCTCGGCTGCCTGCCTTGCCAAGGCGCGCAAGGCCAAGCGGCTCGAACGCACATTTGAGGTCCCCATCCCGGACGGTATCTATGACCGCCTGACCGAGGAGATCGCCTGTGCGGAGCAAAGTGCAAAGGAGGCGGCGAGCCATGAATAACGATCAGCACCCGCTGCTGGGTGCACTGGGGCTGTGCCGCAAGGCCGGCAAGCTGCTGCACGGGTATGACCGCGTACAGGAAAACGCACTGCGCGGCAAAGTGGCCTTGGTGCTGCTTACCTCGGACGCCAGTGAGCGCACGGTCAGCCATATGAAGGACGCCTGCGACGGCATCGTCGCCTGTGAGCAGATGCCTCTGACCAGCGCTGACCTGGCCATGCTTACCCCCAAGCCCGCCGCCGTGTTCGGCGTGACCGACGAACACCTTGCACAGCTGTGCGCAAAATACCTTTGATGAGGAGGACCACACTATATGGATTTTAAATACAAGATCGCTGATGTTGCCAAGGAGTTCGGCATGCCCGCCAAAAAGGTCGTTGAGACCGTTTCCGGCGTGACCGGCGAAGCCTATAAGACCGCCGGCACGTTTGAGGAAAAAGAGCTCAACGTCCTGCTGGAGACCCTGACCCGCGAGAACGCCGAGGACAGCCTCGACGCCTACCTTGCCAGCGGCAAGGAGCCCGCCCCGGCCCCGAAGGCAGAAAAGAAGCCCGAGCCGAAGAAGCAGCCAGCCGCGGCCCAGAAGCCCGCTGCCAAGCCCAAGCCTGCGGAGCAGCCCAAGCCCGCCGCCAAGCAGGAGCCGAAGCCCGAGCAGAAGAAAGACAGCCGCAAGCCCGAGAAGCCGGCGGAAAAGCGCAGCGAGAAGCGCGTCACCCTGCAGGAGCTGGCCGCCGATACCGGCATTAAAGAGCCTGTCAAGACCGAGCAGGTCCAGGTCAACCGCGTGCAGGTCTCCGTTGACACCCGCACCGTCGACGTGAACGTTGACAAGTTCAACGCCCGCTATGACGACCTGGCCGACAGCCGCAACATGCCCAGCAAGCGCAAGAACCAGCCCACCGGCAAGAAGGAAAAGTTCAACAACCGCAACAACCGCCGCGGCCAGCAGTTTGGCCGCCGCCGCGAGACCGAGGCCGAGCGCCTGCAGCGCATCCAGCTGGAAAAGGCCCGCAACGCGCAGCTGAAGATCTCCATCCCCGACGAGATCACCGTCGGTGAGCTGGCCACCCGCCTGAAGCAGAGCGCCGCCAAGGTCGTTGCCAAGTTCATGCAGATGGGCGAGATGCACGCCATCTCCGACGTTGTCGATTTCGACACCGCCGCCCTGATCGCCGAGGAGTTCCACGCCAAGGTCGAGCATGAGGTCCATGTCTCCATCGAGGAGCGCCTGTTTGTGCAGGAGGAGGACAACGCCGCCGATCTGGTCGAGCGTCCCCCCGTCGTTGTCGTTATGGGCCATGTTGACCACGGCAAGACCTCCATTCTGGACGCTATCCGCAAGACCAATGTCACCAAGGGTGAGGCCGGCGGCATCACCCAGGCCATCGGTGCGTACCAGGTCAAGAGCAATGACAGTGTCATCACCTTTCTGGACACCCCGGGCCATGAGGCGTTCACCTCCATGCGTGCCCGCGGCGCGAACATGACCGACATTGCGGTCCTGGTCGTCGCTGCCGATGACGGCATCATGCCCCAGACCATCGAGTCCATCAACCACGCCAAGGCCGCCAACGTCAAGCTGATCGTCGCCATCAACAAGATGGATAAGCCCACCGCCAACCCGGAGCGCGTCAAGGAGCAGCTGACCAAGTACGAGATCGTGCCCGAGGACTGGGGCGGCGACGTCGCCTGCATCCCTGTGTCCGCCGTCACCGGCATGGGCATCAGCGACCTGCTCGAGCGTATCGCTCTCGAGGCCGAGGTCATGGAGCTGAAGGCCAACCCGAGCCGCCGCGGCAAGGGCGCTGTCGTCGAGGCCCGTCTGGACAAGGGCCAGGGCCCCATCGCAACTCTGCTGGTCCAGAACGGCACCCTGCACAAGGGCGACTGCCTGATCGCCGGTACCGCTGTGGGCCGTGTCCGCACGATGCGCAACGACAAGGGCCAGGAGATCACCGAGGCCGGCCCGTCCACGCCTGTTGAGATCACCGGCTTGACCGAGGTCCCCGAGGCCGGCGAGCTGTTCGAGGCTGTCGAGGACGAGCGCCTCGCCCGTGAGCTGGCTGACAAGCGCACCGCCGAGGCCAAGGAGAAGCAGTTTGCCGCCTACACCAAGGTCACGCTGGATAACCTGTTTGACCAGATGGCTGCCAACGATATGAAGGAGCTGCCCATCATCGTCAAGGCGGACGTCCAGGGCTCCGCCGAGGCCGTCAAGCAGAGCCTCGAGAAGATCTCCAACGACGAGGTCCGCGTCCGCGTCATCCACGCCGGTGTCGGTGCCATCAGCAAGTCCGACGTTGACCTGGCCGACGCATCCAACGCCATCATCATCGGCTTCAACGTCCGCCCCGACAACGTGGCGAAGGAAGAGGCCGCTGCCACCAAGGTCGAGATGCGTATGTACCGCGTCATCTATGACGCCATCAACGACGTCACCGACGCTATGAAGGGTATGCTGGCTCCCAAGTTCCGCGAGGTGTCTCTGGGCGAGCTGCAGGTCCGTCAGGTCTACAAGATCTCCAATGTCGGCACCGTCGCAGGCTGCCGTGTCACCAATGGCAAGATTACCCGCGACAGCAAGGTGCGTGTCGTCCGTGACGGCATCGTCATCACGGAGGACGAGATCGCATCTCTGAAGCGCTTCAAGGACGACGCCAAGGAAGTGGCCGAGGGCTACGAGTGCGGCGTCACTCTGGCAAAGTTTGCCGACGTCAAGGAAGGCGACGTCTACGAGGCCTTCAAGATGGAAGAATACCGCGATTGATTGAAATAACCTCTCAGTCTGGCGAAGAGAGAAAGCTTTCCGGAATGCCAAGGCCGCTCCCCGGTAGGAGAGGTGGCATTGCGAAGCAATGACGGAGAGGTTCATTTTAGAGGAGAAACTATGTCTCAGAAAAATATGGGCCGTCTGGCGCAGGACATGAAGCGTGAGCTCATCGCCATCATCGGACGGCTGAAAGACCCGCGGCTGGAGGGCGGTCTGCTGACCGTCACCCGGCTGGATGTGACGCCCGACCTGGACGTGGCGAAGGTCTATGTGAGCGTGATGGGCCGTGAGGACGGCCCCAAGCCCGCCATCGAGGCCCTGAACCGCGCCGCAGGCCATGTGCGCACCGAAGTGAGCAAGAAAATGCACATCCGCAAGGCACCCCGCTTCATCTTTGTGGAGGACGACGGTGCCGCCTATGCAGCCCACATCAACGAGCTGCTCCGCACGCTGAATGTGAACGGCGACGCTGAGGACTCTCAGCCCGCCGAGACCGAGGAATAAATCCAGCGCTGCGGAAAGGATGGATCCATCAAATGACAGAACAGCTCAATGTGCAGCAGATGGCTGAGCGCCTCTGTGCTGCGGACAACATTCTGGTCCTGTGTCATAAAAACCCGGACGGCGACACCATCGGCTGCGGCAGCGCCCTCTGCCACGCGCTCAAGGCGCTGGGCAAGACGGCAGCTGTCCTCTGCTCCGATGCAGTGCCTTCCCGCTACAGCTTTACTGCACCGGTGCCGTTCCGGGGCGAGTTTGAGCCCAAGACCGTTGTGGCTGTGGATGTTGCCAGCGTGCAGCTCTTTGGCGAAAACAACGGTGTGCCGCAGTATACCCGCCACGTCGATCTCTGCATCGACCACCACGCGGGCAACAGCGGCTATGCGGATTTCACCCTGCTGGACGGCAATGCGGCCGCGGCGGCAGAGCTTCTGTATGAGGTCATCAGCGAGATGGGCGTGGAGATCACCCCCCTCATCGCCAACTGCCTCTACACCGGCCTCGCTACTGACACCGGCTGCTTCCGGTTCTCTTCCACCACCGCCAACACCCACCTCGTGGCTGCAAAGCTCATTCTGGCCGGTGCGCAGGTGGAGGAGCTGAACACCCTGCTCTTCGACACCAAACCCCGGGAGCGGATGGAGGCGGAGCGTATCGCCCGCAACCATCTGGAATATCATCTTGAGGGTCGCTGCGCCCTGATGTATCTGACCCGGGACGAGATAGAGCAGAGCGGCGTGGACCCGGCTGACCTGGAAGAGCTGACCAGCCTGCCCATCAGCATCGAGGGGGTCAAAGTGGGCCTGCTGCTCCGTCAGCAGCCCGGCGGCAGCTACCGCATCAGCGTGCGCGCCGCCAAGGGCGTGGACGCCTGCGCCATCGCACGGCGTCTGGGCGGCGGCGGCCACACCCGCGCAGCGGGCTGTGAGCTGCTGGGCAACCTCGACAACGCCAAGAGCGCCATTCTGGCCGAAGTGGAGGCGGAACTCGACCGCCCCGAGACGCAGGAGGAAAGCTGATGCAGGGCATCCTTATCGTAGATAAGCCGATGGAGTGGACCAGCTTTGACGTCATCGCCAAGCTGCGCGGCATCCTCGGTACCCGCAAGCTGGGTCACAGCGGTACGCTGGACCCCATGGCCACCGGCGTTCTGCCGGTGTTCTGCGGCGGGGCCAGCAAGGCCGTGGACCTTCAGCTCGACCACACCAAGACCTACTGCGCCCGGCTGCGGCTGGGGATGCAGACCGACACCGGCGACATCACCGGCACCGTGCTGGAAACAGCCCCGGTGACGGCGGGGGAGGCCGAACTGCTGGCCGTTCTGCCCCGCTTCCTCGGCCCCCAGATGCAGACGCCGCCCATGTACTCGGCGGTTAAGATCAACGGCCAGCCCCTTTATAAGCTGGCCCGCGAGGGCGTCACGGTGGAGCGGAAGGCCCGCCCCATCGAGATACTGGACATCCGGTACGGCGGCAGCCCGGTAGAGAACGAATACGTCCTCACCGTCCGCTGCTCCAAGGGGACGTATATCCGCACCCTGTTGGAGGACATTGCCGCCGCTATGGGCCAGAAAGGCACCATGAGCGCTTTGCGCCGCACGACGGCGGGTGTCTACACCGAGGCCGACGCCCACACGCTGGAAGAGATACAGGCGGCAAAGGACGCAGGCCTCGAGGCACTGCAGGCTTTGATGCTGCCGGTGGAGAGCGTGTTTGAGAGCCTGCCTCTGCTGGTGGCAGAGCCAAGGGTGGAGCAGCATCTGTACAACGGCTGCCCCACCAGCCGCTATCCGGCGGCAGATGGCCGCTACCGTGTCCGCAATGCCGAGGGCCAGTTCCTGGGCCTTGCGAACATCACCGGCGGCGTGCTCAAGGTCGAAAAACTCTTTGTAGAGAGAAACGAAAAGGACTAAACATTCATGCAGATCTATTCACAGCTTGCGCCGCTTGCGCTGGGCGGTGCCCACGGCTCTGCTGTGGCAATGGGCTTTTTTGACGGCATCCACATCGGCCACCGCGCGGTCATCAATGGCGCAGTGGAGTGGGCCAAGGCCCACGGCGCGGCACCGGCAGTGTTCACCTTCCGCCTGCCCACCGAAAACAAGATGAAGGGCAAGCGCCTGCTCTCCACGGAGGACAAGCACGCCCTCATCGCCAGCCTCGGCGTGGAGCACTATCTCTGCCCTGATTTCGAGGAGATCAAGGCCATGACGCCGGAGCAGTTCGTGCTGGGCATCATCCGGGACTGCAACGCCCGGGCGCTGTTCTGCGGCGAGAACTTCACCTTCGGTGCCAGGGCGGCAGGCACACCGGAGCTGCTGCGTCAGCTCTGCGAGCCGCTGGGCGTGGAGGTAGTCGTCCTGCCGATGGCACAGTTTGAGGAGAAGCCTGTTTCCTCCACCCGCATCCGCACCGCGCTGGAAGGCGGTGACATCCCAGCGGCCAATGCCATGCTGGGGATGCCCTACGCCATCCGCTTCACGGTGCATCACGGGGCGGGCCTTGGCCGGACGCTGGGCGTGCCGACCATCAATCAGCTCTACCCGCAGGGCTTCCAGCTGCCCCGGTACGGCATCTATATCACCCGCACCAGGATAGGGGACAGATGGTACCCCTCGGCCACCGGCCTTGGCACCCGGCCCACCGTCAACAGCGACGAGAGCAAGGTGACCTGCGAGACCTTCATCCCGGGCTTTACCGGCGACCTTTACGGCACCGACCCGGTGGTGGAGTTCCACGCCTACCTCAGCCCCAGCAAAAAGTTCGACACGCTGGATGAGCTGCGCGAGTGCATCGACCACGCAGCCCAGCGCGCGCAGGAATACTTTGCGGAGTGAACTTTATGAAAAAAACAAAATAGAAATGGTGCCTGCGCATCCTGGTCTGGCTGGTGGCGCTGCTGGTCCTTCTGGGGGTGGCAGACTCCTGTCGTGTTCAGGAAGACCCTCACCGCACACTGGTACAGGGCAGTCTGCAGGAACTGAACGACAGCTGGACGCTGGAAACAGATCAGCAGGCCGTGTATGACATTCCGGAAAGCATGGGGGAAAGCCTGATGCTGAGCATCCGCGGCACGAAACAGAAGTTCAGCCTCGGGCTGCGGGCAGCGGACGGCAAGGAGACGGCGTTCTATACCTATGACCCGGACAGCGGCCCGGCAGAGATGCGGCTCTTTGCTGCTCTGCCGGAGGGCGCAGCCGGAAAGACGCTGGTGCTCCACTGTGCGGAGCCCGAGGCCCTCAGCGCGATGCTGAGCAGCGAGTCGGTGCTGGCCACCCAGACGAAACTGAGCAGCTATTACTTCAGGCGCAGCCTTTACGCGCTGGTGTTCTTCCTGCTCTGTGTCCTCTGCGCCGTGGAGCTTGGCGTTCTGATGGTGACGATGCGCAGCATCTTCACTCCGGAGGTCCAGCATCAGACCCGGGTGATGATCGGGCTGATGCTGGACGCCGGCATCTGGGTGCTGACCGATTCCGAGCTGCTGGCACTGGTGACGGACAGGGCGAATCTCGTCGTGTTCGTCTCACTGGTCACCTTCAGCCTCACAGCGCCTTTCACGCTGGAATTCATCCGCTGCACCGTAAAGAATGATGGCTGGCTCATCCGCCTCCCGCAGATGGCTGCGCTGGTACTGGTGGCAGCAGATGCTGCGGGTTGGCTGCTGGTCGGACAGCCCATGTTGTGGCTGCTCATGCCCATTCATATCACCGTCATTGCCAGCATTCTGGCAGCATTCCATACCCTCATGGTCTCCTATAAAAAGAACCACAGCGGCGAGGTGAGGAACATCCTGTTGGCTTTCGGCGCGCTGGCAGCGGGTACTCTGCTTGCGCTGGCGACCTTCTACAGCGGCTACCGGGGCCGGATCTACGCCGTGTGCTACTGCGCCGGGCTGCTGGGATTTCTGGTGATGCTGGGCCGCATCGTGCTCCACCGCATCCGGCAGGCCATCGACGAACAGGCCCAGCTGGAAAACTACAAAAATCTGGCCTACGTCGACTCGCTGACCGGGCTTTTCAACTATACGGCCTTCAAGTATATGAAGTCCCGCTGGCCCGAGCGCACGGACTGGACCTACATCGTTATGGACGTCAACTGGCTCAAGCAGACCAACGACCAATACGGCCACCGTGCCGGTGACGAACTGCTCTGCTGTGCAGCCCGCTGCATCCGGGAGGCCTTTTACCGGGCCGAGGACTGCTTCCGCATCGGCGGCGACGAGTTCGCGGTCATTGCGACTGCGGCGGATGAGGACGCTGTGAAGGCAGCAGTCGAAAAGCTCCGGAACTTGTGTGCGGAGTGGGATGCGAAGGAAGAGTATCCCGTCTCCATTGCAGTGGGTTATGCCATGCAGGCAGGCCGCACCATGACGGCGGACGAGCTGTTTATGGAGGCTGACGCTGCGATGTACCGGAACAAAGCCGAGATCAAAAAGGCTGTGGGCGGAATCATCCGCTGAATAAAACAAGAACGCACTTCACCAATGAAAGCTATCGGTGAGGTGCGTTTTTGCTTATCGCAATTTTCAAAAATAGTGCCGGTCAAAACGGCATCTTTGCGATATGCAGTTTGCGGCTGTTGCTTGTGCATTAAAAACGCAAACTGCTATAGTCAGAAAGAGAAACCGGAAAAATAGAGGTGCTCCACCGTTTCCTTTTCGGCGGCGGAGAGGGACGTGTCTGCGGCCATGGCGGCGCGGATGCTTTCCTGGGTATCCGGGTAGGAGTTGAGGGTGATGCAGGCGGTTTCGCTGTCGGCATCGAAGTGGAGGGCGTCGCGGTCTCGCGGTGTCCAGGCGTCCCAGCCCGGGGAACCGCTGGTCATGAAACTGGCAAGCGCCTGCTTCAGCTGGGCCGAAAGGGCCTGCGCACCTGCTGAAGACAAATCAGCACAGGCAGAATAGCTGCTTTCGGACGAGAAGAGCGCCAGCGGCAGGCCGTGGAAAGAGCCGAGGCCCGGGATAGCCGTCTGACTGTCGGTCCCGCCGTAGTCGATGAGGCCAAGCCAGACCGGAGCACTGCCGCCCAGCGCTTCGGCGACAGCTTCGGTGCTGCTCCAGCGGCAGAGGGCTGAGCCGTATTTTACGGCATAGGCCCGGGCCGCGCTGGAAGCGGGCCGCAGGTCGTCCCGGACAAAGCCGCTGAATTCAGTGGCGCTGCTGAGCAGCAGGAGAGGGACAGCACTCCGGGCGTCCCGTGAGAGCACCACATCGTCTGCGTAGAGGATGGCTGGTTTGCCGAGGGCCGCAATGCGGGCCGGTTCGAGGCCGCAGAGCCATTCCCGGACGTCAGACCCAGGCGTCAGCAGCCATTCGGCGGCAGAAGCCGTGTCAGCGAACCGCCCATCTTCCACGGCCAGCGGCGCGAAGCGCTCGGCCAGCTGACGGGCCGAAGCGTCCGGGTCGGCGAGGAACAGCCCGCCGGAGATGGCGACGGCCTTCTGGAATTGCCCACGGAAGAGCGGGCTGCCCGCAAGGGCCGCTGCCATCCGTCCGCCGTCAGAGAAGCCGCAAAGGGTGATGTTGTCGGCGTCGCCGCCGAAGCGGCGGATGTTGTCCCGCACCCAGTCCAGCGCCCGGGCGATGTCCAGCAGGGCAAAGTTTCCGGTGGCGTCCGGGTCTGCAGTGAGGGCGGGCAGGCAGTTCCACCCGAACAGCCCCAGCCGGTAGTTGAGCGCAACAAAGACGCAGCCCGCGTCCCGCACGAGTTCGCAGCCGGGCAGCTCGAGAGATGAGCCTGTGGCGGCGCTGCCGTGCAGATAGACGAGGACGGGCCGCTTTTTGGCCTCGGCGGAAGAATAAATGTCCAGTGTCAGGCAGTCCTCGGTGCCGAGGGGGAAAGTGGTGTACTGGTAGGCCGCCGGGGCGGGGCTGGTGCAGTCCCGCACAGTCTGCCAGCGGGAAGGCTCCAGCGGTGCTGTCCAGCGGCTTTCGCCCGTGGGCGCGGCACCGTAGGGGATGCCGTACCAGCAGAGCAGGCCGTTTTTGCCCTCTCTGCCCCTCACCGGGCCGTACTGGGTCTGGCAGAGAGCAGAGACAGGGGAGAACAGGCCGTTTTCGGTTTCAGAAAAAGCTGCATCAGCCGGGAGGAGCGGGCTGGTGAGGGCCGCTGCGGCGGCTGCGCTTCCTTTGAGGAAGCTGCGGCGGGAAAAACAATGTGTCATTCGATCTACCTCTTTATTACAATAGACAGATTATAACATGATTTGACAGGAAAACAACATCCTCATTTTTGCGGATCTGTAAAAATTTTTCTTGCTTTTTACGTTGGTTTCTGTTATACTAGCCCTGTTACCACGATACGGGGCTGGGAGTATGCCCACTCGGGAGTACCGTTTTCCCGCTGCTGTGTCGCTGGCAAATAAAAATTTTATAAAGAGGTACTGTTACTATGAACAAGCAGGAAGTTATGGCCAAAGTCGCTCTGACCGAGAAGGACACTGGCTCTCCCGAAGTCCAGGTCGCTCTGCTGACCGCTCACATCAACGAGCTGAACGAGCACCTGAAGAAGAACCCGAACGATCACCACAGCCGCCGTGGTCTGATGAAGATGGTTGGCCGCCGCCGCAATCTGCTGGCCTACCTCCAGAAGAAGGACATCGAGCGTTACCGTGCTCTGATCGCAACTCTGGGTCTGCGTAAGTAATAGAAAACAGAGGGCAGGTACCGCAAATGGTGCCTGCCCTTTGCTCTTTTATGTTGGATTTTCCCTTGTATCCCAGGCACTGGAACAAATAGGCCGCTGCTGCGTGTTGCAGCAGTAAATCGAACGCCTGTGTGAAGCGGCACGGACGCTGGATTTATTGCTATGATGCGCGGCGGGCAGCCTTTTGGAATATCAAACGGACATAAGGAGGCAAACCAAATGGCAATCGAATTTGGTTCCCGCAAAGAAAACTTTGACAACTTCAAAGTTTACGAGACTACGCTGGCAGGCCGCCCCTTCAAGGTGGAGATGGGCAAGATGTGCGGCTTGTCCAACGCAAGCGCCCTCATCCGCTACGGCGAGACCTGCGTGATGTGCAACGTGGTCATGAGCCCCAAGCCCCGCGAGGGTGTCGATTTCTTCCCCCTGAACGTGGAGTACGAGGAAAAGCTCTACGCTGCAGGCCGCATCCCCGGCAGCTTCATGCGCCGTGAGGGCCGCCCCGGCGAGCGCGCCATCCTGACCAGCCGCGTCGTGGACCGTCCCATGCGCCCGCTGTTCCCGAAGGAGATGCGCAACGACGTCTGCATCACCATGACCGTCATGAGCCTTGACCCCGACTGCAGCCCTGAGATCGCCGGCATGATCGGCGCTTCTCTGGTCACCGCTGTGTCCGAGATCCCCTGGAACGGCCCCATCGGCGGCGTGCAGGTGGGTCTGGTGGACGGCGAGATCGTGCTGAACCCCACGCAGGAGCAGCGCAAGGTGAGCGACCTGGCCCTGACCGTGGCCGCTACCATGGACAAGATCGTGATGATCGAGGCCGGTGCCAACGAAGTGGACGAGGACACCATGCTGAATGCCATCAAGGCAGCGCATGTGGAGATCAAGAAGATCATCGAGTTCATCAACCGCATCGTGGCCGAGCGCGGCAAGAAGAAGATCGACTTCCAGGTGGTGGGCCTGGACATGGACATGTTCCACGCCATCCAGAACAAGTATCTGGACGACTTCAAGGCCGCGATGGACACCGACGACAAGAACGTGCGTGATGCCGCTCTGCGTCCTATTCTGGACAAGATCGCCGAGGAATACCCGGACCTGTCTGCTGCGGACCTGGATCTGGTGAGCTACAAGATGCAGAAGTTCGTCGTGCGCCGCTGGCTGCTGGACGAGGGCAAGCGTGTGGACGGCCGCGGCATCAACGAGATCCGCCCGCTGGCTGCCGAAGTGGGCATTCTGCCCCGCGTGCACGGTTCCGGTATGTTCACCCGCGGCCAGACCCAGGTGCTGACCACCTGCACCCTGGGCGGCACCAAGGACAACCAGCTCATGGATGACCTGACCGATGAGCAGACCAAGCGCTACATCCACCACTACAACTTCCCGCCGTACTCGGTCGGCGAGGCCCGCGCACCCCGCAGCCCCGGCCGCCGCGAGATCGGCCACGGCGCACTGGCCGAGCGCGCCCTTGTGCCGGTGCTGCCCTCTCTGGAGGAGTTCCCCTACACCATCCGCTGTGTGTCCGAGGTCCTGAGCTCCAACGGTTCCACCTCGCAGGCTTCCATCTGCGGTTCCACGCTGGCTCTGATGGACGCCGGTGTGCCCATTAAGGCTCCGGTCGCCGGAATCTCCTGCGGCCTCATCACCGAGGGCGACCGCTGGATGACCATGCTGGACATTCAGGGTGTCGAGGACTTCCACGGCGACATGGACTTCAAGGTCGGCGGCACCCGCAAGGGCATCACCGCCATCCAGATGGACATCAAGATCGACGGCCTGACCTATGATATCATCGCCGAGGCCTTTGAAAAGTGCCGCAAGGGCCGTCTGTACATCCTGGACGAGATCATCAAGCCTGTCATCGCTGAGCCGCGCCACGAGCTGAGCCGCTGGGCCCCCAAGATGTTCAGCATGATGATCCCCACCGATAAGATCAAGGACGTCATCGGCAAGGGCGGCAAGGTCATCCAGGACATCTGCGCGACCTGCAACTGCAAGATCGATGTGCAGGAGGACGGCCACGTCTTCGTTTCCGCGGTCGATCAGGAGGACGCGAAGCGCGCCATCTTCACCATCAAGACCATCGTGGAGGACCCGGAGATCGGTGCCATCTACAAGGGCAAGGTCACCCGCCTGATGAACTTCGGCGCCTTCGTCGAGATCGCACCGGGCAAGGAGGGCCTCGTCCACATCTCCAAGCTGGACACCAAGCGTGTCGAGCGGGTGGAAGATGTGGTGGCCGTGGGCGACGCCATCGTGGTCAAGGTCACGGACATCGACCAGCAGGGCCGCATCAACCTGAGCCGCCGCGACGCCATCCTGGCTCTGGAAGCCAAGCGCGCCGCACAGGAGCAGGGCTGATTCGCGCTGAATCGGAAAGAACCAAATCCCCCGAAGGGAATCGAACGCAAAAGCGTTCGGCCTCTTCGGGGGATTTTTTGCGTTTTGAATGAAGAAAATGCAGAAACCCCCTTGACAAAAAACTAAAATCGTATATTATTGTATTAAGCGCTTAACATAGTAACACAAGGAGAAAAGACCATGAGCGAACAGTTTGATTCCAGCCGGCCGATCTATGCCCAGCTGGTGGAACGGCTCAAAGCCAGGATTCTGGCGGGCACCTACCAGCCCGGCGGGCACCTCGACTCGGTGCGGGACCTTGCCGCAGCGGCAGGGGTCAACCCCAACACGATGCAGCGGGCGCTGGCCCAGCTGGAAGCCGAGGGCCTGGTCCGCACCGAGCGGACGAGCGGCCGGTTTGTAACGGAGGATACCGATTTGATCGAACAACTGCGGGCGTCTGCGGCCCGAAACATCGCAGCAGATTTTCTGGAAAAAATGCGCAGCATCGGCTATACGCCCCAGCAGGCGGCAGAGCTGCTGCGCAGCTGGAACGAAACGGAGGGAAAACAGCATGAGTAAGATCCTGACTTGTGAACATCTGACCAAGGCCTATGGGAAAGAGAAGACCGCCCTGAACGGCATCGACCTGAACCTTGATTTTGGCCGCATCGTCGGCCTGCTGGGCCCGAACGGCAGCGGCAAGACCACGCTGCTCAAACTGGCAAACGGTCTGCTGCAGCCCACCGAGGGTGTGGTGAAGATCGCGGGCATGATCCCCGGCCCGGAGACGAAGGAGATCGTCTCCTACCTGCCGGATGCCGATTGGCTCCCCGACTGGATGCGGGTGGAAGAGCTGGTGAACATGTTCCGGGATTTCTACGGGACGCCCTGCGAAGCCAAAGCGTACATCGGGTTCGATGCCGCCAAAGCCAACGAGATGCTGGCCCGGCTGAACATCGACCCCAAGGCCCGGCTCAAGACGCTTTCCAAGGGCACCAAGGAAAAAGTCCAGCTGGTGCTGGCTATGAGCCGCGCCGCCAAGCTCTACCTGCTGGATGAACCCATCGGCGGTGTGGACCCCGCCGCGCGGGACTATATCCTGAACACGATCATTTCCAACTACAGCAAGGACGCAACGGTCGTCATCTCCACCCATCTCATTGAGGACATCGAGCCGGTGCTGGACGAGGCTGTGTTCCTGAAGGACGGCAAAATCTTCGCCCACCGCGCTGTGGACGACATCCGCGAGACCGAGGGCAAGAGTGTCGATGCGTATTTCCGGGAGGTATTCAAATGCTGAAGCAATTGTTGAAATATGAGTTCAAGGCCACCAAAAGCCTGTACTTCGGGCTGTATCTGGCGCTGGCACTGCTGAGCGTGGTGCTGGGCGTTTCGTTCCGGCAGGAAAATGCATGGGCCGACAATACGAATTTCGGGCGGCTCGAAGTCATTCTGATGGTCCTCTATCTCTCTGTCATCTTCGCCATTGCGGTGCTCTGTTTTGTCAGCACGGTCCAGCGCTTTTATAAAAATCTGCTGGGGCGTGAAGGCTACCTGATGCACACCCTGCCCGTGACCGAGACCCAGCTCATCCTCTCCAAGCTCATCACCAGCATGGTCTGGGTGCTGTGCAGCGGCCTGGTGGGCATCGTCTGCATCACGGTCATGGTTGCTGTCGGCGTGTTCGACCCGGAGACCTTCGGCATGGTGGACTGGGAAAGCTGGAAGCAGCTGTGGGGGATGCTGTATGGGGAACTGGACGCGAAGTTCTGGCTGGTGACGTTCTGGACCATCCTCATCAATCTGGCCCGGCTGGCCGACCTCATCCTCTGCGTTTACGCCGCCTGCATGATCGCCCATCCATTCCGGAAGTATGGGATGGTCTCCGGCATCCTCGCCTTTATCGGCCTGAACGTTGTGGAGAACCAGATCGATAAGCTGCTGGGCACGAACCATGTGAACCTGTTTGTGGACATTACCTATCGGGTGGCCGATGTGAACGTGACCGGTGTGACCTATGGAATGACCCCGATGCAGACCATGACCACAGCGTTCGGGGCCGACTCCGGCTACCTGTTCTGCTTTGTTGTGACCTCGGCCTTCGCGGCGGCCTACTTCTGCCTGACCCGCTGGCTGATGAAGCATAAACTGAATCTCGAATAAGAAAAGAAGCTGAACAACAGAAAAATGGCTTCCGGCAACTGCCGGAAGCCATTTTTTGTCAGGTGTAAAAATCAGCGGGCGTCGCGGTTGGCCTCGTACTCCTCCATGGAGATGTAGTGGTCCAGCACATGGATGCCCTTCAGGCGCTTGTTGGAGAAGCCGGTGGAAGCGTACTGGCCCTCCCAGTAGTTCAGGCGGGTGGCCAGATAGGCGGGCACACTCATGCCGCGCGGGATGACCAGCGCGTTGTTGATGAGCAGGGCCTCGGCATCGGCGAAGGCCTTGTAGCGGGCGTCGATGTCATCGGTGATCTGCTTGGCAGCCTCGATGGCGGTCATGTACTGCATGATGGCGTCCGCTGTGTCGCCGGTGATGAAGCCGTCTTCCACGCCGGTGCGCAGATACGCATAGCGCATCCCGCGGGAATCCTCGGCCTGATAGAACGGGTCGGTCTCGGTCTCCGGGTCGGAGTAGTCGGCGCCCCAGTTGCAGAGCAGGAACTCGAACTTGCCGTTGCGGCGGACGGCGGACAGGAAGCTGTCCGCAGGGCCTTCGGTGATGATGACATCAATGAAGTCGAAGCCGTCGTTCAGCACACCCTCCAGCTGCTGCTTGAAGACCTGGCACTGCTTGTCCCAGTCGGTGGAAGAGGGGTTGTAGGGCAGCTGCACCTTGATGGGGAAGGTGGCACCGGCAGCGGTCAGCTCCTCGATGGCAGCATCGCGGAACTCCTTGGCCTTGGCCTCATCGAAGAACTCGGTGATGTTGGCCAGGTCGCCGCACTGGGTGTAGTCCACACCGGCAGTGGTGGCGCAGAAGTTCGGGGGCGTGATGGTGTTCAGCTTGTAGCCGTCATAGCCTTCCGGGGCAGAAACGGCCAGTGTGACGGCGTTGTTGATGCCGTACAGGAAGGCCTTGCGGAAGTTGGTGTTGTTGATGGCCTTGGCCCAGTTGTCCGGCTCATACTCGGCATCCACGCCCTCGACGCTCCAGTTGGAGAACTCGTGGGCGTAGGGCATGAAGTTGAACATGTAGAAGTAGGTGTAGTTGGTGTTGGGGCGGTCCATGGAGACCATGCTCCTGGTGGTGTCGTCGCTCAGCCAGCTGTCCAGAATATCGGGACCGATGGTGGCTTCGTCGATCTCGCCGCGCTTGATCATCTCCGGGCCGTTGACGGCGGCTTCAGCGTTGTAGATGCGGCTGATGGTCTCGATGAAGACGTTGTCGGCGTCGTAGTTCTCCGGATTTTTCTTCATGATCCAGGTCTCCAGAGACTCGTAATCCGCCAGATAGAACGCACCGCAGCTGTACATGGTCTCGGCAGAGGTGGCGTACTGGTCGCCCATCTCGTCCAGCAGGGGGCCGTAGGCAGGCTCATAGGGCAGGTAGCACAGCAGGCTCAGGAAGCCGGGGAAGTCGTAAGTCAGGGTGTAGGTCAGGGTGTGGTCATCCACGGCCGTGACGCCCACGGTGTCGAAGTCCAGCGGCTCGTAGGTGCTGGCGGTGCCGTCCGGAGCGGTCACGGTGACCAGACCGCTGGCGTCGGCGGTGTAGGTGGTGCCGTCGTCGTCCACAACGCCGGTGTTGGCGTTGTTCAGGTAGACGTAGTAGTTGTAGTAGTCATCGGCACCGGCGATGTAGGCGGTGACCAGACCGACGTTGGAGGAGGCGTAGTCCGGGGTCAGAACATACTTCAGGGCGTCCACAAAGTCCTGCGCGGTGACGGGGGCCACGACTTCGCCGTTGTTGTCCACCCAGTTCTCCTCCCGCAGATGGAAGGTCCAGGTCAGGGTGTCCGCATCCCAGTCCCAGCTGGTGGCCAGACCTTCGCGCATGACGCCCTTGTTGTCGTACTCGACCAGCGTATCCACGCAGTTGGCACCCACGACCATTTCCAGGTCGGTGGCGGTGGTCAGGTAGTTCAGGGTGGCGGGCTGGCTGGAGTACAGGATGGTGTACTTGGAGGTGTCCACCGTGCCGGAAGCCGCGCTGCCGGTGCTGCCGGCAGAGGAACTGCCGCCGCAGCTGGTCAGCAGACCGGCTGCACATGCGCCTGCGGCTGCCAGACCGCTGGCTTTGAGGAACTGGCGGCGAGAAATCAAATGATCCATGATAAAATCCCTCTTTCTTCGTATTTCATGTTTTTGTGTGCGCCAGCGGCTGGGGTGCACTGTTTCCCATCAGCGGGGAATTGCAAAAAGGCGTAACGGAATACTTCCGTTACGCCTTTGTAACAGTCCCTCCCGACCACAGCCGTGTGGTTACAGAAAGTATAGCATCCTTTCGGGCGGACGTCAATTCTTTAATTCATATTGGTTTCGGCAGCGGGCGCTTCCGGCACAGCGGCGGCGGGGGCCGTTTCTGCGGCTGCGGCAGCCGACTCGGCCTGGACTTCCGCCGCCAGTGCCTTGGCGGCTTCCTCGGCGGCGCGCTTGGCCTCGCGCTCGGCCTGGCGCTCCTTGGCCTTGGCCACGGCTTCTTCCTGCCGCTTTTTGGTGCGGATTTTGATGCGGCAGACCGAGCAGATGCCGTCCTTGCAGTTGGGGGCGATGGGCTTGCCGCACTCCTTGCAGAGGCTCTTGGTGCATTTGTAAACGCTCACCGGGCCCAGCGTGGTCAGCTGGCGGAGCTTCAGCCCGTCCAGACCGCCGTTGGAGCAGGTGGCAACGCAGACGCCGCACTCACTGCACTTCCACGGCGTGATGACCGCGCGGGTCTGGCCGTCGGGCAGATCCTCGAAGCGGATGGCCCCGGCGCGGCAGGCCTTTTCGCACCGGCCGCAGGCAAAGCACTTCTGGGTGAAATTGGGCAGGTGGTAGCCGTATTTGAGGGGCGTTTCGCTGGCGGCTTTCAGCTGCTTGGTGCGCTGGTGCAGCAACAGGCGGAAGTCCACCGCGCTCTGGTCATCGTCCCGCAGGCCGGGCAGCATCCGGAGCAGCTGCTTCGTGCCCGCCTTGGAGCCGGCCGTCACCTGCTCCATCATCTCGCGGCGGGAGTATTCCTTGCTGTGGAAAGGGGCCGCATCCTGCTCGTAGGCCAGGGTGAACCGAGCCTCGAAGAGAGGCTGGCCGAAAAATTCCACCAGACGGGTGAGCTCGTTGCGCAGATGTTCGGCGCAGACGTCGTTCTCGCACTCGCCGCAGGGGGTCAGGTCCAGCACGATCTTTTTGTTCAGGGCCAGGTAGGCCAGCGCCTCCCACGAGAGGGCCGATACGCAGGCCCGGACGAGGGTGTTCTTGCGGGTGCTTTTCTCGCAGCCGATCCAGACGGTGTCGTTGTCGCTGTCGGCGGGGGCCGTGTCCCGCTGGACCTGCTCCGGCGAGGGGGCGATGCAGCCGCTGCGGCAGGCAGAAACGCAGAGGCCGCAGTCGGTGCAGGGGTCCCAGTCCTTGACGAGATTCGGGCGGGTGAAGATCGCATCCCCAAAGGGGCAGATGTCCTTGCAGGCCGTGCAGGGGGTGCGGTGCGGGTGCAGGTTCCAGCACTGTCTGCGGTTGATCTCCGGGTGGGTGGTCTTCATCAGCGCATCCATGGCGTAGCGCGTAAAGAAACTCATCGAATCACTCCTTATCCGGGTCCATGACCGAAGTCACGACGGCGTTGTCCAGCAAAAAGCGCTGGACCTTCTGGGCAGCTAGAGCAGCGGCCACGGTCTCCGGGGCCAGCACACGGCGGATGTCGGCTTCGGGGGTGTCCTGCTGCACGGAGAGGCGGCGGTATTCGGCGTTGACCTCTTCGGGCCGGACGGTGATGTTCTCGGCCTCTGCGATGGCGCGGGCCGCGTACATGGTGCGGATCTTCCGCTCAGCGTCGGCGCGGTAGCCTGCCCGCAGGGCCTCGGCGGTGGTGCGGCTGTTCTTGCAGTGCTGCTCCATGCTGATGCCGCTGCGGCTCAGGCGCTGGCTCAGCAGCTTCATCTCGTTGTCGGCGGTGCGGTCGAGCACGGCCTCCGGCACGGTGACGGTCAGGTTGGCACCGGCCATCTCCAGCAGCTTCTGCCCGGCGGCGCGGTCGGCACCGTCTTCGTGGATCTTCTGCTTTTTGGCGCGGACGGCCTCCCGCATGGCGGCGAGGGACGCATAACCGGCAGACTGCGCGAACTCCTCGGTCAGCTCCGGGGTGGTCTTCTCGGCCACGGAGTGGAGCGTGATCTCGAACTGCGCCGTCTTGCCGGAAAGCTCCGGCACGCGGAACGCAGCCGGATAGGTGAAGTCGAACCGGAAGGTCTCACCGGCCTTGTGGCCATAGATGGCCTGCTCGGCGGCGGGCATCAGCTTGCCGTCGCCCAGCACGACCATGACCTTCTCCATCCGGCTGTCGGGGATCTCCTGGCCGTCCATGAAACCGGCGAAATCCAGCAGCACCCGGCTGCCGCGCTTCGCGGCCTCGGTGGAGTTGTGGTAGGTGGCGCGCATCCGGGTCTGGTGGACCATCTCGATGTCCAGCGTCTTCTCGGAAATGCCGCGCACATGGCGGGTGACGGCCAGCCCTTTATACTGTCCAAGCTTTACTTCAGGGAAATTATTCTGCTGATTTTCCATTTTGCAATACTCCTTCTGACGATAGAACGTTTATTCGAAAAATGGGAGGGTGCGGTGTTATAACCCGTGGGCGACAAGCCAGCTCTCGGCGACCTGCGAGAACATTTCGGGGTATTGGGCATTTTCGGCGTCGAAGACGTGGAGGTAGGTCTCCACTTCGGCACGGGTGGGGGCGGCGACCCGCTCCCAGATGGTGAAGGTGTAGCCGTTGCCCATATCGAATGTGGCGGCAAGGGTGTGGGTGCCGTCCCGCAGCTCGGCGAATTTGGCGTTCAGCTTGTGGCCCAGCTCCGTGTCCGATGCGTAGGACAGGGGGTAGGGGTCAACGGTGACGACATACTTTGCCTCAAAGAAGCTCATGGGGAAGTTGTGGGTGCCCGGCACCGAGAAGCTGTCCGGCAGTTTGCCGTCCAGCGGCTGCTCCGGCAGCAGGCAGTTGCGCAGATGGCCGGGGTTGTAGAGCATGTCGTCGGTGATCATGTACGCGGTCTCGCCGTCGCCGAGGTGGACGCTGAGCCATTCGGTCACAGCCTGCAGCTGGCTCAGGTCCCTGCGGTCGCAGGTCAGGCCGTCGAGCCGGACAAATTCTGCGGTGCTCTTGAGCGGGAAGTGGTCGATGAGAAAATCGGGCAGGGCCACTACCGTCAGCGGCGAGCAGCGCACCGATACGGCAAACACCAGTGTGAACGCCCAGTAGCCCAGCTTGAGGGCCTTGCGGCGCTCGATGCCCTCCGCCAGCGCCGCAGCGCCTGCCAGAAAGAGCAGGAAGTAGGCGGGGAGGAAGAGGAGCATCTGGTGGGAGCCGGTGTTCTGCACCCGCGTGAAGAGCACGAGGCTGACCGCCAGCTCACAGGCACCCAGCGCGGGCAGGGCGAACCGCTTGCGGCGGAAGGCATCTGCGATGCCCAGCCCGATGAGGATGAAGTTCAGCAGGCCGATGCGGAGGATGTGGTAGTAAAGCTCGGTGGCCATGCCGCCGACGTTGTAATAAGAATAGCGGTCAGAGTAGTCAAAGGCCAGGATCTTGCGGACCATGGGCCAGAGCAGGGCGACCATCGCGACCAGGGCGCAGAGGCCGAAGGCGATGAGGTTGCGCACCCGGCGAACGGCCAGCGCCTTGTCGGTCCTGGCGAGTTTTGCGCTGCTGACCAGAAGCAGCAGTGCGTAGGAAAAGTAGTAGCCGACCACGAAGTAGAGATACCACCGGCGGGTCAGAATGACCGCTGCCGTGGCCAGAAAGAGGAGGGCGAACCGGCCCGGTTCCAGCCGTTCAAAGCGGTAGTCCAGCGTCAGCACCAGAATAGCGAAGGCGAAGATGAGGCCGAACCAGTCCGGCTGGGCCAGCATCGCGCTCATCCGCAGAAACGGGAAGGTGAGCAGCCACGAAAAGCCGATGAGGAAGTAATAGAACCGGTTCTTCACCCGGAGCATCTGCCCCACCTTGATGACTACGCCCGCCAGCAGCACCATCAGGCTGGGCAGGACGCAGAACACCTGGCTGAACGCATAGCTGTCGCCGGTGCGGGCCGTCAGGCAGAAGGGAAACTCAGTGAACAGGGTGATGAAATTGGTGTAGTCCTCTGCGAAGGAGCCGAAGATGTACGCGAAGCCCGCCGCCGGGCCGGCAGCAAAGGCCGCCTCGGCGCTGTACTGCTTGACGAGGTAGTTGGCGTAGTCCCAGGCGTAGACGAAATCGCGCCGCCCCAGCGCCCAGTAGAAATAGAGCACCGCCGCCGCCCAGCAGCCCACAAGGACGGCCCGGTGGAAGAAGTCCAGCGTAACGCCGGACACCCGCAGCACCCACAGCGCCCCGTAGAACAGCGCACAGCTGCACCACAGGCTCACCAGCGGGAAGAATGCCGCCCCGGTGGGGAAGAGCAGCCCGACGGCTGCCAGGACCAGTACCCCGATGCCGAGCGCGGCCCCCGCTTTGCCCCAGGGGGTGAGGCCGCGTTTCAGCAGGGTCGAACGTGTTTGTTCCATAACACAAAACCTTTCACAAAACCTGATATTTCATGTTACAGTATAACGGTTCTGCCCGGCGCTGGCAAGGCCGCAGCGGCGGCAAAACGCAAAATATCCCGCTGCATTTTCAGCAGACGGGATACTTTGAATGAAAAATTACTTTTTGGAATTGACTGCGGGCTTTGCAGCGGCCTTGCGCCGGGCAGCAGCAGCCTTCCGGGCCGAAGCCTGTGCGGCCTCGGCATGGGGAGCCTCCGGCGTCAGACGGAGCAGTCGGCTGCCCATGGCAGGCAGGTCAAGGGTCAGGGTGTAGTCCCGCCCATAGACGCCGCCGTCCGTGGTGTGGAAGCTCCGGGTCCGGCTCTTGTCGGCACCGTTCCAACGGGAGGCCTCGCTGTTCAGCAGCTCTTCGGCCCCGCAGGGGAACTTGAGGTAGAGCGGGAACTTTTTGTGGGCGGTGTTCTGGGTGTTCATCACACAGAGCAGAGTCTGGCCCGCGCCCTTGCGCAGCCAGGCGTACACGCCCTCGTCCCGGCTCTCGCTGGCCACCCACTCAAAGCAGCCGGGGTTGTATTCGCCGTCGTAGAGGGCGGGCTCGGTGGCGTAAAGGCGGCCGAGTTCGGCGAAGTATTTCTGGAAGCTGTCGTGGAAGGGGTACTTCATCAGGCCCCAGTCCAGCTCTTTCTTCTCGTCCCACTCGCGGAAATGCCCCAGCTCGTTGCCCATGAAGTTCAGCTTCTTGCCGGGGTGGGTGTACATGTAAAAGTACAGGGTGCGCAGCTGGGCGCACTTTTCCTCGTAGGTGCCCCAGAGCTTGTCGATGATGGTCTTTTTTCCGTGGACGACCTCATCGTGGCTCAGCGCCAGCAGATACAGCTCATTGTAGAAATACTGCATACTGAAGGTGAGCTTGTGGTAGGCATCCGGGCGCTCGCCGAAGGGGGTGGCGAAATAATCCAGCGTGTCGTGCATCCAGCCCATGTCCCACTTGTAGTCGAAGCCGATGCCGTCGTAGCGGGTGGGGGCCGTGACCTTGAGGAAGTTGGTGGAGTCCTCGGCCGTGTAGATGCCGGTGGGGAACCGCGTGTTCAGGCCGTGGTTCAGATTCCGCAGGAAGGTGACCGCACCCTCGTTCACGCCGCGGTTGGGGTCGCCCTGCCAATAGAGCGCACGGGAGATGGCGTCCATCCGGATGCCGTCGCAGTGGTAGACGTCCATCCACAGGGCGGCGGCGCTGTTCAGGAAGCTGCACACCTCCCGGCGGTAGTAGTTGAAGTTGCAGGTGCCCCACTCGCTGTGGCCCACATCGCTGTCGTACTCATACAGATGGGTGCCGTCAAAGTTGGCCAGCGCGTCGCCGTTGGCAGCAAAGTGGACCGGCACAAAGTCCATGATGACGCCGATGCCCATCCGGTGGCAGGCGTTGACGAAGGCTGCAAAGTCGGCCGGGGAGCCGTAGCGGCTGGTCACGGAGAAATAGCCGGTGGTCTGGTAGCCCCAGCTGCCGTCGAAGGGATGCTCGGCCAGAGGCAGCAGCTCCACATGGGTGAAGCGGTGGTCCAGCAGCCAGGGGATCAGCTCCCGTGCCAGCTCGCGGTAGTTGTACCAGCCGTCCGAGCCGTCCTCGCAGGTGGCGTTGGGCTTGTGCTTCCAGCTGCCCGCATGGAGCTCGTAGATGTTCAGGGGCAGGTTGCGGCACTTGTCCCGCCGCTCCATCCAGGTGTGGTCGTCGAACGGGAAGTCCAGCTTGGTCAGGATGCTGGCCGTGCCGGGGCGCAGTTCGGTGGCAAAGGCGTAGGGGTCGGCCCGCATCACGGTGCTGCCGTCCCGCCCGTGGATGCGGAACTTGTACATCTCGCCCTCCTGCAGACCGGGGACGAAGCCGTTCCAGATGCCGGTCTCGGCCCGCTGCATGGGCACACCGGGGCCCCAGCCGTCAAAGCCGCCGCAGATCTCCACGGCCACGGCGCTGGGGGCCCACACCGCGAACCGCCAGCCATCCCGGAAGGGATGCGCACCCAGCGTGCGGTAGGCGTCAAAGCAGTCGCCCAGAAAGAACGAACGATCGATCGAAGGAAATTCCATGCCAAAAACTCCTTTTCTATTCACAGCCCTGCCCTCTCCGCCATTGCTTCGCAATGCCGCTTCCCCCAAGTGGGAGGGTTTGGCAGTCCATGCAGACGCGAAGCGGCCTGAGAGGGCGAGGCACCTTTCCTTTTTGTCATTGTTACTAAGAAAACCAAATCGAAATCGTCAAACCTGCTGATTTTACAGGAGACTTTGTATGAAAATTAGCAAAGTTCCACACTTTGGTCCGGAACTATGCTATACTATCTCTGTCGCCCGTATGCGGCGGGCGCAGGAAAACTGCTAGAATGGGAGAGACTGTAACGATGGCTTGGTATGACAACGCTGTATTTTATCACATCTATCCGCTGGGGCTGTGCGGCTGCGCACATGAGAACGACGGCCAGCCCACACCCGGTGCCTTTGCAAAACTGAACGCCTGGGCCGAACACGCTTATGAGGACCTTGGCTGCACGGCCATTTATATCGGCCCGCTGTTTGAGAGCGGCTCCCACGGCTACGACACCATCGACTACCGTCAGGTGGACCGCCGCCTGGGCACGAATGAAGAGTTCCGGGAGTTTGTGGCCAACTGCCACGCCCGCGGCCAGAAGGTCATCGTGGACGGCGTGTTCAACCATGTGAGCCGTGACTTTTTCGCCTTCCAGAACCTGAAAACGGACCGCGAGAACGCCCGGTATAAGGACTGGTTCTGCGATGTGAATTTCTGGGGCAACAACGAGTACAACGACGGCTTCTCCTACGGCAACTGGGGCGGCTTCAACCTGCTGGTCAAGCTGAACCAGCGCAACCCGGAGGTCCAGAATTACCACTACGATACGATCCGCTTCTGGGTCCGTGAGTTCGACATCGACGGCATCCGTCTGGATGCAGCTGACGTGCTGGACTTCGAGTTCATGAAGGGCCTGCGCCGCCTGGCCAACGAGGTCAAGCCGGAGTTCTGGCTGATGGGCGAGGTCATCCACGGCGATTACAGCCGGTGGGCCAACCCCGAAATGCTCCACTCGGTGACCAACTACGAGCTGCACAAGGGCCTGTGGAGCGGCCACAACGACCACAACTATTTCGAGATCGCGCACACCATGCGCCGTTTGCAGGGCCTGTGCCACGACACCCGGCTCTATCTCTTCTCGGACAACCACGATGTGGAGCGCCTGCCCAACAAGCTGCGCAATCGGGCCCACATCCGCCACATTGCTCTTCTAGTATATACGCTTTGGGGCATTCCGTCCATCTATTATGGCTCGGAATTTGCAATTGAGGGCAAAAAAGAGTGGGGGAGCGACTGGCCGCTCCGCCCCTGCCTGGAATTGGAGGACTTCCAGGATGCGCTGACCACCAACCCGGTCACCAGCGTATACGCAGCGCTGGGCCGGCTGAAGGCCGCGTGCCCGGAGCTGACCTGGGGCGAGGTGAAAGAGTTGCAGCTGACCACCCAGTGCTATGCGTTCGCCCGTGTGCTGGACGGCAAAGCCGTCGTGGCTGTCTTCAACAACGGCGACAGCCCCGCGCAGCTGGAGTTCCAACTGCCGGTGGAGGCCACCGGTGCCGAAGACCTGCTGGCCGACTGCGTAGGCAGCCAGCCGATCCTGACGGAGATCGAGTGGGGCCGGATGAAGGTGCAGCTGCCTTCCAATTACGCTACGCTCCTCCGCCTGAAATAAACTTGCACATTCCTGCGGGGTCTGTTATTATAAGGTAAAATCAGAAAACAGGGGGGCATTCGGATGAATGCTGTACAGCGCAGAGAAGTGATATTGGAGCGGCTGAGCAACGCCGACGCACCGGTCAGCGCCAGTGTGATGGCGGCGGAGCTGGGCGTCTCCCGCCAGATCGTGGTGGGCGATGTGGCCCTGCTGCGGGCCGGCGGTGCGGCCATCGAAGCCACGCCGCGGGGATATCAGTTCCACCCGGCCCCCGGCGGCTACACCGGCATCCTGGCCTGCGTCCACCGCACGGCGGAGGAGATGCGCACCGAACTGTATGCGGTGGTGGACCAGGGCGGCACCGTGGTGGACGTGGCCGTGGAGAACCCGCTGTACGGCGAGCTGCGCGGCAACCTGAATCTGTCCAGCCGGTATGACGTGGACAACTTCATCCAGCAGGCAGCGGATACCCCCGAATGTCTGCTCAGCCGGATGACCGGCGGGGTGCATCTGCACACCATCTGCTGCCCGGACGAGAAAACGTTCCACCGCATTGAGGCAGCGTTGGAAAACGCGGGCGTCCTGTATAAAAAAGAGTAACAAAACCCGCAGATTCTGTCTATCAACAAAATCCGAAAAGGGTTGGGTATCCGACAAAATGCCGAAAGAGGTGGATTATTTTTGGACATCCGCATCGAAAAGACCGACCGCGCCATCGAAAAAGCGTTTCTAGAACTGCGCAGCAAAATGCCGCTGGAAAAGATCAAAATCAAAGACCTGTGCGCACTGGCCTGCGTGAACAAATCGACGTTCTATGCCCACTATGAGGAT
>ENA-UEQK01000578-UEQK01000578.1-human-gut-metagenome-genome-assembly--contig:-NODE-578-length-25840-cov-8.670264_pt1 | contig 25840 bp, 21 predicted proteins | sample MGYA00242939_ERZ507942 | MGnify/ENA primary metagenome ERZ507942 (study PRJEB26167, sample SAMN06115485) | human gut metagenome | host: Homo sapiens | place: China:Chongqing | collected 2015-03-30... | reverse complement strand
TCTGTCCAGAAGGGCAACACCCAGCTGGCCGACGCCATCGACACTGTCCTCTCCGTTCTGAATGAGGAGCAGTTCAACGCCCTGATGGATCAGGCTATTTCCATTCAGCCTGAGATCTGATTCCTTCACCGGGGTTCCTGCGGGAGCCCCGGTGTCCCCGGTTTTTACCCTGCAAGCGCTGCCGCCTTGCAGGGTGAACTACAGATGTGACTTATTTTAATAGGTGTGAGACGCCAACGCGCTCTTTCCGCAAGAAATTGCTTTTTGTATAGATTGGAGAATTGCCATGGACAAATTTGTGAAGCTGGGGCAGGACATGGTTCTGCTGTGGGATAAATATCATCCCATGTATCTGAGCGGTATCTGGAACACGCTGCGGCTGGCCTTTGTCGCCACGGTGATTGGCTGTTTCATCGGCCTTCTGTGCGGTGTTCTGAATACGATCCCCTACACGAAGAACGATCCCCTGCCCAAGCGGTTTCTGCTGAAGCTGGTGCGGATCATCATCCGCGTCTATGTAGAAGTGTTCCGCGGCACGCCCATGGTACTCCAGTCCGTGTTCATCTACTACGGCCTGCCCTACTTCTCCGACAACGCCCTGCGGTTTGACAACATCTGGGCCGCCGCCATCCTGATCGTGTCCATCAACACCGGCGCGTATATGGCGGAGTCCGTCCGGGGCGGCATCATCTCCATCGATCCCGGCCAGACGGAGGGTGCCAAGGCCATCGGCATGACCCACTTCCAGACCATGGTGAACGTCATCATGCCCCAGGCGCTGCGCAACATCATGCCCCAGATCGGCAACAACTACATCATCAACGTGAAGGATACCTCCGTCATGTTCATCATCGGCTTTACGGAGTTCTTCGCCCAGCACCGCTACATCGTGGGCGTGAACAATATGTACTTCCCTTCCGCAACCGTTGAAATGATCGGCTATCTGACGCTGACGCTGGTGGCGTCCTTTGCCCTGCGGCTGATTGAAAAGCTGATGGACGGCTCCGACAGCTATGAGCTGGCTCAGGGAGATCAGCTGGTGATGGCGGCTGGCACTTACAGCCATCCCGACCGGGGAACGCCCTTTGACGAGGTCAACCGGGAATACACCGGCGAGGAAAAGCGGAACCGTATCCGCATCGGCCTGAAAAACCGCAACGGCAGCATGAGAGGAGGACGCTGATATGAGTGAAAATATTTTAGAGATCCGCCATCTGGGCAAGTCCTTCGGCGCTCATGAGGTTCTGCGGGATATCGACTTCAACGTGAAAAAGGGCGACGTTATCTCCATCATCGGCGCCTCCGGCTCCGGCAAGTCCACCCTGCTGCGGTGCATCAATCTGCTGGAAACGCCCAGCAGCGGCCAGATCCTCTACCACGGCAGCGACGTGGCGGGCCGGGGCGTCAACGCACCGGAATACCGTTCTCATGTGGGCATGGTGTTCCAGTCCTTTAACCTCTTCAACAACATGACGGTGCTGAAAAACTGCATGGTGGGCCAGATGAAGGTTCTCAAGCGCAGCAAGGAAGAGGCCCGGCAGCAGGCCATGAAGTATCTGGAAAAGGTAGGCATGGCTCCCTACATCAACGCCAAGCCCCGGCAGATCTCCGGCGGCCAGAAGCAGCGGGTGGCCATTGCCCGCGCACTGGCCATGGACCCGGAGGTGCTGCTGTTCGACGAACCCACCTCCGCACTGGATCCGGAAATGGTGGGCGAGGTGCTGAGCGTCATGCAGACGCTGGCACAGGACGGCATGACCATGCTGGTAGTCACGCATGAAATGGCCTTCGCCAGAGACGTCAGCTCTCAGGTGGTGTTCATGCATCAGGGTGTTATCTGCGAGCAGGGTACCCCGGCGCAGGTATTCGGTGATCCCCAGCAGCAGGAGACCCGCGACTTTCTGGCGCGTTTCCGCGGCGTGGATTGACCGGGACTCCCTCTTTCCGCCCTTCCCATGGAAAGAGGACATCATTTCCGGGCAGACCGTTTCCCATCAAATGAAAGATCCCCTGTTGAGAAGAAATTCTCAACAGGGGATCTTCTATTTCCGCGGGACTGCCGGGAAGCGTGCGCCCCGCTGCGGGCAGCGGGGCAGCATCTTTCCCGGCGCTTTTTCGCCGTCAGATCTGGTATTCAAATTCGTAGCCGTCCAGAGAAACGGTGTCGCCGTCCTGAATTCCCCGCTCCTCCAGCTGCCGGTACAGGCCGGACTCCCGGAGCGCCTTGTCGAACCACATACGGCTCTCATAATCGTCAAAATTGACGTTGGCCATAAGCCGCTGGAGCCACGGCCCCTGAATGAGCCAGGTGTGGCCGTCATCCATCCGCTGGATGTCCAGAGGCTCGCTGGTGTCCACCACCGGCGGCTTGGGTACATATTCCGGCTCATACACCGTGACCGGCGGCAGCGCTGCCAGCATTTCCGCCACCTTGCCCACCAGCTCTCTTGTTCCCTGATGCGCCGCAGCAGAGATCTCCATCAGCGCAAAGCCCTTCGCTTCCACATGAGCCCGGAGCCGCTCCAGATTTTCAGGGTCAGCCATGATGTCCACCTTGTTGGCCGCCACGATCTGGGGACGTCCGGCAAGATCCGGGCTGTACTGCTCCAGCTCGGCGTTGATGGCATCAAAGTCCGCCACCGGATCCCGCCCCTCGCTGCCGGATACGTCTACCACGTGTACCAGCAGGCGGCAGCGGTCAATGTGGCGCAGGAAGTCGTGGCCAAGGCCCGCGCCCTCGCTGGCGCCTTCAATGATGCCGGGAATATCCGCCATGACAAAGGAAACGCCCTCGTCCACCCACACAACGCCCAGATTGGGATACAGGGTGGTGAAGTGGTAGTTGGCGATTTTGGGCTGCGCCTTGGACACCACGCTCAGCAGGGTGGATTTGCCCACGTTGGGGAACCCGATAAGGCCCACGTCCGCCAGCAGCTTCAGCTCCAGAAACACATCGTGGCTCTCGCCGGGCAGACCGGCCTTGGCAAAGCGGGGGACCTGCCGGGTGGGGGTGGCAAAGTGCATATTGCCCCAGCCGCCCCGGCCGCCCTTGCAGAGAACGTAAGGCTCGTCGCCGCTCATGTCCTTGATGATCTCATTGGTCTCTGCGTCCCGCACCAGCGTACCGCGGGGGACACGGATCACAAGGTTCCCGCCGTCCTTGCCGGATTTGCGGCCGCCCTGACCGTCCACGCCGTTTTCCGCCACGTATTTGCGCTTGTAGCGGAAATCCATCAGGGTGGACATATTGTCGTCCACTTGCAGGATAATGGAACCGCCCTTGCCGCCGTCGCCGCCGTCCGGGCCGCCGGCCGCTACATATTTCTCCCGGTGAAACGCAACGGCGCCGTTGCCGCCGTTGCCTGCCCGGACGGTGATCCGGGCCTTGTCAATAAATGTTGTTGCCATATGCTGCCTTTCGTATATCTGAAATATTTCTTATTATTTCCAATTTGCTGTTGACATTTCATTTTATAGGAAACACACGGACACGTCAAGCAAAATTCACAGATTTGACACAGAAAATTGCCGAAAAGCGGCTCTCAGGCACAAAATATGCCTTGTATCTGGGAAAAGAGGATGGTAGAATAAGGCAATTACTTGAAGGAGTGAGCCGTATGAATGAAGTCAGATCCCCAAAGAAACCGCTGATTTTTTATTACATTGTAGCAATGCTGCTGGTAATGCTGTTCAACTTCATCGCCATGCCCTGGCTGTCCCAGTATCAGGTCAAGGAGGTGGATTACAACACCTTCGTCACCATGACGCAGCAGGGTGAGATCGGCAAGGTGGAGATTCAGGAGCAGGATAACCGCATTCTCTTCACCAGCAAGGACGAAAAGTCCATTTACAAAACCGCCATGGTACCGGACGACGGTCTGGTGCAGCGGCTGCTGGACGCCGGGGTATCCACCACCGGCGAAGAGATCGAGCAGACCTCCCTGCTGGTGAATATTCTCAGCTGGGTAGCGCCGATTCTCATCTTCCTCGCACTGGGACAGTTCATGTCCAGAAAGATGATGGAAAAAATGGGCGGCGGCAACTCCATGATGTTCAACATGGGCAAATCCAACGCCAAGGTGTATGTGAAGTCTGCCGATGGTATCAAGTTTGACGATGTTGCCGGTGAGGACGAGGCCAAGGAGAATCTGACAGAGATCGTGGACTACCTCCACGATCCCAGCAGGTATCAGGAGATCGGTGCTTCCATGCCCAAGGGCGTGCTGCTGGTTGGCCCTCCGGGTACCGGCAAGACCATGCTGGCCAAGGCTGTGGCCGGTGAAGCCAATGTCCCTTTCTTCTCCATGTCCGGCTCCGAGTTTGTGGAGATGTTCGTGGGCATGGGGGCCAGCAAGGTGCGGGATCTTTTCAAGCAGGCCAAGGAGAAAGCCCCCTGCATCGTGTTTATCGACGAGATCGACGCCATCGGCAAGAAGCGTGACGGCCAGATGGGCGGCAATGACGAGCGGGAGCAGACCCTGAACCAGCTGCTCACGGAAATGGACGGTTTCGAGGGCAACACCGGCGTCATCATTCTCGCCGCCACCAACCGCCCCGAATCTCTGGACCCTGCCCTGACCCGTCCCGGTCGCTTTGACCGCCGGGTGCCGGTGGAGCTGCCGGATCTGAAGGGCCGGGAGGCAATTCTGCAAGTCCATGCCAGAAAAATCAAGGTGGCGGAGGATGTGGACTTTGAAAAGGTGGCCCGTATGGCCTCCGGCGCTTCCGGTGCAGAGCTGGCCAACATCGTCAACGAAGCCGCTCTCCGCGCGGTCCGGGATGGCCGGAAGTTTGCCACGCAGGCGGATCTGGAGGAGAGCATTGAGGTGGTCATTGCCGGCTACCAGAAGAAAAACGCCATTCTCACGGACAAGGAAAAGTGGACGGTGGCCTACCACGAGATCGGCCACGCGCTGGTGGCTGCCAAGCAGACCAACTCCGCCCCGGTGCAGAAGATCACCATTATTCCCCGCACCTCCGGTGCGCTGGGCTACACCATGCAGGTGGAGGAGGGCAACCACTACCTGATGACCAAAGAGGAGATCGAAAACAAGATTGCCACCCTCACCGGCGGCCGGGCCGCCGAGGAGGTGCGGTTCGGTGTGATCTCCACCGGCGCGTCCAACGATATTGAGCAGGCCACCAAGCTGGCCCGCGCCATGATCACCCGGTACGGCATGAGCGGCGATTTCGACATGGTGGCGCTGGAAACCGTGACGAACCAGTATCTGGGCGGGGACGCCTCTCTGGCCTGCTCTGCCGAGACCCAGGCGCAGATCGACCGCAAGGTGGTGGAGCTGGTGAAATCCGAGCATCAGAAGGCGCTGAATATTCTGACGGAAAACCGGGCCAAGCTGGACGAGCTGTCCAAGTACCTCTACGAGAAAGAGACCATCACCGGCGAGGAGTTCATGAACATTCTCAACGGATAAAACCCTACAGAAAAGCGCCTCTGACTTTCGTCAGAGGCGCTTATGTCTGCCGCAAAAGGAATCAAGGGTTCCGCAGCGGTAAGGAAGCGTGTACGCGGGAAACCCAAGAGGGGTGTCCTGCGTCATTCAAATCAACAGTTTTCAAAGCTTTTGCAAAGTTTTGAAAACCTGTTCAGCGGGGAGAAAAAGCTTTTTCTCCCCGCTGAAGCGCCTCTGACTTTCGTCAGAGGCGCTTCTTTGATTATTTTACAGCTTTTCCAGCAGGTAGTCGCCAAATTCGGCGCAGGAAGCGCCGTCCCGGTGGCCGGTCATCACCACCCGGCGCTCCGTCTCCGTGCAAAGGCGCATGGCGGCGGAAAGCCGATCCGCCTTGTCCGCCATGGCGATGTGCCGCAGCAGCAGCTCCGCTGCCTTCAGGATACTGGCAGGGTTGGCATAGTCGCCCTCGCCGTCGGCAATGAGACGGGGGGCCGTACCGTGGACAGCTTCAAACATGGCATACCGGCTGCCGGTGTTGGCGCTGCCCGCCGTGCCGACGCCGCCCTGAATCTGGGCAGCCTCATCGGTAATGATATCGCCGTACAGGTTAGGCAGTACGAATACCTGAAATTTGCTGCGGATCTCCGGGTTCACCAGATTGGCGGTCATAATATCAATATACCAGTCCTCGGCGGTGATCTCCGGGTAATCCGCCGCCACCTCATGGCAGATGCGGGTGAACATCCCGTCGGTTTTCTTCATGATGTTGGCCTTGGTGACAATGGCCACGTTGGTCTTGCCGTTGGCACGGGCAAACTCAAAAGCGGCTCTGGCAATCCGGCGGGTACCGGCGTCCGTTGTGACCTTGAAATCCACGCTGAGCATATCGGGTACTTCGATGCCCCGGCTGCCCAATGCGTACTCGCCCTCCGTATTTTCCCGGAAAAACGTCCAGTCGATCCCGGCCTCCGGGACGGACACCGGCCGCACATTGGCGAAGAGATCCAATTCCCGGCGCATGGCCACGTTGGCGCTTTCCAGCGTGCCGCCCTTGGGAGTCTCCGTGGGGCCTTTCAGCAGGACATCGCAGCCCTTCATGGCTTCCAGCACGTCGTCGGGGATCGCCTTGCCCTGGGCGGTGCGGTTTTCAATGGTCAGGCCGTGAATGTCCCGCAGCTCCACCCGGCCGTCGGCAATTTCCGCCGCCAGCAGCTTTTCCAGCACCCGGCGGGCCTGGGTCATAATGATGGGGCCGATTCCATCGCCGGGGATCAGGCCGATGACGATATGTTCCATGTGGGCAAAGTCCTTGGCCGGGGTTCCCAGCGCCATCCGTTCCTGGCGGTGAAGCTGCTCGGTCAGCAGGGCGCGGAAATGCTCCGCCGCGTCATTGAGGATCTTCTCATAATCTGCCATCAGTCGTTGCCTTCTTTCGTGTAGTTCAGCAGGCCGCCTGCCCGGAGCATGGCTGCCTGACGCTTGGTAAAGCTGCCGCAGACGGGGATCTCCCGGCCGCCGGCGTGAAGGGTCATGGCACCGCTGTCCAGCCCGGCGTCAATGCCGGTGAGGGTCAGGGGTTCCCCCTGGGTCAGCACATCGTAATCGTCAGGATTCACAAAGGTAAGGGGCAGGATGCCGGCATTGATGAGGTTTGCGGCGTGGATCCGGGCAAAGCTCTTGGCAATGACCGCCCGGACGCCCAGATACAGCGGCACCAGCGCGGCGTGCTCCCGGGAGGAGCCCTGACCGTAGTTGCTGCCGCCCACCAGAATGGTTTCCCCGGCCTCTCTGGCGTTCTTTGCAAAGTCCTTGTCGCAGACGGCGAAGCAGAACTCCGACAGCTTGGGGATATTGGAGCGGTAGGGCAGAATTTTCGCGCCTGCGGGCATGATGTGGTCGGTGGTGATGTTGTCCCCCACCTTCAGCGTCAGCCGGGCGGTGATGGTATCGCCCACCGGCCTGCCTTGCGGGAACTCCTTGATATTGGGGCCGCGGAGGATTTCCAGTCTGGCCGCCTCTTCCGCAGGTGCAGGCGCCAGCACGGCGCTGTCGTCGATCAGGAAGTGATCCGGCATCTCCACATGGAGCGCTTCCAGCCCCAGCTCTCTGGGATCGGTGATCTCGCCGGTGAGGGCGGCGGCCACGGCGGTTTCCGGGGACACCAGATACACCTTGGCATCCGCCGTGCCGCTGCGGCCCTCAAAGTTGCGGTTGAAGGTCCGCAGGCTCACGCCGCCGGAGTTGGGCGAAAAGCCCATGCCGATGCAGGGGCCGCAGGCACATTCCAGCAGCCGTGCGCCGGAGGCCAGAATGTCGGACAGCGCGCCGCAGTTTGCCAGCATGGTCAGCACCTGCCGGGAGCCGGGAGACACGGACATACTCACAGAGGGCGCCACCGTTCTGCCCTTCAGCATGGCGGCAGCCTTCAGCATATCATACAGGGAGGAATTGGTGCAGGAACCGATACAGACCTGATCCACTCTGGTGCCTTTCAGGCTGCGGACAGTAACCACGTTGTCCGGCATATGGGGACAGGCGATCAGGGGTTCCAGCGTGTCCAGATCGATATGGATGATCCGCGCGTACTCCGCATCCGGGTCGGCGGAGAGGGGGGTAAAGTCCTGCTGGCGGCCCTGGGCTTTCAGGAAGGCATGGGTCACTTCATCCGAGGGGAAAATGGAGGTGGTAGCGCCCAGCTCTGTGCCCATGTTGGTGATGGTAGCCCGTTCCGGCACGGACAGACTGGCCACGCCGGGGCCGCCCCATTCGATTACATGACCCACGCCGCCCTTGACGGAGAGAATCCGCAGCAGTTCCAGACTGACGTCCTTGGCGGTGACAAAGGGCCGGAGGGAGCCGGTCAGCTCCACGCGGATGACTTTGGGCATATTGATATAGTATGCGCCGCCGCCCATGGCTACCGCCACGTCCATGCCGCCGGCGCCAAAGGCCAGCATTCCGATGCCGCCGCCGGTGGGAGTGTGGCTGTCAGAGCCGATGAGGGTCTGGCCCGGTACGCCGAAGCGTTCCAGATGTACCTGATGGCAGATGCCGTTGCCGGGGCGGGAGAACCAGATGCCGTGCTTGGCGGCAACGGACTGGATATAGCGGTGGTCGTCGGCGTTCTCAAAGCCGGATTGCAGGGTGTTGTGGTCGATATAGGCAACAGAACGCTTCGTCTTGACCCGGTCGATCCCCATGGACTCGAATTCCAGATAGGCCATGGTGCCGGTGGCGTCCTGCGTCAGCGTCTGGTCGATCCGCAGCGCCACCTCTGTTCCCGGTTCCATGGTGCCGCTGACCAGATGGGCGGCAATGAGCTTTTCCGTTAATGTCTTTCCCATGATTCAACCCTCTTCTTTCCGGGTCATGCCCGCAATATTGACCCCCGCGTTGGCTACATGGCGCAGCGCCGCTTCCGCGGCTTTTTCGCCGTCATGGGCCGCCAGCGCTTCATAAATGGCGGTGTGTTCCTCCAAAGCATGAACCGCCCGGCTGTGATGGGCCACAGACGCTTTGCGGTATTTGATGATCTTTTTGTGGAGGGAAATCAGGACATCCATATAAGGACGGCTGCCGCAGCTGTTGTACAGCAGCTCATGGAAGCGGGAGTCCAGATTCTTCACCTGATCGGAATTTTCTCCCGGTTCCTTTTCGCTTTCGATGTAGAACCGCTGGAGATCCAGCGTCTCCTTCATGGCGGCAAGCGTTTCCTCCGTAATGCAGCCGGCGGCCCGCTTGGCAGCCAGACCCTCCAGCTGGCGGCGGATCTCATAAATATCCAGCATATCCTGCCGGGAGATGCCCACCACCACCAGCCCGCGGCTGGTGTCCTCCAGAATATGCTCCTGCTCCAGACGGCGGATGGCCTCCCGGATGGGGGTGCGGCTGACACCCAGCTCGCTGGAAAGGCGCATTTCGCTCAAAACCTCGCCCTGCGGGTATTTTCCGGTCAGAATATCCCGTTCCAGCTGCTCAAAAACCTGATCGGCAATGGAAATGGGCTTGTGATCTCTCATCATGATCGTTGTTCCTCCTCAATGGCGGGGCTTCAGGACGCCGCCGGACAGCTCTGCGATTTTGTCTTCCAGCTCCTCGTTGGACAGGGCGGTGGTGCGGCCGCCGGCATACTGATCGTCCACCCAGACCTTCAGCTTTTCCACCAGCGCGTCGCGCTTACTGAGCTGGTGTTCGCCCCTGAGCCGGTAATTCTGGTTGATCCAGTAGGCGATGCCCGCAAGGCCGGAGGTCTTGCTGACCGCCACCGCCGCAGGACGGTCCAGCAGCTTTTCCGTGTTGAAGATGTTGTAGATCTCCTCGTCCTTCAAAAGCCCGTCGGCGTGGATACCGGCCCGCGTGACGTTGAAGTTCCGGCCCACAAAGGGCGTCATGGGCGGGATGTGATAGCCGATCTCATGCTCAAAGTAATCGGCGATCTCCGTGATGGCGGTGGGATCCATGCCGTCCAGAGATCCCCGGAGGGAAGCGTACTCAAAGACCATCGCCTCCAAAGGCACGTTGCCGGTGCGCTCTCCGATGCCCAGCATGGAGCAGTTTACGCCGCTGGCGCCGTACAGCCACGCGGTGGCAGCGTTGGAGACGGCCTTGTAGAAGTCGTTGTGGCCGTGCCATTCCAGATACTCGCTCTCCACGCCGGAATAGTGCTGCAAGCCGTAGATAATACCGGGGACGCTGCGGGGCAGCGCCACTTCGGTGTAGGGGACGCCGTAGCCCATGGTGTCGCAGGCCCGGATGCGGACGGGGATCTTCGCCTCATGGGACAGCTCCATCAGCTCGTTGACAAAGGGTACCACAAACCCGTAGAAATCGGCGCGGGTGATGTCCTCCAGATGGCACCGGGGCATGACCCCCGCATCAAAGGCGTCCTTCACCGTGGCCAGATAGTAATCCAGTGCCTGACGGCGGGTCATCTGCATTTTCTTGAAGATGTGGTAGTCGCTGCAGGAAACCAGAATGCCGGTTTCCTTGATGCCCAGATCCTTCACCATCCGGAAGTCCTCGCGGGTGGCCCGGATCCATGTGGTGATCTCCGGGAACCGCAGCCCCAGCGCCTGACAGCGCTCAATGGCCTCCCGGTCCCGCTTGCTGTAAATGAAAAATTCCGTCTGACGGATCAGGCCGTAAGGCCCGCCCAGTCTGCTCAGCAGCTTGAACAGATGCTCGATCTGTTCCGGCGTATAGGGGTTCATGGACTGCTGGCCGTCCCGGAAGGAGGTGTCCGTGATCCAGATATCCGCAGGCATGGACATAGGCACCCGCCGGTGGTTGAAGGCCACCTTGGGCACTTCATCATAATTGTATACATCCCGGTAGAGAACCGGGTCTTTCACATCCTGAAGGGAGTAGCGGTAATCATTTTCTTCCAGCAGGTTGGTCTTGGCAGATAGTTCAAGCATAAAAAGCTCCTTTCCGGGGCGTTGGATTTTACAGCGCATCCATGTGTACCTGTATACATATATACAGTAAATGGTGGAAAAAGTCCATGAACAAATTGCACAAAAATGGAATGGCTGCGAGAAGCGGAACAGTCACATTGATCTGTTCCGGGCGGCGTCTGTGTTTCCGGGCAGGCACAAAACAGAAGCGGCGCAAAAACAGCGGCACAGTCTCACAAATGTGAAACTGTGCCGCTGCTTCTATTGTTTTCCGGCGGCGGACGCCGCTCTGCGTCCCGCCTGCCTATTTCGTCCCCAACAGCGCCCGAAGCCGCCGGGAGGATGCATTCCGCACGCAGTCCCAGACCTCCCGTGTGGCGCAGATCTTGTCCGCGCAGGTCACAACCACGCTCTCCCGGTACTTCGGGGGCGTGGGGTTCAGCGGAAACATATGCCGGTGGATGATGTTGGCCTCAATAGGATTCAGGCCAAAGTCCCGCTCCGCGTTTTCCATCGCCTTCCGGGCATGGTAGAAGCCGTGAAGCTTATGGTCGCCGTTATGCTCCCGCCAGTTGTAGAGAAAATAGTCATGGAGCAGCGCCCCTCGTACCAGACTCCGCCAATCCACGTCCCAGCCCCATTTCCGGGCCAGACGGATACTGCACAGCGTCACCGCCACGGAATGGTCATAGCAGGTGGTGCTGCCATGCTGGGGAATGGTGCGCTCATGGGCCATGGTCGGCGAGCGCAGGATATCCCCGCCGTATTCCCAGAGCATCTCCTCTGCGGTCATATCCCGTCACCTCTTTCCTGTCCCTGATTATAGGGGGATGCACAAAGAATGTCCAGTAGGAAATGCCACAGAGCTGTCCTGTGCAGCCCGCAGTTTCTTTGTGCGTTCTGCCCATTTTTTATTCTGTCATTTGTTAATTTTCAGATTATTTGGATAAATCTGATTCCTTTCGCAGATCACCGTGAAGCCGCCGGATTTCAGGGCAGCCGCATCAGGCACCAGCACGGCTGTTCTGCCCGCCCAGCCTCCGTAGAACCAGAACCCCGGCGCCGCATCTGCGGCGCCGGGGTCTCAAAAGCCGGTCTGTCCGGCAGATACAGCAATCTGCGCGGAATCCTCCGGCGTGTTTACTTTACTGCCGCAGCGTCCTGCGGCTCTACGGAAGCCGCCAGCTTCTGGAGTTCTTCCTCCTCCAGCACCCGGTAGGCCACCTTGCCCACCAGCGTCTTGGGCAGCTCCGCCCGGAACTCGATGTCATAGGGCAGGGCGTATTTTGCCACATTCTTGCGGATATAGGCCATGAGAACGTCCTTGGTCTCCTCGTTGGCAGGCACGCCGGGCTTGAGCATGACGAACGCTTTCACCTTCTGCATTTTCAGCTTGTCCGGCACGCCGATGACACAGCTCATCTGCACCAGCTCATGGGCGTCAAAGATGTTCTCCATCTGAGAGGGATAGACGTTGTAGCCGCTGGTGACGATCATCCGCTTGAGCCGCTGTCTGAAGTACACGAAGCCGTCCTCGTCCATGTAGCCCAGATCGCCGGTATGCACCCACGTCAAACCGTCCGCATGGGTCTGGAGCGTCTGCGCCGTTTCCTCCGGGTGGTGGAGATAACTCAGCATCACCGTGGGGCCTGCCAGACAGATTTCGCCGTCAGTCCCGTAGGGAACCTCGTTCTGGGTGCCATGCTCTACAATTTTATAATAGGTATCCGGGAAGGGAATGCCGATGGAGCCTTCCCGCGAGATGTGGTACGGCGTCAGGCAGGAGGCGGTGACGCACTCTGTCAGGCCGTAGCCCTCCCGCACCTGAATGGTGGCATGGTGATCAAACAGGAACTGGTCGAACCGCTTTTTCAGCTCCACGGACAGGCTGTCGCCACCGGAGTAAACGCCCTTCAGGCAGCTGAGGTCGGCATTTTTCATCTTGGGCAGCCGCAGCAGTGCCTCATACAGTGTCGGCACGCCGGCAATCAGGTTGCAGCGGTATTTCAGCAGCAGCTTTGCGTAGCTGTCCGGGGTAAAGCGGGGCACCAGAATACAGCAGCCGCCGTTGACCAGCATGGAATGAATGGACACGCCCAGTCCGAAGCCGTGGAACATGGGCATCACCGCCAGCATCTTGTCTCCGGGGCGGAACATGGGATTGGTGGCGATGATCTGCGTCCCCAGGGCATTGAAATTCAGGCTTGAGAGCTGGATGCCCTTGGTGACACCGGTGGTGCCGCCGGAATAGAGGATCACCGCCTCGTCCCCCGCTTTTTTCTCCGCCTTGTACTTCCAGTGGTAGCCCAGACCCCGGCGTAAAAACTCGTTCCAGCGCAGCACCGGCGCGTCCTTGGGGATCTTTGTCTGCTTGCGGCCCTCCGTCAGCATATAGCCCACCCGCACAGGCTTGGAGAGGGCGTCCGGGATGGAGGCCAGAATGATGTTGTCCAGCGTCACATTCTGCCGGATGGCCTCAAACTTGTGATAGAACTGATCCAGCGTCACGGCAAAAATGGAGCCGGACTCCTTGAGGTAAAACTCGATCTCCTTTTCGCTGGAGAGGGGATGGATCATATTGGCCGTGGCCCCCACCAGATTGATGGCGTAAAACATGGTAACGGCCTGAGGGCAGTTGGGCATGGCCATGGTGATCTTGTCGCCGGGGCGGACGCCGGTAGCCTTCAGGGCTCTGGCGCAGAGGTTGATCTCCGCCACCATGGCGCGATAAGAGGTTTTCCGCCCCATGAACACATAGGCGGTGTAATTCGGATACCGTTCCGCACAGCGCTCCACGGCCTCGTACATGGTGCAGTCCGGGTAGTCCAGATGGGCCGGCACCACGCCGTAAAAATTCAGCCACGGCGCTTTGATCTGATGCTCCTCCGCGATTTTTGTCTGTTCAGCAATCAAGGTCGATTTCCTCCTTCAAGGGTCTGTCCAGCAGCTCCGGGTGGCTCATCAGGTGCTGCACGATTTTCAGGGAGCGTCCGAAATAGAACCCGTCCGCCACCCGCTCATCCAGCGTAATGCCCAGTTCCACCATATCCCGCACCTGGCGGGTGCCGTCGGCGGCGATCTTCTCCGCCTTGTGGATGGTGCCGATGGCCACCATGATGGAATTGGTGCCGTAATTGTTCAGATGATGGTACACGCTGGGGCAGCGGATGCTGCCCAGATTGGTGAGGAACACGCTGGCGAAGTTGGGGTCATCCTCTTTCAGAACAGCGGGTACCTTCCCGTAGAAATCCAAAATTTTGATGATTCGGAAAAAGAGCATCAGGAACCACCGGGGCGTAACTTTCAAAATATCCATGGCTCCGTTGGCGCCGCCGCTCTTCTCCGTCCGGGCCTTATGGACCTTCCCCACCACCTGCCGGGTCACGGCGGTCAGCGTCCAGTCCTCCGGTACAGTAGTCACCACCAGCTTTTCCTCGCTGTGATCCTCAAAGCGCTTCTTTGCCACGAAGCCGAGGGTGATCTCATGGCGCTGGTAATAGCGCCGCCCGGAGATATAGCGGTTCAGATCCGGCCGCAGATAGACCGTTTTGGCAATGGCCATGAGGATGCAGTGGAACAGCGTGGCCTTGTATTCCTCTTCCCCTCTGTTCTTTTCCTCTATGTACCGCAGAACCTCCGTCACGTCGAACTCCATATTCACATAGACCTCGGCATCGGTGCGCTTGTCCATCAGGTGGGGCATGATGACGTGCAGGCCGTCCAGCTCCCGAACCCAGCGGGCATCTGCCCGGTCTCCCCACCGCTTCTTCTGTTTTTCCATAATTCACTCCTAATCTGACAGTGGCAGCCCATTCCGCCAATCCATGGAAAAACGGGATACCGCGCCAAGTATAGCACAATGCATCCCGTTTGTCAGCTATTTTGCGGTTTCTTAACGGCCCATCTTTCCCTGCCGCGCCCGGACTTCCGTTACAGATACCGATCCAACTTCTGCCAGAGGGCTTCCCCCTTCTGCTTCAGCTCTGAGCGGATGCTGCGCCGCTCCTCGCGGCGTTCTTCCCGGCGCTCCTCAAATTCTTCCTTATGCTCCTCCCAGCCGCTGCGGTAGCGCTCCGCCAGCCCGTCACCCAGATTCCGGACCTTGGCCAGCGCGTCCATCATGGTTCCCTGCGCGTTCAGGATTCCGTCCATGGGCTTGTGGTGATCGTCATACCGGCCCATATGGTAGTTCTCCATCACCACGCCGTAGCGCTCCCGCGCCCGCTTTACAGCGTCTGCCCAGGAGAGGTACAGCCGCTCTCCGGCCTGATGCCCCACCTGCGCCATACATTCAGGGTGCTTGCAGATCTCCTGCAATTTTGCCGCCATGGCGCCGGCATTTTCGTCGATCAGGAAGCCGTCCACCCCGTCGGTGACGCCCTCTGCGGCGCAGCTCCCGCGGATCAGCACCGCCGCAAGGTCGCTGGCTGCCGCCTCCCGCACCACAAGGCCGTTGGTATCGTAGCTGGAGGGGAACAGGAACAGGTCTGCCCGGCAGTACCACGCCCGCAGGGTCTCCCGCCGGGAGATGGCCCCGGTGAAAATGCACTTGCCGCCCAGCGGCCGGGCATACTCCTGCACCGCCGCCGCGTCCGCGCCGCCGCCGATGAACACCATTCGGAAATCCTGCCCTCCGGCCTGTAACAGCTTCAGGGCGTCCAGAATGATCCGCAGCCCCTTGTACCACATCATGCGGCCGACAAACAGGAACACCGGCACGCCCTCCGGCAGATCGTAATCCGCCGTGGCGGCGACGACTTCCGCCTCGCTGACCCGCCCTCTGGGCATATCCACACCGTTCTCCATCACATGGTAATCGCCGTGATAGCCGATGGAGCGGAGGTTTTCGCCCGCTCCCCGGCTCACCACCCACACCTCGTCGCAGGCGGAAATGTTGGACGCCAGCAGGTACAGTGCGCTCTCCTGAAGCAGCTTGCCCCGGATAAGCTTCGCCACGTCCACATCAAATTTCGTGTGATAAGTAAAAACCAGCGGCGCGTCGATGACCTCCCGGATGGACCGGGCCAGAATGGTGGACATCACCGGGCAGTGGCTGTGGAGCAGGTCTACCTTCAGCTCCTTGAGCTGGCGCAGCGTCTCCGGGGAAAAGGGATAGCCCGCCAGATACCCGAACAGCTTCCGGGTATCCACGCTGGGATACCGGGCTACCGGGAAGGAAAACCGGCGGTCGTCGGCATCCGGATGCTCCGGCGTCACCACGATGGCCTGATCTCCCAGCTTCGTCAGCTCCTGCGCGTAATTCACAACCGTATTGGCCACGCCGTCGATCAGCGGCGGAAAGGAATCGTTCAAAAGGCAAATGCTGTGCGGTCCCTGCATACTATGTTCTCCTTTTTTGCATTGTACTCTATCCTGTCTGCGCAAATCCGAAGCGCTTCTCAGCCCGCCGTCAGAACGCGAGAATCCCCAGATGCTCCAGCAGGATCCTGACGCCCAGCAGCACCAGGATGGCGCCGCCGGTGATCTCCGCCCGCTTCTTGTACCGGGCGCCGAACCAGCAGCCCACCGCCACGCCGGCTACAGAGATGCAGAAGGTGGTGCAGCCGATAATGCCGATGGCGGGCAGGATGGCGGTTTCCAGAAAGGCAAAGGTCACGCCGATTGCCAGCGCGTCAATGCTGGTGGCAATGGCCATGAGAAACAGCTTTTTGTGGTCAAGCCGCAGATCCGTCTCCGCCTGCGCCGCGTCCTCCTCGTCGCCGGAGAGTGCCTCCCGGATCATATTGCCGCCGATGAGTACCAGCAGAATGAAGGCGATCCAGTGGTCATACTGCTGGATGCGGCCCGCAAACTGGGATCCCAGCATCCAGCCGATGAAGGGCATCAGCGCCTGAAAGCCGCCGAAGTACAGTCCCACCGTCAGCGCATGGCCCCACTTGATTCTGGTCATGGACAGGCCCTGACAGATCGCCACGGCAAACGCGTCCATGGACAGTCCCACACCGATCAGGAACAGGTCGATAAAACTCATATAGAATTAGCCCCCTGAAGAATCACCGGAACCTCCCGCCTGATGCAGAGACTGTCCGGTGCTACGTCGCAGTCATACGCCAGCACGCGGACGCCGCAGGCCGCCGCTTCCCGAAGGGCTTCGCCGAAGGCGGGATGGGTGGCGTCATTGGGTGCGACGCTTTGAATATCTCTTATTTGTACCACAAAAAACAGGGCCGCGTCAAGGCCGCTCTCCGCCGCCCGCTGAAGCTCCCGGATATGCCTGACGCCCCGCTCCGTCGGTGCATCGGGAAACAGGGCTTTTCCATCCGCTTCCAGCGTCACGCCCTTTACCTCCACAAGATGGAGGCCCCCCGGCGTTTCCAGACAGAAATCCAGCCGGGACGCACCGTAGACATACTCCGGGCGGATGGCGGTCACATCCGGCAGAAATCCGCCGGCTGCGGCCCACTCCGCAAAGACCCTGTTGGGGGCCTGCGCGTCCATATTGATCAGGGTCTCCCCTTTTTCCACCGCGATCAGGTCATAGGCGGTTTTCCGATTGGGATTCGTTCCCTTTTCCAGATACACGGTGCATCCCGGTATCAGCAGCTCCCGGCACCGGCCGGTGTTCTTCACATGGACGGTTTCCACCGCCCCGTCCAGCTCCACATGGGCAATAAAGCGGTTGGGACGGTCAAGAAACTTCGCCGCCCGCACGTTCTGATAGCGCATTCAGTTCCCCCTGTCATTGTCAGCCGCCAGCAGGGGGCTGTACATCATAATGGCGTCGTTGGTGCAGAGATACTGCTCCTCCAGCAGCGAATCCGACAGGTCGCGCACCTCCCGCCACAGCTGATTATGGCGGATATAGCCGCCCCACGGCGCCTGATCGATCCGCGCATCCCTCTCCACAATGCGGAAGCGCAGGGACGGCGGCTCCACCGAGCGCCACGCCCCCTCCAGATGGGTCTCCCCCACCCGGAGGCACAGCTGATAGGGCCGGTCCGTGTCGTTGCGGATCATCAGGTCCCGATGGGGATAGGCGCAGGTCGCCCCGCTGCCAAAGGGCTGGGTGCGGTTGGAATCCGGGAATACATCGTGGGAATGGCGGTAGCGCTCCGTCACAGTCAGGGGCGTATGGAGGGTCATCCAGAAAATCAGATTGGACAGCTGGCACAGTCCGCCGCCGATATCGCCGCCGATCCGCCCCAGAAACAGCACCATACCCTCCTTATAGCCTTTCCGGGCCGTAGGCCTGCCGATAAGCCGCCAGTAGCTGAAGGTCTCGCCGGGCTTCAGGATCAGCCCGTCCAGACGGCTCACCGCCAGCCTCAGGTTTGTCACCTTGTTCTCCTGCCAGACCATTTCCTCTCCCCGGAGATGCCGCAGCAGGGGCGTTGCATGGGAAGCCTGCACGGCGGGCAGGCGCTCCTGCTGCCGCTGCTTCGCCCAGGTATACTTGGGCGAACACCACAGCAGATACCGCTTCCCGGCATAGTACGCCTTCCCCAGCCGCAGGCGCAGCCAGCTGCGCCGGACGGGAGGCCGCAGGTCCATTTTCGTATCCATGTCCTTCCTCCGCTTCCGTTTTATTCAGTATGCCATATTGGTTGCGCCAATTCCACAACAAAACGGTAACAGATCCCCTTCTATTAAAAATAAAGGTTGCTTATTTTTGAGAATCTGGTACTATGTAGTTCGTACGCAGACAAATACTGCGTTTTGTGTTGCAGAAAGAGAAAACAGGAAGAGGAAAAGTAATATGAAAAACAAACACAGCGGTTTCAGCGGTTCCCTCGGATTTGTTCTGGCGGCGGCCGGCAGCGCCGTGGGCGTGGGCAATATCTGGCGCTTCCCCTACCTCTGCGCCAAGGACGGCGGCGGGCTGTTCCTGATCGTGTACCTGATTCTGGTGCTGACCTTCGGTTTTGTGCTGCTGACCACCGACGTGGCCATTGGCCGCCGCACCAAGCAGAATGCCCTGAACGCCTTTGCCACCCTGCACAAAAAGTGGAAGTTTCTGGGCTACCTGACCTTTCTGGTGCCGACCCTCATCATGACCTACTATTCCGTGATCGGCGGCTGGATCGTGAAGTACTTCTCCGTCTATCTGATCTCCGACGGCACGCAGGCCGCGCAGGACGGGTTCTTCACCTCCTTCATCACCTCCCCGATCTCCCCCATTGTGTTCATGCTGCTGTTTCTGGCGCTGACGGCGTGGGTGGTGTACTGCGGCGTGGAAAAGGGCATTGAGAAGTATTCCCGCTATATCATGCCGGGGCTTCTGCTGCTGATTATCGGCATTTCTGTGTTCGCCCTGACCCTTTCCCACACGGACGAAAACGGCATCACCCGCACTGGTCTGGAAGGGCTGGCCGTCTACCTGAAGCCGGATTTCACCGGCATAACGCCGTCCCGCTTCCTGAATGTGGTGCTGGACGCCATGAGCCAGCTGTTCTTCTCCCTCAGCGTCAGCATGGGCATCATGATTACCTACGGCAGCTACGTCAAGGATGATGTGGATCTGAACAAGGCCAACAACCAGATTGAAATTTTCGATACCGGCGTGGCATTTCTGGCTGGTATGATGATCATTCCCGCCGTCTATGTGTTTCTGGGCCGGGATGGCATGGCCTACGGCCCCAGCCTGACCTTTGTCAGTCTGCCCAAGGTCTTTGCCGCCATGGGCGGCGTGGGCCGGATCGTCGGCGTGGTGTTCTTTCTGGCGCTGGGCTTCGCGGCCCTCACCAGCTGCGTGTCGGTCATGGAAACGCTGGTGGCCAACTGCATGGAGATCTTCCACAAGAGCCGGAAGCAGATGTGCGCCATGGTGGGGCTTTACTCCCTGATTACCGCGGTGCTGATCTGCCTTGGCTACAACGTGCTTTACTTTGAGCTGCCCCTGCCCAACGGCAGCAACGCCCAGCTGCTGGACGTGATGGATTATATCAGCAACAGCTTCCTGATGCCCTTCATCAGCCTGCTGACCAGTATTCTCATCGGCTGGGTCATCGGCCCCAGGTGGATCATTGACGAGGTGGAGAAAAACGGCGAACGCTTCGGCCGCGCCGGACTCTACCGTGTGATGATCCGCTATGTCGTGCCGGTGGTCATGCTGATCCTCTTCCTGACCTCCACCGGTCTTGGCAACATCTTCTTCTGATCCCTCCGAAAGCAGCCCTGCGGGGCTGCTTTTTTGTTCCGTGAAAACCATGCAGTATCTTTTTCATCCGGCAGCCCGGACAGGCCGCAGCCGCCTATTGCCTGTCCGGGCAAAAACGTATATAATAGGGACATCACACAGAACAAGGAGCTTTCTATGAAGCAGGAATATATCCGTGTGGGCCGCATCGTCAACGCCCACGGCATCCGGGGCGAGGTGCGGGTGCAGCCCCGCCGGGTCTCCCCCGCACTGCTCACCCGCTGCAAAACCTTTTACATTGACGGCCAGCCCGTCACCCCCACCGCCAACCACGTCCACAAGGAGCTGGTCTTGCTGAAATTTCCCGGTGTGGAGGACATGAACGCCGCTCTTGCCTATAAAGGCAAAGAGCTTTCCATTCGCCGCTCCGACGTGGTTTTGCCGGAGGGCGAATACTTCGACGACGAGCTGATCGGTCTGGAGGTTCACGACTGCGACACCGGCGCTCTGCTGGGGATTCTGACCGCTGTGGACGAGTACCCCGCCAGCAAGGTCTACACGGTCAAAGGCGACCGGGAGATCCTGATCCCAGCGGTCAGGGACGCGTTCATCCGCTCCGTGGATCTGGACGCCGGCCGGATGGACGTGAAGGTTTGGGAGGGGCTGTAACATGGAAATGCAGATCGACATTCTGACCCTGTTCCCGGAATCCGTGGACGCCATGCTGAACGTCAGTATTCTGGGCCGGGCGCAGGAGCGGGGCTGCATCGCCATCCGCACCCATCAGATCCGGACCTACACCACCAACAAGCAAATGCAGGTGGACGACTACCCCTACGGCGGCGGACGGGGCGCCGTCATGCAGGCAGACCCCCTGTTCCGCTGCTGGGAATATGTGGTGCAGACCCACGGCCCCGGCCGCACCATCTTCATGTCCCCCTGCGGCCGCACCTTTACCCAGTCCGTCGCCAGGGAGCTGAAAGCCAATTACAGCCACCTGATTCTGGTCTGCGGCCACTACGAGGGCATTGACCAGCGGTTTATCGACGAATGTGTGGACGAGGAGCTGTCCATGGGCGATTTCGTTCTCACCGGCGGTGAGATCCCCGCCATGGCGGTGGCGGACGCGGTATGCCGCATGGTTCCCGGTGTTCTGCCGGACGCGGAGTGCTTTGAGGAGGAATCCCACTGGGACGGCCTGCTGGAATATCCTCAGTATTCCCGCCCCGCCGTGTGGCACGACCGGGCTGTGCCGGAGATCCTGCTTTCCGGCGACCATGCCAAGGTAGCGGCATGGCGGAAAAAGGAAAGCTATAAGCGCACCATGGCCCGCCGCCCGGATCTCTTCGCGCAGTTTGACGAACGCAAGCTCACCACCAAGGCAGAGCGAAAGGTTTTGCAGCAGGCCAGGGAGGAATTTGCTGCGGAAAACGCAAAGCCTGCCGCTCAGGAACCGGAAGCATAACCGTTCCCCCGTTTTCAGATCTGGAAAGGAGATCGTTATGAAAAAGCGCGTCCTGCTCTCTGTTTGTATTCTGACGGTTCTGGCCGCGGCCATTGTCTGCCTGCCCTTTGCCCGGAAGATCGATACCACAGTCACTGCCACGGAATACAAATTCAATGATCCCTCCTACGCCGTGGAGCACACAGTGGTGATTCAGGGCTATGACACCCGGAATCTGCTGGGCTACGGTGAGTTTACAGGCACCTTTGCCGTCAGCGGCTTTGAAAGCTGGCAGACAAACTGTAGAACCAGCTTTGGTTTCTTCCGTAAAGGCCCCTCCGTGAATACAAGCTGTCTCATGCCCAGCGGTGAACTTCGTACCGGCAGCCTGTTTTATTTGCGGGCCAGCCGGGACTGGTCAGACTTTGCCGGGCTGATCATGGAGGTCACCGACAGCGCAGGCCATTCAATCAGCCTCTTCGATCCCGATAACTTCGGCTGTTTTCTGGTCAGCGGCCCCGCCGACCGGGAGGCGGCCATGGCAAGAGCGGCGGAGCTGTATCAAAGAGATCCATATTACCGCGGAATCTTTACCTTGCAGGGTGAAAAACCGCAGGACGCGTAAAACACCAGACCGTGGAAACCAGCCTCGGATGCAAACGCATCCGGGGCTTTCTGTAGCCTGCGGGCTGATGGCGGCTGACACACTGACCCAGCGGAGCGCCCCAGCCGGGGCGCTGTGCAGGAAAACAATTGTACACGCTTATCGTAGTTTACAAATTTTTGCGCTTTTTCCCACTTTTTTCAGGTGCAAATGCAGATGTTCAAAATTTTTTTAAATTTTTCGGCCCAAAAAAGAGGAAATTCGCCTTTTACGGGGTATAACTTAACGTAACCGCTGTTACCATGAAGAAAGGAGACATGACCGTGCCATTTCCCCAGAGTTTTATGGATGAGCTGACCGCCCGGAACGATATCGTGGACGTGGTGGGCAGCTATGTGCAGCTGACCCGGAAGGGCGGCAACCTGTTCGGCCTGTGTCCCTTCCACAACGAAAAAACCGGTTCCTTTTCCGTCTCGCCGGACAAGCAGATCTTCTATTGCTTCGGCTGCAAAAAAGGCGGCGGCGTCATCAACTTCATCATGGACATTGAAAATCTCCCTTTCCCGGACGCTGTGCGGTTTCTGGCCAAGCGGGCGGGGATGGAGGTTCCGGAGGAAGAAGGCGACCGGGAAGCCGCCCACAGGCGGCAGCGCCTGCTGGATCTGAACCGGGACGCCGCCCGTTTCTACTACCAGCTGCTCCAGCAGCCGGAGGGGCGCGCCGTGCAGGACTATCTGGACAAGCGGCAGATCCGCAAAGCCACCGCCGTCCGATTCGGCATGGGCGCTTCGCTGGACGCATGGGACACGCTGCTCACCGCCATGACCAAAAAGGGATACTCCAAGTCCGAGCTGCTGGACGCCGGTCTGGTGGTACAGAACAAGAACGGCGGCCTGTACGACAAATTCCGCAACCGGCTCATGCTCCCGGTGATCGACACACGGGGGGATGTGGTAGCCTTCGGCAGCCGGGTGCTGGACAAGTCAGAGCCTAAGTATATGAACTCCTCGGAGACGCCGGTATACTCCAAACGCCGGGTGCTCTACGGGCTGAATCTGGCCAAAAAATCCAAGCGCTCCAACATCATTCTCTGCGAGGGCAATCTGGACATTGTAACGCTGCATCAGGCGGGCTTCGACAACGCCGTGGCCTCCATGGGAACGGCTCTGACCGTGGAACAGACCCGGCTTCTCAGCCGGTTCACCAAGGAGCTGGTACTCTGCTACGACAATGATAACGCCGGCAAGATCGCTACGGAGCGGGCCTTGCAGATCCTCAACGGCTCTGAATTCAATGTCAAGGTACTTCAGCTCCCCCGCCGTCTGGTGGACGGCGAATATGTGAAGCAGGACGCCGACGATTTCATCAAATTTCAGGGATCGGACGCCTTTGAGCGGCTGCTGAATGGCAGCGAAAACGGCGTGGAATTCCGCATGGCTCAGATCGCAGGGAAATATGATCTGAAGGACGATGAAGCCCGCATCGCCTACTGTGAGGAAATCAGCGGACTGCTGGCGTCCCTCCCCAGCGCGGTGGAGCGGGAAATCTATACGACGCGGGCTGCCGAAGCGGCCAAAATTACGCCGGACGCCATGAAGCTGGAGGTTCAGCGGGCGTTCAAGCGGCGCACGGTGCGGGAAAAACGGGCAGAGCTGCGGAAGGATCTGAATCCCGCCGCCGCCCTACAGCCAAAGGAACACGCCCTGCGCTATGAGAATCTCCGCTCGGCACGGGCGGAGGAAGGCGTGATCCGTCTGCTGCTGTCGGACGACTCCCTGTTTTCCGATGCCATGCCCATCCCGCCGGAACAGTTCTCCTCCCCCCTGCTGAGCCGGGCATATCAGCGTCTATGGGAGGTTCACGCCGCCGGAGGGCGGCCCATGATCTCGTCTCTGGGGGAGACGTTCACCCGCGAGGAGACTGATCACCTGACAGCTGTCTGCCAGGAGCCGGTGTCGCTGCGAAACGCAGGACAGGCCCTGACTGATTACATACACGTCATCAACGCGGAAGCTGAGAAACGCACCGCTCAGGAGGATCCCCTTCTGGCGGCCACTGCCAAATTCAAGGATAAAAAGAGAGGAAAGCAACATGTCTAAAAAAGCAATGACCCCCGATGAGCTGGAGGCTCAGGCTGACGCCCTGCTGGCTGCCGCCGACAACGCCAAGGCTTCCCCGTCGGGAAAGGCGGCTGCCTCCGCCGGTAAAAATCAGAAATCGGGAAAGAACGCCTCTCATCAGGACGCCGCCCGCGTTCTGACAGATGAGGAAGCCAAGAAGGCGGGGATCGTCCGTCTGGATGACAAGCAGGTGGCAGCGCTTCCCGCCGCCAGTTGGCTGATGGGACAGGAAAAGCTGCGGGAACTGCTGGCCCGCGGCAAGAAGAAAGGCAAGCTGGACTCCGGCGAGCTGATGGAAGCCGTGGACGATCTGAATCTGGAAAGCGACCAGATGGATCAGCTCTACGACTCTCTGGAGGCGCTGAACATCGACATCGGCACCGAAGCAGACCTGCTTTTGCCGGAGCTGAACGACGATGGCGAGCCTGCCGCCGAAGAGATCGCCGACGTGGAGGAGGAAGAGCTGGTCGATCCCAACTCTCTGGTAAGCAGTTTCTCCATCGACGACCCCGTTCGTATGTACCTCAAGGAGATCGGCAAGGTTCCCCTGCTGAACCCGGATGAGGAAATCGTGCTGGCGCAGGCCATGTCTGCCGGCGCGGAAGCCAAGGCGCGTCTGGATGAGCTGGAGGCCCAGCGCAAAGCCGGGGAGACCCCGGAGATCACTCCCGAAGAGGAAGCCGCTCTCCGCAAGACCTACAAGAAGGGCGAATCCGCCAAGCAGAAGCTGGCAGAGGCCAACCTCCGTCTGGTGGTGTCCATTGCCAAGCGGTATGTGGGCCGCGGTATGCTGTTTCTGGATCTGATTCAGGAGGGTAATCTGGGCCTCATCAAAGCTGTGGAGAAATTCGACTACACCAAGGGCTACAAGTTCTCCACCTACGCCACCTGGTGGATCCGGCAGGCCATCACCCGCGCCATCGCCGATCAGGCCCGTACCATTCGGATCCCCGTCCACATGGTGGAAACCATCAATAAGGTCATCCGTGTCTCCCGGCAGCTTTTGCAGGAGCTGGGGCACGATCCCTCCCCCAACGAGATTGCCGCAGAGATGAATATGCCTGTGGACAAGGTGCGTGAGATCCTGAAAATTGCTCAGGAGCCTGTCTCTCTGGAGACCCCCATCGGCGAGGAGGAGGACTCCCATCTGGGCGACTTCATTCCCGACGAGGGCGCCAGCGAGCCTTCCGAGGCCGCCAGCTTCACGCTGCTGAAGGAGCAGCTGATGGACGTTCTCTCAACCCTGACGCCCCGTGAGGAAAAGGTTCTGAAGCTGCGCTTCGGCATTGAGGATGGCCGTACCCGCACGTTGGAGGAAGTGGGCAAGGAATTCAACGTCACCCGCGAACGGATCCGCCAGATCGAAGCCAAGGCTCTGCGGAAGCTGAGACACCCCTCCCGCAGCAAAAAGCTGAAGGACTTCCTGAACTGATTCCGTTAGCCGCTCTTTCTGCCTTTTCATTCAGGTTTGCCTGAAAACAGGAGCATGGCCAACCCGCATTTCATGCGGCGCGGCCATTACTCTTGTCTGTTTTTTTCCAAATGGTAAGCCGTTATCAGTTCAGTCTGCCTTATTAATGGGTTGTTTTATTTGCCTTGACTTTCCAAATAATATTATCCAAAAAAATGGCAGCAAACAGGGAGCACGCGAAAACAGCAGCAAGTAAGAACAACATTCCCGACATTCCCCTTTCGAAAATTGAAAAATGCCGAAAAATTCGTAAGACTAAAACGTGCATAAAATAAATCGTCATGGAATGTTTCGATA
>ENA-UEQK01000575-UEQK01000575.1-human-gut-metagenome-genome-assembly--contig:-NODE-575-length-25873-cov-22.678632_pt1 | contig 25873 bp, 28 predicted proteins | sample MGYA00242939_ERZ507942 | MGnify/ENA primary metagenome ERZ507942 (study PRJEB26167, sample SAMN06115485) | human gut metagenome | host: Homo sapiens | place: China:Chongqing | collected 2015-03-30... | reverse complement strand
GGCAAAACGCTGGAGGAAAACCTCCGGTGCAACTTCGGGATGCCGGGGCCGGAGGGCTACCGCAAGGCGCTGCGGCTCATGAAGCAGGCGGAGAAGTTCCGCCGCCCTATTTTTACCTTTATCGACACCGCCGGAGCCTATCCCGGTCTGGAGGCTGAGGAACACGGTCAGGGCGAGGCCATCGCCCGGAATCTCTTTGAGATGAGCCGTCTGACGGTGCCGGTCATCGCCGTCGTCACCGGGGAGGGCAACAGCGGCGGCGCGCTGGCGCTGGCTGTGGCCGACCGGGTGCTGATGCTGGAAAATGCCGTGTACGCCATTTTGTCCCCGGAGGGCTTCGCCTCAATCCTGTGGAAGGACGCCCAGCGTTCCGGCGAGGCGGCGGAGCTGATGAAGCTCACCGCCCCGGAGCTGAAAAAGCTGGGGGTCATTGATGGCATCGTCCGGGAGCCGGAGGGCGGCGCGCAGACCGACCCCAGCCGGACGCTGTGGAATCTGGACCGGGCGCTGACCGCCTGTCTGGAACCCCTGCTGAAGGAAAGCGCCGTCAGCCTGACGGAACGGCGCTATCAGAAATTCCGCGCCCTTGGCCGCGGGAAGGAGGACGCATGAACGGGATCAAGCTCCGGGGCACAGGCCGCTGTGTCCCCGCCAATACCGTCACCAATGACGATCTTTCCCGGCTGGTGGATACCAATGACGAGTGGATCACCGCCCGCACAGGCATCCGCAGCCGCTACCGCTGTGAAAAAGAGACCCTCACGGAGCTGTGCGTCAGCGCCGCGCGGGACGCCCTGCACATGGCCGGGATCACCCCGGCGGACATCGGCGTGTGCATCGTGGCCACCGTCTCGGCAGACACTGTGGTGCCCTCTGCCGCCTGTCTGCTGCAACGGGCGCTGGGTCTGCCGGAGGATACCCCCTGTTTTGACCTGAACGCCGCCTGCACCGGCTTTGTCTACGCTCTCCACACGGCGGAGTGCCTGCTGAACGCCTCCCCCCGGAAATTCGGTCTGGTGATTGGGGCGGAAGCCCTCAGCCGCGTGGTGGACTGGACGGATCGGGGCACCTGCATCCTCTTTGGAGACGGCGCGGCCGCCGCCGTGGTGGAGTGCCGGGAGGGCTGGCCCTCCATCGGGGCCGTGCTGGGCAGCCGGGGGGACGACGTTCTCCTGCGTCTGCCGGGCCTTGGCCGGGGAGAGCCAAACGTCCTGTCCATGGAGGGGACGCAGGTGTTCAAATTCGCCGTGGAGACCGTTCCCGCCTGTATGGACGCCACGCTGAAAAAGGCGGGGCTGACCCCGGCGGACATCGACTTCTTCGTGTTCCATCAGGCCAACGCCCGCATCATTGATTTAGCCGTGCGGAAATACCGCATCCCGCCGGAAAAATACTACAAAAACATCGACCGTTACGGCAACACCGCCGCTGCCAGCGTCCCGCTGGTCCTCAGTGAGCTGGTGGAGCAGGGCCGCGTGGGTCCCGGCAGCCGCCTGCTGCTGACGGCCTTCGGCGGCGGCCTGACCTGGGGCGGCGCGGTGCTGGAAATGGCGTGAAATTGAGGAGTACACTATGAAAAAACTCAACGAGCTGCTGGGGACGGAATTCCCCATTATCCAGGGCGGCATGGCCAACATCGCCACAGGCGAATTTGCCGCCGCCTGCTCTAACGTGGGGGCCTTGGGCGTCATCGCCACCGGCGGGATGCTGGAGGCGGACCTGCTGCGCAAGCAGATCCGCATCTGCAAGAGCCTGACGGACAAGCCCTTCGGGGTCAATCTGATGCTGATGAACCCCTGCGCCGACGAAATGGCCCAGATCATTATTGAGGAGGGCGTTCAGGTGGTGACCACCGGGGCGGGCAGTCCCGGCAAGTACATCCCCGCGTGGAAAGAGGCCGGGATCAAGGTGCTGCCCGTGGTGGCGGCCTCCATCCTTGCCAAGCGGCTGGTAAATCAGGGAGCCGACGCCATCATCGCCGAGGGCATGGAGTCCGGCGGCCATGTGGGGGAAATGACCACCATGGCGCTGGTACCCCAGGTCATCGACACGGTGGATGTTCCCGTCATCGCCGCCGGCGGCATTGCCGACGGACGGCAGGCAGCAGCGGCCTTCGCTCTGGGGGCCTGTGGCATTCAGGTGGGCACCTGCCTGCTGACAAGCCTTGAGTGCCCCATCCACGAAAACTACAAGCTGGCCCTTCTGAAGGCCAAGGACAGCGACACCACTGTCACGGGCCGCTCCATCGGCGGACCGGTGCGGGTGCTGAAAAACAAAATGGCGCGGGAGTATCTCGCTCTGGAAAAGCGTGGAGCCACGCTGGAGGAATTGGAACACGTCACCTTAGGCGGTCTCCGCCGCGCTGTGTTTGAGGGCGACATGGAGCGGGGCAGCGTCATGGCCGGTCAGGTGGCCGGTATGCTCCACGAGATCAAGCCCCTGCGTCAGATCTTCGAGGAGCTGTACACCGGCAGTCAGGCCGTTTTGAAGGCCACGGAGGCAGCATGGCAGTAACGATCCGGGGAAAGGCCCTCCCCCTCCCGATTTTACAGGGGGGCATGGGCGTTGGCATCAGTCTGGACGGCCTTGCCGGGGCGGTAGCCGCCTGCGGCGGCATGGGGACCCTCTCCACCGCCGTCTGCGGCTTTCAGGAGCCGGATTTCGCCAAACGTCCCTTTGAAGCCAACCTCCGGGCGCTGGACCGGCAGGTCCGCCATGCCAAGGTTTTGGCCCACGGCGCGGGGCTCATCGCCGTCAACGCCATGGTCGCCACCACCCAGTATGCCGACAGCGTCCGCACCGCTCTCCGGGCAGGGGCTGACGCCATCGTCTGCGGTGCGGGACTTCCCAAGGATCTCCCCGCGCTGGCCTCCGAAGTTTCCGACAGCGACGCCGCCATTGCCCCCATCGTCAGCAGCGGACGGGCGGCGGGGCTGCTGTGCAAGCTGTGGGACCGGCACTATGGCCGCATCCCCGACTTTTTGATCTTGGAGGGGCCGGAGGCCGGGGGGCATCTGGGCTTCTCCCGACAGGATCTGGACGCGCCCCCCTCCCTTTCCGACCTTTTGCGGGAGGTTCTGACCGCCATCGCCCCCTTCCGGGACAAGGCGGGCCGGGACATTCCGGTTTTCGTGGCCGGCGGCGTGAAAAACGGCGCAGACATGGCCCGCTACATGAAGGAGGGCGCCGCCGGGGCGCAGTTCGCCACCCGGTTCATCGCCACGGAGGAGTGCGACGCCTCCGAGGGCTACAAGCAGCGGCTCTTAGCGGCAAAGGCTGACGACATCACCCTGGTGAAAAGCCCCGTGGGGATGCCGGGACGGGCCCTCCGCAGCCCCCTGATCCGGCGGGTGGAGGACGGCACTCAGCCGCCTCCGGAGCGGTGTGTGAAGTGCATCGTCACCTGTGACGGCAAAAACGCCCCCTACTGCATTTCCAAGGCCCTCATCGCCGCCCGGAACGGCGATTGGGAGAACGGCCTGTTTTTCTGCGGAGCCGCCGGCGGCGAGGTGAACGCCCTCTCCACCGTGCCGGAGCAGATGGCTCAGATCATGGACGAATGGAGAGCTGCACAATGAAGTTAGGATTTTTATACGCGGGACAGGGCAGCCAGCACCCCGGCATGGGGGCCGACCTGTACAAGGCGTTCCCCACCTTCCGCGCCGTGCTGGACAGCGCCGCGGAGCAGGTGGATTTCGATTTGAAGGAAATCTCCTTCACCGACACGAAGGGCATTCTGAATCAGACTCGCTACACCCAGCCCTGCATGGTGGCCTTCGCCGCAGGCATGACCGCGCTGCTGGCGGAGCGGGACATCGTCCCCGCCGCTGCCGCCGGACTGTCTCTGGGCGAGTATTCTGCCCTCCACGCCGCCGGGGTCTTTGACGCCGACACCGCCGTGGAGCTGGTGGCCTTCCGTGGCAAAGCCATGGAGGATGCCGCAGCCGGTCGGCCCTCTGCCATGGTAGCGGTGCTGGGGCTGGACCGGGCGGCCTTGCAGGAGGCCTGTGACGAGGCTTCCGCCCACGGCTGCGTGGTCATCGCCAACTACAACTGCCCCGGCCAGCTGGTCCTCGGCGGCGAGAAGGCCGCCGTGGAGACCGCGGCGGCTCTGGCAAAGGAAAAGGGCGCCCGCCGCTGTCTGCCGCTGAAGGTCAGCGGCCCCTTCCACACCCCCCTCATGGCCCCCGCCGGGGACGCTCTGGCGGAGCGGTTCCGCACCGTGGAGTTCCGGGAGTCGCAGATCCCCGTGATCTTCAACTGTCTGGGCGCGGAGCGTCCCGACGGCGCTGCCATCCCGGAGCTGCTGGTGCGGCAGGTGCAGAGCAGCGTCTACATGGAGGATTCCCTCCGCCGCATGGCCGCCATGGGGCTGGACGCGCTGGTGGAGATCGGCCCGGGCAAGGCCCTCAGCGGCTTTGTGAAGAAAACCGTCCCGGAGCTGCCGGTGTACGCCGTGGAGACCGCGGCGGAGCTGGAACAGCTGACGGAGACCCTCAAAGGAGCATCGCTATGAATTTTTCTGAAAAAACAGCCGTCGTCACCGGCGGCAGCCGGGGGCTGGGCCGTGCGATCTGTCTGGAACTGGCCCGGGGCGGAGCCAATGTGGTGCTCTGCTACGCGGGCAATGAAGCGGCGGCCAATGAGACCGTTGCCGCCTGCGAGTCCCTTGGAGCCAAGACCGTGGCCATCCGGTGCGACGTGTCGAAAGAGGACGAGGTGAAGGCCCTGATGGACGCCGCCCTCAAAACCTTTGGTCGCATCGACATTCTGGTAAACAACGCGGGCATCACAAGAGACGGCCTGCTCATGATGATGAAGCCGGAGGATTTTGACGCCGTCATCGCCGCCAACCTCCGGGGTGCCTTCCTCTGCATGAAGGCCGTGGCCCGGCAGATGGTGAAGCAGCGCTATGGCCGCATCGTGAACCTCTCCAGCGTGGTGGGTCTCCGGGGCAACGCCGGACAGGTGAACTACGCCGCCAGCAAAGCCGGTGTCATTGGTATGACCAAATCCCTCGCCAAGGAGCTGGCGGGACGGAACATCACCGTCAACGCCGTGGCCCCCGGCTTTATCGACACGGATATGACCGCCGCACTGTCGGAGACCGCGAAAAACGCCGCCCTCGGCTCCATTCCCATGGGCCGCATGGGAACGCCGGAAAACGTGGCCAAGGCCGTGGCCTTTTTAGCCGACGAGGACGCGGGCTACATCACCGGGCAGGTTTTGGCCGTTGACGGCGGCATGAGTATGTGAGGAGGAACGCGACATGGAACGACGCAGAGTTGTTATCACCGGTCTGGGGGCTGTGACCCCCATTGGACTGACGGCGGGAGAAAGCTGGCAGGCCGTGAAAAACGGCGTGTGCGGCATCGGCCCCATCACCCATTACGATCCCGCCGCCCAGAAGGTGAAGCTGGCGGCAGAGGTAAAGGGCTTCGACCCGGAGGCCCTGCTGGGCCGTCAGGAATCCAAGCGTATGGGCCGTTTCACCCAGTTCGCCGTGGCGGCGGCCCGGGAGGCCCTGTCCGACGCCGGTTTCTCCGTGGAGCAGGCGGATGCGGACCGCTGCGGTGTGATCCTCTCCAGCGGCATCGGCGGACAGGCCATCACCGAGGCGGAGCACAGCCGGGGTCAGGAAAAGGGCTTTGACCGGGTATCCCCCTTCTATGTCCCCACCGCCATCTGCAACATGGCGGCGGGTCAGGTGGCCATCGACGCGGGCTTCCGGGCCATGTGCTCCTGCCCCGTCACCGCCTGCGCCGGAGGTACCAACGCCGTGGGCGACGCTTTCCACTACATTCGGGACGGCTACGCCGAGGTCATGCTCTGCGGCGGCACCGAGGCCTCCATCACGCCCATGTCCATCGGCGGCTTCACCTCCATGAAGGCCCTGACCCAGACGGAGGACCCCGACCGGGCCTCCATTCCCTTTGACGCGGAGCGCAGCGGCTTCGTCATGGGCGAGGGCGCGGGCGTGCTGCTTCTGGAGGAATTGGAACACGCCAAGGCCCGCGGGGCCAAGATCTACGCCGAGGTGGCGGGCTACGGCGCCACCTGCGACGCCCACCACATCACCGCTCCCCTTGCGGACGGCAGCGGCGGTGCCAAGGCCATGGCCATGGCGCTGACCGACGGCGGCGTTGCGCCGGAGCAGGTGGGTTACATCAACGCCCACGGCACCTCTACCCACCTCAATGACGCCGGGGAGACCGCCGCGGTGAAAACCGTGTTTGGCCCTCACGCCTATCAGCTGGCTATGAGCTCCACCAAGTCCATGACCGGACATATGCTGGGAGCCGCCGGCGCCGTGGAAGCCATCTTCACCGCCCTGAGCCTGCGGGACGGCTTCCTCCCCGCCACCATCCACTATCAGACCCCGGACCCGGCGTGCGATCTGGACGTGGTGCCCAACGAGGGCCGTCCGGCGGACATCCGGTACGCCCTGAGCAACTCTCTGGGCTTCGGCGGACACAACGGCAGCCTGCTGCTGAAAAAATGGGAGGACTGACATGGGCTTACAGTTAAATTCCAATGAGATTGCCGAGATCCTGCCCCACCGCTACCCCTTCGCGCTGGTGGACCGCATCACCGACGGAGAATCCGGCGTGTGGGCCAAGGGCATCAAGTGCGTCAGCGTGGGCGAGCCGTTTTTCTGCGGCCACTTTCCCCAAAAGCACGTCATGCCCGGTGTGCTGATCTTAGAGGCGCTGGCCCAGGTGGGAGCCGTGGCGATTTTGTCCCTGCCGGAGAACCGGGGGAAGATCGCCCTGTTCGGCGGCGTGAAAAACGCCCGCTTCAAGCGGCAGGTCATCCCCGGAGACGTTCTGGAGCTGGAATGTACCCTCACGAAGCGCCGGGGTCCGGTGGGCATCGGCGCCTGCACCGCCACGGTGAACGGCGAGACGGCCTGCACCGCGGAGCTGATCTTCGCCATTCAGTGACGGCCTCTCCCCTTTCGGATGCTCAAACTTGCTATTCCAAATTACAGCACAGCAGCAGCGGCAAATTGCCGCTGCTGTTGTTCATTTACGGATAGATGTCCGCCATATTCCGTCCAACGCTCCTGCAAAGCACCCGCTTTTTTCACCAAAATGCACAAAATTTAAAAATTTTGCCGCAAAGAATTGACGGCGGCAGGCGTTATCCATATAATAAAAACTCGGACTCGGCTCACACTTGAATTGGAAGCCGGGCAAAACAGAGCATATACGGCAGGCCCCCTGTTCCCTATGGGCGGCCCGCGCCGATACGGTATGAAGAATGGTGGCAAAATGACGAAACAGAGAACAACCCCGACCGCAAAACGGAATCACGGATTTACACTGATGGAGATGCTGATCGTTGTGGCGATCATCGCCGTTCTGGTGGCCGTCGCGATCCCGACCTTCAGTTCACAGCTTCACAAGGCGCGTGTCGCAACCGACTGGGCCAACGTGCGGAGCTATTACGCCCAGCTCCAATATGAGTTCATGGAGACGGGGGAGATCAATAAGGATTATCTCAAAGAATTCGACCACTACGGAGGTACTCCTGGGTTCACTTCCTTTACTCTGGACGGCCAGACGATCAATCTGAGAACTGGGATGCTTTGGGTCGCAAAAGAAGACCATAATCAGGGATACAACATTCTTTATGCCTGCACCAGTGGTCACCCCGAATGCGTATTGATCCTTCCCATGAGTTGATTCCGACAAGAAAGCAGAAAAACCTATTGGATCTCCTCCCTCTTTAGCAGGAGAGACGAACCCGGGCGCTGTGCAAGCACAGCGCCCGGGGTTTTTGTATCTTTGGCAGCAGATTGAGAGGTGCAGATGAATGGAATGGCAAAAAAACTGCGAAGTAACGATTATCAAGTAGGCTTTTCTAAAATAACATGACTGGGTTCTACGGTTACCGAATGAGCCGAAAGATGATCACCATTGTTCGGCAAGCAGAAAATCCGCGAGGTGAACGATCCGGATGCCGTCCTCGATGCCGGTATCCATCTCGTTGAGGGTAACAACATATTTGGGGTAATGATCGCGGATCTCCATCAGGTTCCTCACTTCGCGGTCCGATGCTTCTGGGATCCGGACGCAGACCTGCACATAAATGCGCTCGTCGCGGCGCGTTGCAACAAAGTCGATCTCCTTTGTATCGTTCTTGCCGATGTAAACATCGTAGCCGCGGCGCTTCAATTCGAGGTACACGATGTTCTCCATCGCGCCGTCCAGCATTTTGCGGTTATAACCCAGCAGCGCGTACTTCAGGGAGACATCGGCAAGATAATACTTCTCCTGCGTTTTCAGGATACTCTTGCCTTGCAGGTCATAGCGTTCGCAGGGGTAGATAATAAGCGCCTGCTCCAGCCAGCGCAGGTAGTTGTAGATACTCTCCACCGAGACCTTGCGGTGCTCACTTTTCAAGAAAGTGGAGATTGAGTTTGCCGAGAAGGTCTTACCCATATTTTCGATAATATACTTCACCACACGATCAAAAAGATCCTGCTTGTTGATGCGGTGACGCTTGACAATATCGCGGGAGACTACGGTATGGTAAATGCCGTTGACGATCTGATAGGCGCTCTGTTCATCGTACTCGCTGAGCGCGATGATCGGAAAACCGCCGAAGCGGATATACTCCTCCAGCAGTTCCCTGCGGGATAAAGTGCTGTCGGCCTTGAAGTCCAGATACTCCTTGAACGACAGCGTATAGACGGGAATGGACACATAGCGGCCTGTCAGATAGGTGGAGATCTCGCTGGACATGAGCTTGGAGTTGGAGCCGGTCACATAGATGTCGGCATCCGCACTTTCCAACAGGCTGTTGACCGCCTTCTCCCAGCCGGTGATTTCCTGAATCTCGTCCAGCAGAAGATAGCAGTGTCCCTTGCCCGCCATGGCAGCGGTCAGCTCGTCATACATCTGCTTGGCGGTGATGTTCTCGGGAATATCCATCTCCGTGTACCGCTTGCAGATGATCTGGTCCTCCCCTACGCCGCGCCGCAGCAGCTCCTCTCTCAGCATCTCAAAAATCGTAGACTTGCCGCAGCGACGGATACCGGCAAGTATCTTGACGAGCGGCTTGTCGATAAACGGCTCGATTGCCGCGATATAGTCCGGTCTGTTGATCATCGTATCGCCTCCCTACAGCTAATAGTATACCCAAAATAGTTTGTATATTCAACAAGTTTTTAAGGTCTAAAACAAAAAACTTTTCAGTTTGGGCATTCTAAGTGATACGTGGACCACCTTTGGTCATCTCGCCGGTTTCGTCTGTATCCCCTTTTTGTCGGAAAACTGTGTCTTCCGGCAAGTGCTCGTTTCATTTTCAGCAGGGAGACGAACCCGGGCGCTGTGCAAGCACAGCGCCCGAGGTTTTTGTATCTCCAATAGTATTCGTTTTTGCTCGATCAACCTCCGCCGCCATGGCGGCTGGGCCCGACATCAGAAGAGGAACGCTCTCGTCCGCGGCATCCGGCTGAGCGCCATCTGCATGGAACGCACCCAGCCAAAACCGCTCTGGGTCTCCCCCGCGCCGGGGGCGATCATGTGCATCAGCTTTGCGGCCAGCAGATGCAGCTCCTCTGTCTGTTCCCGGTAGGACTTCAGATAATCCTCCGTCCGCGGATAGTTCCGATCAAAGGCCGGAGCGGCGATCCTCGCGTCGAAGGCGGGCTGGTAAGGGTGATCCAAGGTCAGCTCCACCCGGAATTCTCTGACGGGGGCAGGCACATCGAACCGGGGCCGGCGCAGATCGTTGGTCCGCTCCCGTTCCCGGCGCTCCTCGCTGCTCTCGGTCCCCGCGCGGTGCAGGCCATCCATGGCCTCCCAGCGCTCAAATTTCTGGCGCTCCAGATGGAACCGGGCGATCTCCGCCGCCATAACGTTCACCTGGTCGGGCACATCGCTGACGGTGCACTTCAAGGTACCGATGCCGCTTTCAAACAGCGGCGCGCCGTCCTCGGAGATACGGAAGGAGCGCAGCGCCTTCCCCTCCAGGACCCAGCCGTCCTCCCCTACGCGCAGCAGTCCGTGCTCCTCATCCAGAAACAGGGGACCGTCCCCCTGGTCGGCGCGGAAGCAGTATGTGGACTGGAACGCCGCCTGCAAAGCCTGATTCTCCTGAAGCGCGGCGGCGTGCGGCTCAGATTCTGTTAAGGGCCGCTCGTTGACATGTTCGCAGACCGGACAGTTCTCTTTGTTATCACTGAATGCTCCCATCATGGCCCTCCTTTTCTTATCAACATAGCTACGGCTACAGGAAAAGCTGCTGTTGGTTCTTGATATGGTCATGATACACCGGGAAGCATGAAAAAGGGACGTCTCTGCACGAAACGTCCCCAAAATGACATGAAATGTAATTTGGCCGTCAGAGGGAGACCCGCAGGACAAACTTTCCCTCCTTCACGGAGAAGCTGTAAAGCCCGCCATACCGCTCCACAATGGCGCAGATGCTGCTCACGCCGATGCCGTGGCCCGGTCGGTCCGTTACCGGAATTCCATCCTCGAACCGCACGGCCTCCCGGCAGTCGTTGACCACCTGCAAGAAGAATTTTTCGTTTCTCTCGTAGGTCTGTACCTCGATGCTGTCGTCTGCCCCCTTGCAGGCGTGAAGGGCATTTTCCAGCGCATTGGACAGCAGCACGCACAGATCGCTCTCCGAGATGGGCAGGATGTGCGGCAGCACCGCCTGCAGGGAGAATTTCACGCCCTGAGCCTCCGCCCGGGCCGCGAAGGCGGAGAAGATGAGGTTCGCCGCCTCGTTCTCGCAGTAGGTCACCACGCGGGCCGCCTCGATTTCCGCGTTGATCTCGTGAATGTACCGCTGGGCCTGCTCGTACTGTCCGTTTTCCAGACAGCCGGACAGGTATTGCAGATGGTGCCGCAGATCGTGCCGGTAGGCTCTGGTTTTCTGCTGAGATTCCCGGAGAGCTTCGATCTCCCGCACCGCCTGACCGACTTGCAGATTCAGGCTGTTTTGCAGCTGCTCCAGATGGGCCCGGGCCTCCTGCTCCTTCGACAGCCGCGCCAGAAACATCAAATACGCCACGCAGCACACAAAGGGCATGAACTCCACCACAGCCGGATCTCCGTCGGCAAGGAGATTCGTATAGACCCGGGTCAGATAGTCAAAGGCGTAATACAGGGCCGGCGTGCAGCCGAACTGGCACTGGACGGTCACCGAATAGCGGGAAACGGACCGCACTGCCGGTGCCGTCCGCAGCAGCAGGAGCAGCAGTGGCAGCGTCACGATCAGCTCCACCGCATACTGCATCCGATCTCCACCGGAAAACACCCACACGCAGACCAGCGCCAGCCACCGCCGGAGCTGGCAGCAGAGGTAGGCTGTCAGCACAGAGATCACCGGCCAGAGCCGCTCGTGGCTCAGCACGCAGAGGGTGATCGCCAGAGGAAGATGAGTATGGAGGGGGTAGAGATACGGCCCCAGCGCCGGGTCGATCCCCAGATAGACGATCCCCTGGATCAGGAAAATGGCCAGGGTGGAAGCAACCATGCAGCAGACGTTCCGCCGGGTCCACCGGATGTTGCAGAAGGCGGCGGAGAGCACGATGCCGAACAGTCCCACCGCCACGGTATTACACGCATAAAGGATCGTATCCGCCGTCATGTCAGAAACACCTGCTTTCTGCGGAAGGCGTATTCCAAATACAGATCCTTCAATTCCGCGTATTTTCCCCGTGGGACGGGCAGTTCCGCCAGAGAATCCATAGTGATGGTCTTGGGCACGATGGACTTGATGTGATCCAGATTCACCAGATAGGATCGGTGGATCCGCAGGAAATTGTCATGTTCCGTCAACTGCTCGCAGAGATGATCCATACCGCCGCCGCTCTCCAGCACCGTGCCGTCCGTCAAGTGCAGCCACAGGGCCCGGCCCAGCACCTCGCAGTATTCCAGCTTGTCCAGCTCCACCCGGGTGATGCCACTTTTGCAGCGGAGGATCAGGCTCATACTGCCGCTTTTGGCACATTCCGCGATCACGGAGTCCAGCAAGCGGAAAAAACTCTCCTGCCAGATGGGCTTGAGCTGGTAGAAATAGGCCCCCACGGTGTAGGACTCCACGGCGAATTCCGCCGAGGAGGTAAGGAAAATAATTTTCATGCTCTGGTCATACCGGCGGATCTCCCGGGCGGTATCGATCCCGTTCTCCCCCGGCATCATCACATCCAGCAGCAGAATATCAAAGCGGGTCCCCCGCTCGATCTCTGTCAGCAGCTCCAGGGGACTCTGAAAGGCTGCGGAGGTGATTTCCACGTTCCGCTCCACCCGGTAGCGGTCCAGCAGCACCCGCAGCTCACTCAATATGGACAGATCATCGTCGCAAAAGCCAATTTGTATCATGAACGCTCACCTTTTCGGTCTGTGTCGGTTTTTGGGTATCCGTTATCGCAGCTCTGCCACCTGCCTTCATCCGGTCAACCACGAACCGCGGCCGTGACAACGAACTTACTACTTAGTTTAGGTTATCGGCCCAGCTTTGTCAATCGCATTCCCACTCCAAGCGCAGGGAAGTCCGTCATGCAGGAATAGCTTGCGGATCCTGTAAAGCTCTGCTACAATCATTTCACCCGAGCAAAAGAGTAAATGAGTAAAAGAGGGAAACGATCATGAAAATCGATGGAAATGAACTGGCCATTCTGCAAAACGATCTTGATCGCCGTGGGCAAAAGCAGGAGGCATGGAAGATCAAACAGGAGTTTCTGAAGCAGGTCCGGGAGAGCGGGGATCACTGTCCCTGTCAGGAGAAGTGCCCGCACCATGGCAACTGCTTTGAATGCGTAACGCTCCATCGCGGGCATCGTGACCACCTGCCCATGTGTATGTGGGATATGCTGAATGAGCGCATTGCGGCGCTGTCACACATGACTGAGGGAACGCTGTACGAATATGAGAAAAAGCAAGCAGCCTGCACGGATTGCGAGGGCTGCCCCGGCTGCGGCGAATGAGCCAAAGCAGATCATAGCAAGCGCTCGAAGGTCTCCCCTTCGAGCGCTTTTTGGCGGAAAACGCCTTCCGCTCATAAGGAATCCGTTGTAAATCAGGAAGAAATGTGCTATCTTCTTTAGGCAAGTATCCGCGCAGGATTCCTGACAATCCCAAATAAAGGAGCTTTTCATGCATACGATCCGATCCTGGTGCCGCGCTAACGCCATGCTGGTCATCTCACTGCTGGCGGCGGCAGCGACCGCTTTCTTCGTTCCTCCCGACAGCGCATATCTGGGGTATTATGACCTCAAGACCCTCTCCTGCCTGTTCAGCGTTCTGGCGGTGGTGGGCGCACTGCGGGATCTGGATATCTTTTCCGCCCTTTCCCAACGGATGGTGCACACCTTTTCCACCGTCCGGGGCGTATGCACGGCGCTGGTGATCATCACCATGTTCGGCTCCATGCTCCTGACCAACGATACCGCCCTGCTGACCTTTCTTCCGCTGGGCTGGTTCGTCCTCTCCGTCACAGGGCAGGAAAAGCACGCCGCGCTGCTGTTCATTCTCCAGAACTGCGCCGCCAACCTCTGCGGAATGATCACCCCCTTCGGCAATCCGCAGAATCTCTACCTCTTCAGCTATTACGGCATCCCCGCCGGGACGTTCTTTTCCGTGATGCTGCCGCCCTTCATCCTGTCCACCGTCCTCATTCTCCTTTGCTGCCTGCTGTTCCCCAAGGACCGGCTTACGGTGCCGGAGGCGCAGGTCGTCGTAGACCGCCGCCGGGCCGCGGTCTACGGCGGGCTCTTCTGTCTGGCCGTCGCTATGGTGCTGCGGCTGATCCCCTACGGTCCCGGTCTGGCCGTCATCGTTCTGGCGCTCTGGTTTCTGGACCGGCATGCGCTGAAGTCCGTGGACTGGGGGCTTCTGGCCACCTTTGCCGCTTTCTTCACCTTTTCGGGCAACCTTGCCCGGATGGAGCCTGTCCGGATGCTGTTTGTCCGGCTCTTATCCCACGGGACCATGCTGATCTCCGCCCTCACCTGCCAGATCATCAGCAACGTCCCCGCCGCGATCCTCCTAAGCCGTTTCACGCAGGATGCCCGCGGCCTTCTGGTAGGCGTCAACATTGGCGGCGCCGGAACGCTGGTGGCCTCTCTGGCCAGCCTCATCACCTTCCGGGAATACACCCGCCGCGTTCCCGGCGGCACCAAGCGCTTTCTCATCCTCTTTTCCGCCATCAGCTTCGCTTTTCTGACAGTTCTTCTGGCTGCCATGTCCTTTCTGGGCTGAGCAGCCGGGGCCTGAGCGCCGAAAAACAAGACAGCTACCGCAAGTGAGCGAAAAGGTTTATTTTTGTGGTACTGTCTCCAAGGTCGTGAAAGTCAACGCCGGTTCGTTTGTAGAAGAACTGGCCGCAAAGGGATATTGCAATCCGACCCAATTCGAAGCCGTGATCCTTCGGAGAGGTCCGGCAAAAGCTTCCCGCCTATAAAGCCGAACCGCGCCGCTGAGCTACGGCAATAACAAAGCCCCGACGCTTGGCGTCGAGGCTTTGAAAATAACGGATCAATGGGTAAAAATTTGCAGGGTCGTTGTCAGTTCCCGTCCCGGGGAGCGGATCAGCTTCCCCTGATAAGCCAGCGCGGTGGAACCGCCGCCATCCAGATTGACCGCCTCCACGCAGCCCAACTGGAGCATCAGCTCCCGAAGCTGCTGAATGGAAGCGGAGCCGGTAGAGGCGATGACCAGCTTGCCGTCCGCCAGCTTGCCAAGGGCGGTGCGGGACGTTACCGCGGAGGTAAAGCGCGCCTCCTGGAAGCCCGGCTCCAGCGTGGTGCAGATCGCGCCGTTTTCAACCAGACGGGGACCGCCGCTGACCATGGCGGTGATCTCCTCCATGGGGAAGCCGCTGGTGTCGGAATCGGTCAGTCCGGGAGTCAGGGTCACAGACGTTCCCACGGCTGGCTCACGATACCAAGAGGTAGAGGTAAAGTCATTTCCAAATACCATGACGTAGCCGTCGGCGGGGATCGCCACGGTCTCGCCCGCCGTGACAGTTCTGACATCGGTGATCACGCCGCCCGCAACGGTGGTTGCCGTGCCGTCGATCTTGATGGGTACGCTTCCGCCAAACGCCGGGGTGTAAACCACAGACAGGTCGCTTCCCTGGGTCTTGCTGTTCATCTCATAGCAGGCCCAGGAGTTCCCGCCGCCCCTGACATAGAAAAATACGGCGGGCCGTCCCACATAGACCGCTCCGGAGCCGGTAAAGCCGAAGGAGGTCAGTCCGGAAACGCCGTACAGGAACGTTCCGTCTGCCATAACGTGGCCCACGGGGAATTTATCCTGCCCGGAATAGGCGGCAAAGAAATTCGCGTTGACGATCACATCCGCGCCGGAAGCGGACACGATGCTGCTGAAAGGCGCGGAAGCGCCCAGCTTCTGGTTCACCATGGCGGCCCGGACGCTGACGCCGGGGGCGGAGGTGTCCACCGTGATCACATCGGCGCTGACGGAGCCGGAGGGCAGCGCGTAGGTCTTTGTCACACGGGACACAGCGCCGGAACTGGCACTCTGCTCAGGCTTTGGTGCGCCGGTATTCCGCAGAGAAGAATGGACATAGGCCTCCTGCCCGCCGCCGATCAGGCCCTGTGCCCGGCCTTCTTCCCATGTAAATACGCCTTTTTTCGCAAGGCTTTCCGCGAGGGTGGCGCTTCCGTCCGCCAGAGGCGTCGTCAGGGCGCTGACGGACAGATCCACCAGATCCCCGCGATAGAGCGCGTATTGCTTCTGGAGGATGCAGTCAGCGCTGGCGCGGGTCATCATGCCGATCTCCACGGCTTTATCCAGCGATGCGGCAAAGGTGAAATCTCCCGCGCCGTCATCGTAGCCCAATGCCCGCAGCAAAAACGTGACATAGTGCTTGAAGCTCAGAGCGCCGCCGGGGTGAAAGGTCGTGGCGCTCACGCCGGTGGTGTACCCCTGCGCGAACGCGTAGCCCGTATAGGCGCTGGGCTTTCCGGCCGCCACATCGGAGAAGGGGCAGGGGCCGTCAAAGGACAGCGCGGCGTCCTCCTCGCCAAGCATACGGGTCAGCATGATGATGCCATGCAAACGGGTGGCGGAGCCTCCCAGATCGTAGCCGCTGCCGGTGCCGAGGAACAGCCCCAGCGCGTTGAGCCGGTGGGCGTTGGTCTCGTCCACGGCGGCCCGCGCGGGGACGCTTATGTTCAGAGACAGGGCCAGCGTCAGGGCCAGCGCAAGCGTGCGCATACAGTTTTTACATCGCGTCATAAATTTCGGCTGCCCCTATCCATTGAGAGCAGGCATCCCCCCTTATTGTATTGTCCATATGATACTCCCAATTCCATTTCGCATTTCCGTACCCTCCCTCCTTTGAAAACGTGGGGGTTGGACAGTCGGGGCCGCAAGCTCGAATTGGGATATATGATATGCGAAGATCACAAAAGCATGAGCGGCAAAGCCACGAAAAACGCCGGAACGAGGATCATGACAAGATCCTTCAGAATACGGCCCCAGTTTGCGGGAAGGCCGGAATCGATCTGCTCGATGTGGAAAAAAAGGTCGGAAACCCCAGCGCACAGACCGGCGAACGCGGCAGCGCCGAAAATCAGATCGTATGCGATCATAGCAGAAACGGAAGCGTCAAAAGGCCAGGAAACCCGCCCAGACCGGGCGGAAACCCGCTCCAACCGGCACGGGCACATTCCCGCGGTCTCCCCTTCTCACTCCATATCACAGTCAAGCTGCCGCGCGATCCATGCCATCAGCAGTTTCACGATGCGCTCCTGCTCATTCTCCGTCAGCTCCCGTCCCACCGGGACGTGATACCACTTATGCAGGCATCCGCGGCAGCAGCAGGCGCAGGCGTGCTGGGCGATAAACACCGGATGCCCGCGCATCGGCGTCTGCTTGCCGTCATTGGGGATGCTTGCCGGTGCAAGCCGCGTTCTGACGAAGTCGGCAGCGTGGCGCTGAATGGTCTCCATACCCTTGTCCGCTATGTACTGCCTGTCCTGTTCGCTCAAATGGAACTTTGCACGGAAGGCGGATCTTTGCAGACGGGCAAGCACTTGCTCAACTGTCGCCATGGTCCCAGTCTCTATGATCCCGCAGCACAAAGGTCAGCTTTTCCCGCAGTTCCTCGCTGAACCCATCGAGCTCCGCGATGGAAATTACGCCGTCAGACAGCAGGCTCAATAGGTTCAGTTCCATATTGCTGCGGCTCATGCGCATCACCACGCCGCCCCGCCTTTTGTCCTCGCGCATGCGTCTTTCCAGCTCCCAGAACTTCTCGGACGCGGAGCCGGTCCCTGAGAGCAGAGCGATATATTCGCGGTTCAGCCGCTCCATATAGGCTTCCTGCCAAATTGGGAGACGGGATCTGAAAAGTCTCCAGTCCGCTTCCTTGACTTTATCTGCGGCACTCATTCCATCACCTTCCATCCCAGCTCCTGTATTTTGCGAACGAGATCACCCTTGTCCATTATTCCGTCAGCAAAAGCCTGCTGCAAGCCCGGACCGAACGAGATGCTTGGAACGTCGGAATTGCCGTGCATATCTGCCAGTTCATTTGGCTTCCAACCGCGCAGACACCACAAGCGGCTTCCATTGTGATACTGCACGATGAGCTGCATAAGCATATCTTGCTGCTTTTCCGTCAGGCGGACGCCTACCTCATGCAGTTCATTTTCCAGGTTTTGAATGATTTCCGTTGTGTGCAGACGGCCAATATTTTCATCCCATCTATGCTGACGCATGATTTTTTCCGCTTCTGTACCGCTGTATTCTTCCAGCAGAGCGGAATATGTGGCAGGGACTTTTTTATAATACTCCAGATCAAACCGCTCGCTCAAATTGAGGAACGAAAACGTCCCCAGTTTTTTTCCGCGATTTTCGTTGGGATACGCTTTGTGCTGTCTTGGCGCACATTCCGTCGCGGTAGATTCCAGATTTCCGATAAAATCCACCAGTGATTTTTCCACTGCCGATGCGGACGGTGCCGCATAAGAGAGGAAATTGTCAGGAACACAGTACGAATGATCGCCGAGTCCTTCCATCAACGCATAGAAGGAAAACATCTTGCCATAACCGGTGCCAATCAGTTCCTTCGATACGATGTGCCGATCCAGATCGTTGTGAGGCTCCTCTGTGTACAGTTCTTCGATTTCGTAAACCCGATAGGGCTGTACCTCCCGGCGGACGATGGCGGAAAAAGCAATGAGGTCCTGTCGGCGAATACGGGGCGCGGCGCTGTTCAGCTCCCGATAAACCGACCACACATCCCGAAGGGAGATGGCGCCATACAGATTTGCGCAGGCGGCAAACAGGGAATGCAGAAAATCATATGCTTCCGTTGATAACCCCGTCTGCGTATACAGCCGTTTCAGTGATTTCTCGGATAATGGCTTCGGGTATGACATATACAGCACCTCTGCTTTCTATGTTCAGTGTTCATCCCGGTCGAAGCATTTCTTGTGGTATATCTACCACAGCACAGAATCGGGCTAATAAAAAGAGCAAACGTTGCTGACGCGTCTTTATAGGTTTGATTGCTCTCAAAAAAGAGCAGGGGCTTACCATCATTTTAGTATGCGGAAGTAAAAACTTCAACAACGCAATTTTTTAATGGATGAAAAAATGTGGCTGGTCTGCCAGATGGTACCGCCCTTGAAGGTCTGGGGCGATTCCGTCAGCAGCGACCACATTTCCGTCATTTTACTGGTCCAGACGCCAAAGGCGTTGGTCAGATTTTCTACGATCCAGTTGTTGTCCAAGTCCCCCTCGCCCCAAATTGTAATGACGTTGTATTGACATTTCCGATTTTTGGTATATACTGAGATTGAGGTGAATGCTATGAGCACGATCAATGTCACATCTGCACCTAAGACCGCAACCTTTCAAATGCGGATCAATCCAGAAGTCAAACAGCGTGTGGAGGAGATTTACGCCCGCCAGGGCCTTTCCTTTACCGATGCCGTTAATATCTTCATTCAGCAATCCCTAAACATGGAGGGCCTGCCGTTTCTTGCTTCGCCTGAGAATGCGGAATATATGAAGGCGAAAGCCATGCGCCGCCTGTTGGATGAAGCGGAAAAAGGCTGGAAATCCGCTGAAAAGGATGGCTGGGTTTCTGAGGAAGATGCTTACCGCACCCTTGGGGTAACGGAATGAAGCTAAGATATACGCCGGAGTCGCTATGCGACCTCCAGGAGATCAAACGGTATATCAAAAGTGAGCTTCACAACCCCACCGCTGCCAGTCGGATCACAAAAGCCATCCTCGATGGCTGTGCCCAGCTCAAACAATTCCCTAAAATGGGTGTTTCCATTGGAGCAAAGACCGGCTATGAAACCGATCTGCGGATGCTGGTGGTGGAAAGCTATATTGCCCTCTACCGTATTGAAACGGAAACTGTTTCTGTTGGCCGTATCATCAACGCCCGGCAGGACTACATCCGCATTCTGTTGGGAGAAGTTACCCCTTGACACTCCCCATGACTGGAGTCAGGGGATTCTTGGTTCAGCGGCCGCAGCCCACACTAGCGGGGTCTTACATGGTCTCCCCAAGCGGATAGGTTCGGGCTTGTCCCACCCTACCATGTGTACGAGAGAGTTGTATCAGGTAGCGGGTGTCCGTTTCCTGAGCCCTTCTTTGAGAATATTCTGTGCCGCATTGATGTCGCGGTCGTGGAGCGCCCCGCATTCCGGGCACTCCCAGAGCCGAACACTGAGGTCTTTGGCCTCCTTGTTGCGGTAACCACAGTAACCACAGTAACCGCAAGTCTGACTGGACGGGAAGAACCTGTCAATGATGACGAGTTCCTTTCCATTCCAGTCGGTTTTGCAGGTAAGCTGTCGGCGGATTTCACCCCACGAGGCATCAGCGATATGGAGTGCGAGCTTGTGGCTCCGCATCATGTTCTTTCCCGACTGCGGGTTCTGGCCAAAGGCTGAAAACACCCACAGCGGCCTGTATGGGAAAACTGTCCCCCGCCGTCCGGTGACGACTTGCCTTTTTCCGTCAGGATTGGTATACTAAGCTTAGATTTTTTCGTTCCGTGGGAAGGGGAAGCGTCATGCTGCATCAGGCTTTTAATGAAGTATACACCAAATTCAAGCTGCACTTTTATCAGGAGATCTTCCGCCGGTTTCAGGACCGGGAAGCCAGTCTCACCACGGTGGAGACCTTCTGCATGGAGAGCATCATGGCGCTGGGGCGGCCTACGGTGAACGAGTTCGCCACCTTCATGTGCATCTCCCCTCCCAACGCCGCCTATAAGGTGAACAGTCTGGTGAAAAAGGGCTACATCCGCAAGATCCAGTCCCCCTCGGACCGCCGGGAGTTCCATCTGGAGGTCACCCAGAAGTATATCGATTACTACAACATCTCCTCCAACTATATGTCGGAGGTCATGGACCGCATCATGGCCCGCTTTTCCCCGGAGGACTGCGGCAAGTTAGAGGAGATCCTCACGGTGGTCAGCCGGGAGCTGATGCCGGAGGTCCCCCTGCCGGACCGCACGGAGGAGTGATCCCCCCTGCTTCGCCCTTATCCAGCACCGCTTCGGCGGTGCTGTTTTTTTCTGAATTCAACGTCCCTTTTCCGACAAGCCGGGCGGGTTGTCTATTGTGTTCCCCGCCGGAACGCAATATAATGGGGAAAAACAAAGAAAGGCGGACGGCGCATGAACACCCTGATCGAACTGTATGACGAGCGCGCCATTGAGAATATTCTGGCACCGGATATGTTCCGCCCCCGGCGCATCGTCTACCTCTGCCCCGGTGAGATCGCCCAGGATCGCACCCGGCAGGAGACTCTGGCCGCCTTTTTCCGGCGGCGGGGCTGGGAGCCGGAGCTGATTTTTGTGGAGACCAGTCTCTTCAAGGCAGACCGCATCCTGCGGCAGCTGTTTACCATCGGGGAACGGTTCCCGGACTGCGCCATCGACGTCACCGGCGGCAGCGATGCGGCCCTGTTCGCGGCAGGGATGTTCGCGGCGAAAAAGGGCGTGCCCGCCTTCACCTACTCCCGGAAGAAAAACCGCTTTTATGACATTTCCGGCGCGGCCTTTGCCGACGAGCTGCCCTGCGGCCTGACCTATTCCATCGAGGATTTCTTCCTCATGGCCGGCGGCACGCTGCTGCCCGGACGGGTGGACAATCAGATCCTATCCCAATACCTCCCGGACTTCGACCCGTTTTTCGACTGCTTCCTCCAATTCCGCCGGGACTGGCCCAATATCATCTCCTATATCCAACGGATCTCCCCCTCGGAATACGGTCAGACCCCGCCCCTGTCCGTGCAGGGCGGCTACACCGTGAAGGGCGAGCGCGGCTCCCGCAACACCGCCAACGAGGACGCGCTGCGGGAGCTGGCCCGTATCGGCTTTATTCAGGATCTGGAGATCGTCCCAGGCCAGCAGGTGTCCTTCCGGTTCCGGGATCTGAACACCCGGGCGTGGCTGCGGGACGTGGGCAGCGCGCTGGAATTGTATGCCTACAAGGCCTGCGTGGATTCCGCCATTTTCCATGACGTTATCAGCAGCGCCGTGGTGCGGTGGGATGAGGTACTGGGCCACGGCAGCGTCTCCAACGAGATCGACGTCATGGCCGCCCGGGGCGTGATCCCCCTGTTTTTAAGCTGCAAGGCCTGCGACATCAAGACGGAGGCCCTGAACGAGCTGGCCATCCTCCGGGACCGCTTCGGCGGCAAGGGCGCCAAGGCGGCCATCGTCACCACGGAGGTCTGCAACGCCGCCGCCCGTCACCGGGCCGCTCAGCTGGGCATCGCCGTCATTGATCTGGAGGAACTGAAAACCGGTCTGCTGGTCCACCGGCTAAAGGTCATTATGAAGGCGGAATGACCCGCTCCGGTGGGATTTATCCGCACAAACAGGCAACATACGATCGCATCCCGCATCAGCGCCTACGAGGAGGAGCCGCACCTCTTCCTCAAATTCTTCGATGTGAAGTCCTTCATCATCATGGCGGTGATGATGACCGGCGGCATCTGGCTGCAGTCCAGCGGCGTGGCCCCGGACCGGTTCATCGCGTTTTTCTACACCGGACTGGGGGCCTCCCTCCTGCTGGCGGGGCTGCTGTTCGCCTGCAGCTTCGCCAAGGCGGCCCTCGCCGCCAAGGGCAAGGCGTAATATTAGAAATACGGCCCGTGCAGAGCAGTTTTGAGACAGAAATCTCAAAACTGCTCTTTTTTGTGGGCAAGATGGTCCATAGCGGTCAAGCAGCGGCCCATACGTGCAGAAAGGCGGTTTTTGTTGCGGTTTTGGCACAGATACCCCTTGATTCATTATCCGTTATCATGGTATGATGTTGTTGTGCAAGAACAAAAGTCCGCCTGCGGGAGATACGGTGTCAGCAATGCCGCTCACAGCGGAAGCAAATATCGAAAAGATAGAGGGACCAGTCATGAAGCACCATCGCATCCTTTACCGGGCGCTGTGCGCGCTCCTTTGCCTTGGACTCTGCGCCCAGCTGACCGCCTGCGGCAAGAAACCCGTTCCCAAGCCCGGCTCCTCCGGGCCGTCCGCACCGTCCGTGTCGAAAAAGGTCTATGATGACAGCCTCATCACCGAGGTCTATGACGAGGAGGACTCCTTCACCGACGAATACGGCACGGAATATTCCTACATCTGTCACGTTCCGCAGCTGGAGGCCGACACGCCGGAGGCCAAGGCCATCACAACTGGGAGATCATGGAGAGCTTCGGAAATGACGTGCAGGCCACGCTGGACGCCGCCGAATCGGGAGAAACGCCCAACTCTCAGTACATGGAGGTCACATGGCAGAGCTATTGGAACGACAGCCTGCTGAGCCTTTCCATCCGCGTGTTGGGCTGGACCAGCGACCTCATCGACTACGCGGTATATCACTACGATTTTGAGACCGGCCAGCGGCCGGACAACCTGGGGCTTCTGGACCGCTTCCACGTGGACGAGGGTGACTTTATCGCCGCCCTGCGCCGGGGCGCGGCCCGGCAGTTCGATTCCCATTACGCCCCCTGGGGCACGGGAGGCCTTTCGCCGGAGGATGAAAACTACGGCGGCATCGCCATTGATCTGGCGGCACTCCGGGCCTGGACGGTGGCGGAGGAAAACTTCTCTCTGGATCTCGCCATGTTCTGCCCCAACGGGGACGGCACCTTCACCGCCTTCCAGCCCGTCGCCTCCATCGCGGGGGGCAGCGGGTGGTATTATGAGCCGGTGCTCGTGGAGCCCGGCCCCGGCGACTGGGCGGACGGCGGTCCCCAGTCCGAGGACGCTTTCGTGTCCGCCTGGCTCACCGATGACGGCGTATCGGTCTCTTTTTCCAAGAGCCAGTCGAGGGATTTCCCGGACAGCGAGACCTACCGCAGAGCCTACGGCTTCGCGTATGACACGGAGTACCCCGTAGCTGGGTGCTACGGCGACTATCAGGACATTTTCGTAGGTGCCAGCGGACAGGATTTCTGCCCCTATGTGTTCCTTCTGACCACGGACGGCACGGTGGAGTACATCGACATCTTCGGCGGTCTCTGGCATGGATGCCTCTGCTCCGGCGGCCCGCTCTACGGTTTCCGGGACATCGTGGGCTTTGAGTCCGGTGTCTATGAGGACGGCTTCGGCGGCGGCTACGAGACCGTGTACGCCGTGGACAAAAACGGCAGGAAATAACGATATGCCCGCCTGTATCACGGCGCAGGGGAACGCCATGCCCAGCTACGCAGCCGGAAAGTGGTGCGCCAATGTGTATCACAGCGTGGCCAGCGGTGCCTCCTATGAGGGCGTCTACTATCTGAGCATCCACGAAAACGGTCTCGTGGAGATCAACGACGTTATCGTGAGCATCGACGCGCCCCTTCAGATCGCCGGCTACTGCACCTATTTAGGCACCACGGAACTGGGCATGGTCTACCAGTTCGGCCTTTACAGCGGCGACCAACTCCGGGAGGGCACCTTCGCCCTTGACCTCTACAACACGGATTACGGCGAGATGACCATTACGCCCATCTCCGGCGTCAACCTCTTTGACGCTCCCGAGGGCGGCTACACCGTCTTTACCCGGCTGTAACGCCAAGCAGACTGACATGGTATTTTTAAAAAGAGTGCCGCGATTCTTTTGAACCGCAGCACTCTTTTTGAAAACAATTGCTTGCACTTCGGCAGGTACAAGGTTATAATCCCAAGCAGTAAGTTTCAACAAAGGATATCCCGTTTTGCGAAGGAGCGCACATTCTATGAAAATCATTGTAACAGACGGCTATACGGAAAATCCCGGCGATCTGAGCTGGGCTCCGCTGGAAGCCTTGGGTGAGGTGACATACTATGACCGCATCGGCCTGAGCGATGAGGATGAAACCATCCGCCGGATCGGTGACGCGGAGATTGCTGTCATCAACAAGGCCCCCGTGACCCGGAAGGTCATTGACAGCTGTCCCAACCTGAAGCTCATCACGGTGCTGGCCACCGGCTACAACGTGGTGGACGTGGCCTATGCCAAGGAAAAGGGCATCCCCGTGTGCAACGTGCCCAACTACGGCGGCTATTCCGTCAGCCAGTTCACCATCGCCCTGATGCTGGAAGCCTGTCTCCACATCGGCCACCATGACCGCACCGTCCACGAGGGCAAATGGCAGAACAGCCCGGACTGGTGCTACTGGGACTATCCCCTCATCGAGCTGGCGGGCAAGACCTTCGGTCTGCTGGGCTGCGGCCGTATCGGGATCCACACCGCCGAGGCCGCCAAGGGACTGGGGATGCACGTCATCGCCTACAACCGCTCCCAGTCTCAGGCCGCTAAGGATCTGGGGGTGGAATTTGTGGATCTGGACGGCCTGTTTGCCCGGTCCGACGTGCTGGCGCTCCAAATGCCCTTAGCGGACTTCAACGTTGGCATCATCAACAGGGAGAACATCGCCAAGATGAAGGACGGCGTGATCATCCTCAACAACAGCCGGGGGCAGATGGTGGTGGAGCAGGATCTGGCGGACGCTCTGAACAGCGGCAAGGTGGCCTTCGCCGGGCTGGACGTGGTCTCCACGGAGCCCATCCGGGCTGACAACCCCCTGCTGAAGGCGAAAAACTGCATCATCACCCCGCACATGTCCTGGGGTTCTCAGGGCAGCCGCCAGCGGATCATGGACTGCACGGTAAACAATATCAGGGCGTTTCTGAGCGGAGCACCGGAAAATGTGGTAAATCCGTAAGTTTTCCGGCAGAATGCCGATTTTTGAAAGGGGAATCTGACGATGGACAGCAAGACCCTGCAAACCCTCCGCCGGGATGCGGAGGATATCTGCCGCAGCGCCATTGAAGCCTCGGTGCCGGACGCCGCCATTCAGCGGGCGCTGGCCCAGCTGCCCCCCTGCCAGGGGCGGACGGTGCTGGTCTCCATCGGCAAAGCCGGGTGGCAGACCGCCAAGGCCGCTTACGATGCGCTGGGCAGCACCATCGAACAGGGCGTGGTGGTGACGAAATACGGCCACAGCCAAGGCCCCATCGGTGATCTGGCCATTTACGAGGCGGGCCATCCCGTGCCGGATGAACATTCCGTCCGGGCCACGGAAGCGGCGCTGGCGGCAGTCAGCGGCCTCTGCGCAAGGGACCGCGTGCTGTTTCTGGTGTCCGGAGGCGGCTCCGCCCTGTTTGAGTGCCCTCTGGTGCCTCTGGCGGAGCTGGAGGACATCACCGGCCAGATGCTGGCCTGCGGCGCGGACATCACTCAGATCAATACCATCCGCAAACGGCTCTCCGGCGTCAAGGGCGGGCGGTTCGCCCAGCTCTGCGCCCCGGCCTATGTGTATGCCATTCTCCTCTCCGACGTCATCGGAGATCCCCCGGATATGATCGCCTCCGGCCCCGCCTATCCGGACAGCACCACAACGGCGCAGGCCATGGCCCTTGTGAGCCGGTACGGTCT
>ENA-UEQK01000536-UEQK01000536.1-human-gut-metagenome-genome-assembly--contig:-NODE-536-length-27037-cov-19.655675_pt1 | contig 27037 bp, 26 predicted proteins | sample MGYA00242939_ERZ507942 | MGnify/ENA primary metagenome ERZ507942 (study PRJEB26167, sample SAMN06115485) | human gut metagenome | host: Homo sapiens | place: China:Chongqing | collected 2015-03-30... | reverse complement strand
TCGCCGAGCGGCAGCAAGAGATAAACCTACAGCACAATCCCATTCCACGCAAATCGGGCATGACGAAACAAGACGCGGACCCTTGCAAACACTGGAAAGCGTCGGCGTGTCGAAATCCGTCTTTCTTACACCATAAATCGCAAAACCAACTCCAACACAACCCAAAAATCGTCAGAAAAAGCTGATTGCCGCGTGTCACGCAACGCAACAACACGGCAATCAGCAGATCAACAGCGCATCACAGCAAGTCACAGACGATCGGAAAGCCAATCGAACACCAAACGCAATGCGCGAGCGCTACGGAATCCGTAACAGGCATGGCAGGCGTTATCGAGCTTGTAGAACGTCACATCCTTGCCAAGCGCTTTCAACGTGGCATACAGGCGACAACTCCGATTGAACGGCACCAACTGATCGCGGCCACCATGCATGATCAGCGTTGACGGAGTGGGCATATCGGCACTCAGATAAGTCATAGGCGAAGCCGGGGCGCTCAAATCCGGATGTTCAAGCACGTCACCGCCATCAATCACCACGCCTTCCGGGCACTGCGGATCACTGTGGTTCTGCGAACTCGGATAAAAGTTCATCTTCGCGAAATCAGTAGGGCCATGCCAATCCACGATCGCGTTCACTTCGGCGCTTTCCTCGGCATCGGCATCCGTATCAGGCGCGCGATTGCCAGTGAACCCAGCCATCAACACCGTATGACCGCCCGAAGAATCGCCCCACAGCGCAATACGATCCTTGTTGCAATGGAAGCGTTCGGCATTCTTGCGCATGAAACGCACCGCAGTCTTGCAATCCTGCATCTGCACGGGGAACGGCGCAATATCGCTGTGACGATACTTCAGCGCAGCCACCACATACCCCTGCTCGGCAATACGCACGAAATAATTCGAGCAATCGGTCACATTCTGCTCGTGGAATGCCGAACCGCGCACAAACACAATCACCGGCCAACCACCTTCCGGCATTGCGCCCTCGGGCATATTGTCAACGCCAGGCGTGAATACCCACATCGGCAAATCAACACTGCTGCCATCAGCCAGCTGACGGGTCACGTATGTAACCTGCTCGATATTCACGGGATATCCGAAATCATCCTGGTCCAAGTCGGAAATCACTTGGCAGCCTTCCGGAAACTCATCAGTGTGCGGGAAGAACTTAGTCTGCTCGCGGCGTCGGAATCGGGGCAAGCCGTGTCGGCGACGGCGGCGCCACCATCGATTCGATATCGATTGCCCCGATCGCCGTAACCGTCTCGGTCGTTTCGGCAGTCTCGGCCGCATCAGCGCCATCATCGGCAATGTTTTGTGCAATATCAGTAGTCATAATGCACCTCTCATTCCTTTCCATGCATGATTATTAAGATTGCTTTTCTCGAATTTGATTGCCCGATGTCCCCTGTTTCACGTGAAACATCAGAAGTTACGTCGTGCGGCTATACCTAAGATATGAGCAAAAAGATCGCAGTATTGACGGGGGCGGGGATTTCCACGTCCGCAGGTATTCCCGACTTCCGTGGACCGGATGGCGTCTGGACTAAGCACCCTGAACAAACGAAAGTGTATGACATCGAAGCATTCCTTTGCCACGAGGAAGATCGCAAGTATTCCTGGCGTTGGCAGAAGGAATCACCCGTGTGGACCGCACAGCCGGGCACCGCACATAAAGCGCTCGTCAAACTGGAACAGGCTGGCATGCTGACGCTGCTCGCCACACAAAACTTCGACGCATTGCATGAAAAAGCCGGCAATAGCAGCGACGTCATCGTCAATCTGCATGGCACCATCGGTACCTCGCACTGCATGAAGTGCCATGCAAAATATGACACCGCCGACATCATGGCGAATCTCGACAACGAACCCGATCCGCACTGCCATCGCAGACTGCCCTACAGCGGCAACATGCCATGCAACGGACTCATCAAAACCGACGTGGTCTACTTCGGCGAGGCGCTGCCGGACGGCGCGCTCGAAAAATCGTATCGACTCGCAACGCAGGCCGACGAACTGTGGGTCATCGGATCCACGCTGGAAGTCATGCCCGCGGCAAGCATCGTGCCCATAGCCGCAGAGGCGGGCGTGCCGATCACCATTATGAACATGGGACGCACGCAATACGATCGGTTGGCCGACCGGCTTATCCACGACGATATCGCCGTCGCCCTGCCGCAGCTCGTCGACGAAACCATCACCGCCGAGCAGTAAGCCGCACAGTAAATACGTTTTCTCGTACGTCTTGCAGTACCGGCACAAATCGTTGGAATTACAACGGTTTTGGTTGGTCGTTACCAAAATCCGAATTTTCCAACGACAAAAATCCGAATGACGTAACGGCTAGTCAAGCAATATAAACAACAAAAGGGTCTTGGATTGCTTTGCGACAATCAGAAATCATCGCAAGGCTTTCCAAGACCCTTATTGGTTATCAAATACTGAAAAACGGTACTGAAATCAGTAAATGCGCTTCGGCTGGAAACCAGCTTCCCGCAATGCCTCGAGCACACGATCAATGTGGTCGGGACCATTCGTTTCAACCGTCACGCCCAAAGCCACGGCATTCGCGTAATGGCTGGACGCCTTGAACTGGTCGTGATCCAGCGCGATAACGTTCGCACGCTGCTCGGCCAGCAATGTGGCGACCTTCACCAGCTGTCCCGGGGTATCGGGCAGCTCGACCTCGAAATGCATGATGCGGCCACGCGTGATCATACCCTTCTGAATCACAGCGCCAATGGACACAGTGTCTTCATTACCGCCAGACATGATCGGCACCACCACATGCGGACCCTTCGCCTCAGCGAACTTGCGCGAGCGCAGGTTGAGGTGCTCGAGCGCAGCCAGAGACACAGCGCCGGCAGCCTCAACCACCAGCTTGTGCTTTTCGAGCATGAGCAGGATCATCTCGTTGATGTCACGCTCGGTCACGGTGACGATGTCGTCAAGGAATTCGTTGAGCAGCGCGAACGTGAGATCGCCCGGACGCTTCACAGCGACGCCCTCGGCGGACGTGCGCACCTGGTCGGCGGCAACCACATGACCTGCGGCCAGCGAATTCTTCCATGCTGGGCTACCCTCCGGAATCGCGCCGATCACGCGCACTTCCGGCTTGAACGTCTTGATGGCGAGCGCCACACCGGCACCAAGACCGCCACCGCCCAGCGGCACGACCACGTCGGTGACGTTCGGCACGTCTTCGAGGATTTCAAGGCCGATGGTGCCCTGACCGCACAGCACCTCGTAATCGTCGAATGGCGGCACGTAGATCATGCCTTCGGTGTCGCTCAATTCCTGGGCGCGGGCTGCGGATTCGTCGAACACCTCGCCGTACAGCACCACGTCTGCGCCGTACGCCTTGGTGGCGTCAACCTTCAGCGGCGGAGTGATCTGCGGCATGCAGATCGTTGCCTTCGCACCACGTTCGCGAGCCGCATAGGCCACGCCCTGCGCATGGTTGCCCGCGGAAGCGGTGACAATGCCGCGAGCCAGCTGCTCATCACTCAGGGATGCGATCTTGTTGTAGGCGCCGCGAATCTTGAACGATCCGGTGACCTGGAGATTCTCAGGCTTGAGCAGAATCTCATGTCCGGTCATGTCGGACAGCACCTTGGACGGAATGATTGCCGTGTGGCGCGCAGTGCCCTTGAGTCGTTCGGCGGCTAGTTTCAGTTCAGCTGCGTGATCGCGCTGCAATGCTTTGAGAACCTCGTTTTGTTCCATGAGCGTTATTGTAAGCGTACGTCTGCCGAAACTGCCTTATCATGCGGCTTTCGCGATGAAAAGTGAGATTGCTTGCGAAAAGTAATCACAAGCAATCAGGAATAATCGCAATACATAATCTGATAAATCACAATACAAATAAAGAAAAAGCGTTCGTACGATCCCGTGATGAATCGCACGAACGCTTTTTGCAGAGAGTTTATAGGAAAGATCGATCAGAGCTGAATCACGACCCCCTCCCAGCGAGCGAGCTCGCCGCGAGCGACCGACTTTACGCTGTGCACAGCATCATAGGTGCTGAGCAGTACCTGCGACTCGCCCACGCCATCCTCAAGCAGTTGCGCGACCTCAGCAGGCACCTGCGCCGTCCTATCAGTGAGATTGACGATGACGAGAATCGTGTCGTCGCCGCTGGTACGGGTGAAGGAATACACCTGCTCGCTGTCTGCCGCGACCAGATTCCATTCGCCCGTCGCGATAGTCGCGTTGTTGTGGCGCATGGCGATGAGCTTCTTGTAGAAGCTGTACACGGATTCGGGATCGTCGAATTCCTCGGCTGCGTTGATCTCGACATGATTCGGATTGACACCGATCCACGGTTCCGTCGCCGCGTCTGGCGCGGTGAAGCCGGCGTACCTGGAGGCGTCCCACTGCATCGGCGTGCGCGAATTGTCGCGGCCGATGAGCGCGAGGGCCGCCATCATCGATTCCGGCGACTGGCATTTCGCCTCCTCCACGCGCTGGCGGTAGGCGTTGACGGCCTCCAGGTCGCGATACTGCTCGAGCGTGGTGAAGTGTGCGTTGGTCATGCCCAGCTCTTCGCCCTCGTAAATGTAAGGGGTGCCGCGGTGCATGTGCAGCAGCATGCCGAACGCCTTGGCGCTCAGCTCGCGCGACTCACGGTCCGTGTCATTGCCCCAACGGGAGACGACGCGCGGCTGATCATGGTTGCAGAAGAACAGGCTGGCCCAGCCGGCGTTCTTCACAGCCTCCTGCTGGTCGGCGAGGCGGGCGCGCAGATTCTTGACTTCGAACGGCACGGTGTTCCACTTGGAACCTTCCTGGTCGATGCCCACGTGGTCGAAGAGGAACAGCATGTCAAGTTCGCCGTTCTTCGGATCGGTGACATGCTCGTTGCGTGCCGGAGTGATGCCCGGCGCTTCGCCGACGTTCATGTAGCCTTCGCGGCCTTCGAACACTTCGCGGCGCATTTCGGCAAGGAACTCGTCGATGCGCGGACCGTCGGAGCACCATGGGAACGGGCTGGAATAGCCTTCCTCACCAACCGGATAATCCTCAATCTCGCAGCCGTCTTCTCCCGGCAGCTTGCCGTTCTTATCAACAGTCTTCGAAACCTGCGTGATCACATCCATACGGAAGCCGTCAATGCCGCGATCCATCCACCAATTCATCATCTTGTAGACGGCCTTGCGCACTTCCGGATTCTCCCAATTCAAATCCGGCTGCTTCTTGGAATACTGGTGGAAGAAATACTCGCCGCGCTTCGGATCGTACTCCCAAGCGGAACCGCCGAAATAGGAACCCCACTGGTTCGGCTCGGCACCCGGAGTGCCCGGCTCATGCCCCGGCCTGGCTGGACGCCACCAATACCAGTCGGCATGCGGATCGTCCTTGTCGCGGGAAGCCTGGAACCAAGCATGCTCGTCGGACGTGTGGTTGACCACCAAATCCATCACGATCTTCAGACCGCGCTTGTGCGCTTCGGCAAGCAGCTCGTCCATATCCTCCAACGTGCCGAACAGCGGATCGATATCCTGATAATCGGAAATATCGTAGCCGTTGTCGTCCTGCGGCGACTTGTAGACCGGGCTCAACCACACCACGTCCACGCCAAGATCGGCCAGATAGTCAAGACGGCTGGTGATGCCTTTCAGATCGCCGATGCCGTCGCCGTTCGTGTCTTGGAAGGAACGCGGGTACACCTGATATACCACCGCGTTGGCCCACCATGGGTTCGGGGTCGCGCCGTTGGAACGCACGGTGTCGGGAAGGGTGGAACGATTGAAATTCGTCATGTCGTGGAGCTCCTTTGCTTGACGTTTGTTGGATTTTCGTTCGATCTTTCGTGACTGACTCTGCCCGTTTTCAGCTCATGTCAGCTTCATGCAGAAGATCGATTTTGCCTACTCCCCTATGGTATGCAACCCTGTTTTTCTTTCTTTCCCGCGGCGAGTTTTGCAAAGCAAGAAAAGAATACGCTTCTTACGGACGCGAAAAACCAATCCGCAAAAATAAAAACGCGGGACGTTCCAGAAAGGGAAATGGAACGTCCCGCGCTGGGGAGTGGGATAGGCCAGTCCCGCTCAGAGCGGTGAAGTGTTACTTCCTGAACGGACGGCCTACGGCCGCGTTGTCCCTGCCTTCGCTCGCCTATCGGCTCGCTCAGGGGGAGCCTATGAACAGACCACTGGGCTGTTCACTTAACGGCTCCCCTCATCACACCACCGACAACCCACTTCTGGGCGAAGATGTAGACGATGAGGACCGGAGCCATGGCCATCAGATAGGACGCGAAGGCCATCGGATAGTTCGACGTGAACTGGCTTTGGAACACGTACTGTGCGAGCGGAATCGTCTGATTGCTCTGATCAGTCAGCGTGATCAACGGCAGCAGGAAGTCGTTCCAAGCCCACAGTGCGGTCAAAATCGCAATCGTGGCATTAATCGGACCCATCAGCGGGAAAATGATTGTCCAGAAAATACGCCAGGTGGAAGCACCGTCGATACGAGCCGCCTCTTCCAACGAAATCGGAATCGAACGAATAAAACCAATCGCAATAAACAGGTTGGTGCCGATGCCAAGAATCGTGTACAGAATAATCAAACCAAGCTGATTATCAAGATGCAACGTACCCATTTCCTTCGCGATCGGCAGCATGATCACCGTGAACGGCACGAACATCATCGCAAGGAAGAAGTAATACAGGAAGCGGAAGAATCGCTTATCCATATTTCGTGCCACAGCATACGCGACGAACGTGTTCGTCAGCAGCGTCAACACCACCGCGCACACGGTGATGATCGCGGAGTTAAGTGCGGCCTTCGGATAGTTCACCTTATTCCATGCGTCGGCGAAATTATGCCATTCCCACGTGGTCGGCAAGCTGAACGTGCCAGCCTCGCCCGGCGTCTTCAACGCGGTGACCACAGCGAAATACAACGGCACGAGCACGGTAAGACTCAACACCGTCACAACCGCGGTCAGCCACCAGTTGACCTTATGATCCCTGCGGATTTTATCCGGCTTTGCTTGCGCTTGAACGCCAGTCTTTGCAGTCTTTGCAACAGTTGCGCTAGTCATGATATTTCCTCTTTACCTTCAGACTTTCAGACCCTTGCTCAGACCTTTTCCTTGCCGCTGAAGAACTTCAGCTGCACGAAGGCCAGGATTGCCAGCACGATGAAGAACGTGACCGCGTTCGCCATCTGGTAGGAGTATTCGCCATTGCCAAGGCCGTTCTGGAAGATCAGGTACGAGACGGTTTCGGTCTTGGAATCCGGGCCGCCCTTGGTCAATGCCATGATCTGGTCGAACGCGCCGAGCGAATTCTTGAGGCTCAACACCATGTTGATGGTGAAGAACGGGCCAATCAGCGGGAAGGTGATCTGCCAGAAGTTCTGCCAAGCGTTCACACCGTCGATCGCGGCCGCCTCGTAAATCTCGTTGTCGATGGTCTGCAGGCCAGCCAAGTACAGCAGTGTGGAGTAGGCAACGCCCTGCCAGATCGACAGGAACACAATCGGGAACCATGCCAAATCCGGATTGGAAATCATCGACGTCGACAGCCAATCAATATGCAGCGCCTGGCCGAGCGCCGGCAACGGCGTCATGAAAATGTACTTGAACACGTAGCCGATCACCAGCACCGACAGGGTGTACGGAATGAAGAAGATCGCACGGAATCCGTTTTTGAACGCGATTTTCGAATTCAGCAGCACCGCAAGGAACATGCCAAGAAAATTCGTGCCAATTGTAATCAAAATTGCGATGAGAATAGTAAACAGGTACGCGTGACCGACACGAGAATCCTGGAACATCGCAATATAATTCTTCAATCCGATGAATTTAAAATCACCGTAACCCTGCGAATTAGTGAACGAGTATGCCGCGCCCTGCAGGAACGGCCAATACAGGAAGATGGACACCAGAATCACAGCCGGAACGGTCATCCAATAAAATGCCGGATCAACCTTGCGCTTGGAATATTTCGAAACCTTATTCTTGGAAGTTTTTGCCGATTTCTTCGCAGTATTTGCAGTATGTGCGGTAGTCATGTCCGTTCCTCCTCTCACCTGAAGTTTCTGGCTTCGATCTTGTCGTATTCGGATTGCATGCTGTTCAGGAATTTTTCGGTGTTGCCCGACTGAATCAGCGTCTGCAGGAAGCCTGCGAGATTGATGCTGGCTGGCACGTAATGGTCGCAGAAATCGGCCAGCTTGCCCGCCTGGTAGAAGTCGAGCACGCCATTCAGCGCTTCGTCACCCACATACGTTTCTTTGTAGGGGGTGAATGCGGACTGCTGCTTGGAGTAGTCCTTGATGTTTTCGTCGTTCATCAGAAAGTCGATGAATTCGCGCGCTTCCTTCTCATGCTTGGTGTGCGCACCCATGGTCAGAATCACGTCATCGCCTGCCGTGAGCTGCTGTTCTTCGGCATTATCAGTTGCCGGCATTTGCGCGAACCGCAGGTTGGCATCGCTGTTGATGAGTCGGATCTGCGGAATCGCGTAGGTGCCGAGTGGCAGAATCGCGGCTTTGCCAGCGGCCAGATCCTGCGTAGCCTGCTGGTAGGTAACTGCCGGATTCTTCTGCGTGTAATTCTGGTAGATCTCGACCAGCTGATCGCTGACAGTGCCCCACAGGTCGGAGAATTTCTTCGATCCGTCTTTGAGGGAAAGATATTCGGATTCCGGCACCAGCGTGGAATTGAGTGACGCCAACGGCGCCTGAAGTGTCCACGGATCGGCAGTGCTCGCTTCGATCGGTACAATGCCCTTGCTCTTGAAGCGTTGCAGCAGGTCGATGAATTCGCTCCATGTCTGCGGCGGATTGTCGGGATCCTCGCCCGCCTGCTCCCACACGTCGGCGTTGATGATGTAGCCAGATGCGTTACCCGCATACGGCAGGCCGTACAGGCGCTTCTTGGATTCGTCGTTGGTTTGCACAAGGCTCTTGGCGATGTTCACCATGCCTGGATTGAGTTCGTCGACGATGTCGTCGTCGGTAAAATCGTGGAAGACACCTGCTTCGGCGAGCATACCGAAATTAATATCGCCATTGATGGTGATGACATCGGGTTCGCGATTTTTCACGAGTCGCGTACGCAGATCGGTGGTTGCGTCGGACGAATTGTTGACGTTGACTTTGATGTTGGGATGGGTTTTCTCGAATTCCTTTGCTTTTGCGGTGAACCAGTCCGCCGCTTCGGCTTTATACTGGAAGAAATCCAAAGTGACGGTTCCAGCGGTGCTGTTGCCGCAACCTGCAAGGCCGGCCGTCAACGCGATTGCGCATGTGGCCGTGAGAGCGCGGTATACAATCCTCCTGAATTTACCTACACTAGTGGTGGAATCAGGTTTCATTCTCGACTCCTTTGTATCTTTTCTCTATCACGGTGGAGCAGCTTCCTTACCACACCACCGTTACTGAGAATTATAGAGGGGGGCGGTTTTCATTCCCAACTCAGCGCGCCTGTGCGGGGCGGAAAACAAAAACGACGAGATTTTGTTACTCTGAGAAAGTAATTTGACGCACGATGTGCGCGAACGGGAGCACGAAGGATGGTTCAGATGGCGGTTTCACCTCTGCCACAGTGGTTTGAAGGCTCGGAATATACCCATAAAGTCGCGGCTTGCATCATGAAATATGGTCCGATTTCACGCATTACGTTGGCGCAGATTTTAGGACTTTCGCAGGGTGCTGTTTCCCGAATTACCAGCGATCTGATTTATGCGGGCGTGATTGAGGAGACGCCGATGCCGTCCGGCAAGGCCGGCAAACTGCCGAAAGGTTTCGTGCAGAAAGAAAATACGGAACGTCGCGGCCGCCCGCAAACCGGATTGCAGGTGATTGCGAATGCGCGATCTTTCGTTGGCATGAAAATCAACGCGACGCATATTTCGGCAGTTGCGGTCAACGCAATCGGGCAGATCATCACCGGATGCCATGATCTGGAAATCGAAGACGCTTCCCCGCAGACCGTGGTCGCGCTGATCAAACAACTGACGACCGACTGTTCCGACGAGGCGGAGATGGCGGGCTGGCCGAAACCGTGCGCTGTGGGAATCTCGCTTGGCGGGCATATTGTCGACGGTACCGTGGTGACGTTCGCACCGTTCATGCACTGGTCGCAGCCCGTGGAACTTTCCGTCATGGTTCGTGAGGCGACCGGATTGCCTACCGGAATTTACAACGATATCGATTCGTTGGTGGTTGACGCCTGCCTGTTTGGACCGGGCGTTGGATTGGATAGCTTCGCGGTGCTGACGTTCGGCGCGGGCGTCGGCTATTCGTTGACGTTCAACGGCGAGCTGGTAAGCTGTCCGGATAAAAGTTACGGTTTGGTCGGGCATATTCTGGTCGATCCGGATGGGCCGCGTTGTGTTTCCGGACACAAGGGATGCGCGCAATGCCTGTCCGACAACTCGATCGCGGCGGAATATTCGCAAATCATCGGACATCCCGCATCATTCGACGATTTCGCACGTGACGCACGCGCGAACAAACCGCAAGCGACGAATCTGGTGAACCGCACCTGCTTCCGTCTCGGCACCCTGGTGGCGACCATCGCCAATCTTGCCATGCCAGACAAAATCATGATCGCCGGAGAATCGTCGTTCATCGCGAAATTCGGCATTGACGACTTGCGTAACGGCATCAACATGTATCGGCATAGCCAGGCCGCGCCAGTGGATTTTGAAATTCCCGACCACGATTGGGCTTTGTGGGCCAAGGCTGCCGCATCACAGGCAATTCGGCAATATGTTGGCTGATTGATTGCGATTGATTGCGATTGATTGTCTTGCAATACAAAAAATCCTCCCCTTTGTTTCAGGGAGGATTTTTGTTATGCGATTACGGCTTATTCAGCGCTCTCGACGGGCGCAAGCACGGCCTTGAAAAGGACTGCTTGCCGAACCGTTAAGCGGGAAGCCCAGTGGGCTTCCCGTAGGTGAGGGGAGAGAGCGCGCTATTCGGCGCTCTCGACGGGCGCAAGCACGGCCTTGAAAAGGACTGCTTGCGCCGGGTGCAGTGCCGGCGGGCGGATGCCGTACGTGGCGAGCGCGCGTCCGGTCATCCTCACGCCTCCGGCCTTCCACCAGCCGAGCGGGCTCTGTCCGTTGGCGATGTCTTGCTTGGCGAGGTCGAGGCTCACGTCAAGCGGCGACACCTCATACACCTTGTCAGGGTCGAGTCCGGGCAGGCGTACCGGCGCGGCCGGGTAGGTCTGCGAGGTGGTGAGCTGGGTGAAACGGTAGATGGCGGCCGCTTGGTTAGGCATGACCACACCGTCCAAGCGCACTGCCGGATCGGCTGCGTCGGAATGCACGACTGTGTCGACAGCGAACCATTCGCGATGCTTCTTGAATTCGGCGACCCATTCGGCGAGCTTGTCGATATCTTCCTGCGGTTCCTTGAGCAGGTTCCATTCGATGCCCATGTGTCCGAAGAAGGCCATGGCCATACGCAGTTCCTGCGTGGTGGCGCGGTGCGTGGAGTGCGCCGGGGATGCGCCCACATGTTCGCCGATCATTTCCGGCGGCACGAGCAACGAGGTGTAGCGCTGGATGTCGGCGCGTTCCACCGGGTCGACGCAGTCGGATCCCCAAATGCGGTCGGCCACTTCGAGGATGCCGAGGTCCACGCGGCCACCGCCGGAAGAGCAGCTTTCGATTTCAAGTCCTGGATGCGCGGCCTTCAGATCAGTGAAAATGCGATATACGGCGAGCGTCTGCTGGTGCACTGCCGGGCGTCCGGTGCGTGGGGAGACAGCTTCGGTGACGAGTTTGTTGTGATCCCACTTGATGTAGTCGATGCCGAGTTCGCCGACGAGCTTGTCCATTGCGCCGTAAATGTAGTCGTAGGCGTCCGGATTGGTCAGGTCCACGACCTGCTGGGTACGTCCTTGCATGGGCAGACGGCCTTCGGTGGGCTTCAACACCCAGTCGGGGTGTGCGCGGAACAGGTCGGAATCAGGGTTGACCATTTCCGGTTCGAACCACAGACCGAATTCGAGTCCCTTGCCGTGCACGTAATCGGCAAGCGCCTTGAGCGACTTGTCGCCGTCGGGCCACACGTCCTGCGAAATCTGCCAATCTCCGAGGCCGGAGGTGTCGTCGCGGCGGGAGCCGAACCAGCCATCGTCCACGACGAAGCGTTCCACACCACTTTCCACGGCCTTGTCGGCGAGTGCGGTGAGGGTGTCATAATCGTGGTTGAAGTAGACGGCTTCCCATGTGTTGAGAATGACCGGGCGCGGCTTGGGCGCGATGTTGTGTTCAGCAAGCCAGTCGCGGTGCACTCGGCGAATGTAGCTGTGGAAGCGGGCTGCGACTTCGTTGAGGCCTTCGCCGTAGGAGCCGATGAGCCATGGGGTGGTGTAGGACTCTGAATTGGCGAGGCTGATTTCGCCGCCGAACAGTACTTCGCCGCCGCCGATCACGCCGCTGGTGTATGGCAGGCGTTCCGCGGAGAGCACGCTGTTACCGCTCCATGCTACGTGTGCGGAGTAGACGTTGCCGTGCGTGAAGCCGAAGCCTTTTTCGCCGACGCTGAGCAGCAGGGTGGCATCGAAGTCTGGGCGTCCGGCCATGGATGCTTTGGCGAAGCGGCCGAGGGTGAAGTCCTGGCGCTGCGGGGAGCGTTCGCGCAGATGGTGGCCGGTGGTGGTGAGGATTTCGTTGGCGTCGGCCGGCACGGTGAATGCGAGTTCGATCTTGCCGACTTCGAGCTGGCCTTCGCCGGTGTTCACGACTTCGGCGTTCTGGCGGATGAGGCCGGTTTCGTCGAGTTCGCAGGTCCAGATGAGTTTCACATGCTGTTCCTCGTCTTCGGCGGTGACGGTGACGGTTGGGGTCTGCTTGGGTTCGTCGGCCACGCTCCAGTTCGGGTATCCGTCTTTTTCGCCCATGACGTAGGTTTTGCCAGCCGCCACGGTTTCGGCGGTGATGTTGCTGACTGCGAACTTGCAGAACAGTTCCACGCCGTCGCGACGCACATCAAAGCGGGTTGCGCCGATCCAGGATTCGGATTGCGTGGGCAGCACGCTCGGCCATGAGGTGTAGTCGAGTGCGCCAGAAACACGCTGTGGCATTTGCGCGTCGAACATGTCGATCACGGTTGCCGGGGCTGCGAGCGGGCGACCCCAATGCACGAGTCGCGGCAGATCATTGCCGGGGAATACGAGTGCGAACGCCACGTTTGCGGCTGGCTGTTCGGCGTAGACCGCAGTGAGTTCGGTACCGTTGGTAGCGTTGCCATGGAAGGTCTGAATGAGCGTCATTGCAGCATCCTTTACATATTGCGATTGCCTTGTATTGTCACCTTCGATGGTATGACAAGCTTCATTTGTTGACGTCGCCGAGCGTGTTTCTTTCTGTCGGAAAGTATTTCTTGCGACCATAGAATCGCAAGAAATATTATTACGTAAACATTACCGTTGAAATCGCAATCATCTTTACCAAGATTTACTTGGCATTTCAATATTTCTTACGTTTTTGCGACTGCAAAATCGCAATTATCGTTTTCCAGCGAAAAAATCAGTCATCAATCGTGCGCATTCCGATTCACGAACGCCGCCGATAACTTCCGGAACATGACCGACATGCGGGTCGCGAGGAATGTCCCAAATCGAACCGCATGCACCCAACTTGGCATCCCACGCGCCGAACACGATTCGTCCGACATGCGTTTGCAGGCACGCGCCGGCGCACATCGGGCACGGCTCCAAGGTAACAATCAACGTGCAATCGGCAAGATTCCACGTACCAAGCGACCGAGCGGCCTGCGTCATGGCCTTGACCTCGGCGTGCGCCAACGGATCGGCGTGCGCCTCGCGCAGATTACGGCCACTGCCGATCACCGCTCCCCCAGCGTCAAGCACGACGGCACCGACCGGTACCTCGCCTTCCGCGGCGGCCTCGCGGGCCAATTCAATCGCCAGCTCCATGTCGTCACTCCACTGCATACCCGCCACTATACGGTTCCGCTCGCGTGAAGCGAAAGACGAAACACGCCCATAAATACCTCTTGGTAGGCTGGAAGAGATTGAAGAAAACGCGCAAAAAGGAGGCACGTTGGCGGCATTCGAGTTGATTGTATGTATTATCGCCGCCGTCGTACTATCTTCATTCCTCAGCCGTTTCATTCCCAAGGTTTCCACACCGCTCGTGCAGATCGCGTTGGGTGCGCTGGCGTCGCAATTGCCGTTTTTCCCGAACGTCACGCTCGATCCGGAACTGTTCATGGTGCTGTTCATCGCGCCGCTGCTGTATTTGGAAGCGCATGAGATCGATAAAAGCGAGCTGCTGAAATCCGTTAAATTGTCGCTTTCATTGGCAATTGGACTAGCGATCGCAACCATGGTGGCCGTTGGTTTCGCACTGCATGCCGTATGGCCCGCAATTCCCCTTGCCGCGGCACTGGCGCTCGGCGCCGCGCTTGGACCGACCGACGCGGTCGCCGTATCGTCGCTCGGCAAGGAAGCCGCGCTTACGCAACGTCAAACCAGCGTGCTTAAAGGCGAATCGCTATTCAACGACGCGTCCGGCATCGTCGGCTTCCAGTTCGCGATCGCGGCGGCCGTCAGTGGCGTGTTTACAGTGGGCGATTCGGCCGCACAGTTCGTGTTCTCATTCTTCGGCGGCGCCATTTTCGGCTTGGCAGTAGGCATGGTCGCCGACCTGTTATTTGAATCGTTGCGATCTTTCGGCTGGGAGACGACCACAAGCCGTATTTTGATGGAATTGTTCCTGCCGTTCATTCTGTATTTGGGTGCGGAAGCGGTGCATGTTTCCGGCATTCTTTCGGTAGTGACGGCCGGTTTGATCATCCGTTTCGATCGCACCGGCATCGGCCCGAATGTGGCTCGCACCAACATTGTTTCGTCAAGCGTATGGGGGGTATTCTCGTTCACGCTCAACGGCACGGTGTTCATTCTGCTTGGCATGTTGCTGCCGAATGCGATGAGCGCAAGCTGGGACGATCCGCAAGTCAGCAATTGGCTGCTACTGGTTGCGATTCTTACGGTTTCCGCAGTGGTAATCATCATGCGATTCCTGTGGATTTCATTGATGCTACGTCTCGCGCGAGATACCGTCACCGGCAAGCGACGCAAGATGACGGCGCAACGTTGGCGTTCGGCCGCGGTCATGACGTTCGGCGGGCCGAAAGGCACCATCACCCTGTCATTGATGTTCACGATCCCGTACACCATTACGGGAGGCGCGTGGTTCCCCATGCGTGACGAACTGATCTTCATCGCAGGTGGCGTGATCGTCGTAACCTTGCTGCTCGCCAACTTCCTGCTGCCGCTGCTGGCGCCGAATCGCAATAAAGACACTTCCGTGGAAATGACCGAAATCACCATCGAAGTGCTGCGACGGACCGTGGAGGAACTGACGGGACGAGTCACACCCGACAATCGTCGTGCGGTGCTGATGATCATCGACTCGTATACGAAACGTATCACACGACTGAAGCAGCGCATCGGAGAAATCGATCCGCAAGGGTATATGCAACTGCAGATCGACGCGCTCAACTGGGAGAAGGAATACGTCAAGGCGCGACTGGCGAAAGTCAAGGCGACGACGAACGACGACAAGGCAGCGCACGATCTGGAAATCGAAGCATGCGAGCGCCTGCTCGACCAGATCATGAGCTCTCTGCGCCATATCGAAACGGAACATAATTCCGGACGCACCATCTGGCGAGTCAAAGGCCGCTTCAGGGCGTTGCAGAGGCGTTTGGGCACGGTGGTGAAGCGTGTGAACAGCCGCATTCGCCGCACTACCCCGCTGTTCAGCGACGACGAGCTGTTCGCGCACACCCGCGCGGTGCAGGTGGATGCCATCGAACATGTGATCGACCGCCTGTATGAGGAGATGGGCCGCGACACGTACAATACGGAACATTGCTCGGCACTGCTGCTGGATTACCGACGAGGCGAGGCTACGCTGAGGTCGCGCCCGAATGTGGGCACGAGCGCGGAGGCGCAGGCGCAGGCGGAAGAGGTGAAGCGCGAAAGCTACGGTATCGAGCTGGGTGTGATCCAAGACATGTACGAGGCGGGTGACATTACGCGCGCGCAATCCAAGCAGCTGCGACGCAACGTGTATGTGATGAGCGTGGACGCCGACGCGCAGATCTAGCATCCAACTGATCTGATGGGATCAGCAAGCTGGCGTGAACCGGTGATCCGCAGCGAGTTTGTCTGCGGACGAACTGTGGAAACGTGGGGGACGAGACAACTGTAGGAACGGAACACGGCGTGGAAGGCGGCAAACTGGAGGCCATTCCACAATCTAAAACATGAGGGAATTGAAATTCTCAGATATTTCCCAGAAAACACCAGACATGTACTCAGCATCGTCTGTTTATATAGGAGATGTCAGCAAAAGAGCCGACCAGGAACCCACAGCAGTTCCCGACAATTGAACCCTTTCTTCTTCTCTCTCCTTTCTCTCCCCGGTGGTTTTCTCTCCACCGGGGTTTCTTTTTTGCCTTCAACGGGTGGATTCCTCCAGTCAGTGGGAACATCTGCCCGCCAGCAAGCCGCCCAACGTCCCAAAACCTCCACCCACTGGCACAATCATCCCGCTTACAAGCCATCCAGAGTCCAGATTCCTCCAGCCAGTGGGAGAATCCGCCCGCTGGCAGCTCACTCAAAGTCCAGAAACCGCCACTCACTGGAACAATCACCCCGCCAGCAAGCCGCCCAACGTCCCAATCCTTCCAGTGACTGGGAGGATTGCCCCGCTGGAACGGGTATATTGGAGGCATGAGTGAAATACGCGAGCACGAGACCAGTGATTCCCACGACTCCAGCAACCCAAACACCCCGACCGGTCTGATCGGGCGCGAATCGCAGGTGGTTCCAGGGAGGTTCGGCGAGCCGCTGCAGGTCACGCACGTACAGTATTCGCGCGGGGACGGCAATGCGGCTCCACGACGCCCGCTGTTCCTCTGCCTGCACGGTTGGGGCTCCAATGAGGCCGATTTGGCCGACATGATGCGTTACGTGGCTCCTTATAACGATTTCGCGTCGTTGCGCGCGCCGCTCGTGCTGCAGGAGGCTGGTTCCGGTGAATTCGGTTTCGGTCAGGGCGCGTATTCGTGGTTCCATGATTGCGTGCCGTCCGGCGAAGACCTGGATCGAGACGCTTATGCTGCCGCTCAAGCCATTGACGATTGGGTTGCGCGCAATGTTCCCGAAGATCGCGCTGTAGTGCCGATCGGTTTCTCGCAAGGCGGTTTGCTGGCGATTCATTTGTTGCGCGTCCATCCGGAACGGTACGCCGCGTCAATCTCGCTTTCCGGCTTCCTTGCGCCGGGAATCGTCGCCGGTAGCGCGCCGGCCGACAGTCATGTCGCGGAATTGAATATTCCTGTGTTCTACGGCTATGGTAAGAACGATACCGTGATTCCGATGCCGGAGCTTTTCGCAACCGCCGCTTGGCTGGACGAGCATACGTTCCTCACGTCGAAAAGCTACCGTGGACTCGATCATGCGGTCAGTCTCAACGAATTCAGCGATTTGCGCGACTGGCTTGCCGCGCACGATATCGCGCCGGGAATCCTGTAAGAAATCCTGCGGAAGAATCCCGTAGAAAAATCCGATGCAACGGATTTTGCGTACCAAGCACACGGCAATCGTTACAACCCGATATAAGCCACGATATAGCGATACCGCGTTAGACTAGAGCCAGCTAATAATCATTTCGCAATTGCCGGCATTCGCACGCTCAACCATGCGAACGTTCGAATGTTGGCGAGCGCCATACCGGCACATTCGCGTGCCTGGCAATAAGGAGTTTCGATGCTGCTGTCCGATCGCGACATTCTCGCCGCGCAGGCCGAAGGTCATATTTCACTCGATCCGTGGACCCCGGAAATGGTGCAGCCCGCTTCCATTGACGTGCGTTTGGACCGTTTCTTCCGTCTGTTCAACAATCATGCGTACACGTATGTCGATCCGGCTGAGAATCAGGGCGAGCTGACCGAGCAGTTCGAGGTGGCTCCGGGCGAACCGTGGATTCTGCATCCGGGTGAGTTCGCATTGGGTTCCACGTGGGAGTACGTGAAGCTTGATCCGACGATTGCCGCCCGCCTGGAAGGCAAGAGCTCACTGGGCCGCTTGGGTATTCTCACACATTCCACCGCAGGCTTCATCGACCCTGGTTTCGAGGGTCATATCACGTTGGAATTGTCGAATGTGTCGACATTGCCGGTGAAGTTGTGGCCGGGCATGAAGATCGGCCAGATGTGCTTTTTCCAGCTCAGCTCCCCCGCCGAACATCCGTACGGTTCGCAAGGCACCGGCTCGCATTATCAGGGTCAGCGCGGTCCGACGCCGAGCCGTTCCTACGTGAACTTCTACAAAGCCGACATCACCGACTAATCATCAAATATTCTTGGATTATCGCAATATATTGTCGATATATGGCGATTGATATTCCCCCAAAAATGCAAAAAGATTGGCTATCACATATCGCATGATAGCCAATCTTTTTTGCAATCTTCTATTGAGATTTCTTGTTGCAATGTCAGCAATATCGAATGATATTAAAAGATACTGCAACAGCGATTGGCAACGCCCTTTCGCGCTTGTGCATGGCGTGCGGGGTAGGGGGCTGCGGACGTTTTCTTGGAGACCGAACGGAAAGATTTTCGTATGTTCAGTCTTGAGGAACGAGAGCGTGCGGTGGAGTTGTATTTCACCACGCCGATGACGACGGCCCAGGTGGTGGAGCATCTGGGTTATCCGACCAGGCAGTGTCTGGAGCGTTGGCTGGCGATGGATTCCCGGTATGCTGGCCATATGGCCAAACCCATCATCCCACTGGAGACCAGGCGAAGGGCAGTCGAGCTGGTGCTGGGCGGCATGCAGCAGAAGCAGGCCGCCAAACAGCTCGGCGTGAGCGTCGGCGCGGTGCATGGCTGGGTCAGGGCGTACCGCAAGGGCGGCATGGCCGCGTTGCAGCCCAAAAACAGGAACTCCGCGCAGGGCAATAAGCCCGCTGACTCCCGTCGCCGGCCGTCCGCAGCCGATGATGATGACGCGGAGGCTTTGCGCCGCAGGGTCGAGGAACTGGAGCTGGAGAACGCGTTGATGCGGGAGGTGGTGGAGGTCGTAAAAAAAGACCCCGGCGCCGACCTGCGGCGCCTGTCGAACAGGGAGAAGACCCTGCTGATCGACCGGTTGAGGCCGGCGTATTCGCTCAGCTCGATGACATGCTTGCTCGCCATCGCGCCCAGCAGCTACCACTACCACCACGCCCGGCTCGGCTTTGACAAGTACGCCGGACTCAGGGCAGAGGTGGCCGGGGCGTTCGCCGATTCCAAGGGCAGGTACGGGTACCGCAGGATCAAGGCGGTGCTCAAGACCGGCGTATCGGAGAAGGTGGTCCGCAGGATCATGGCGGAGGAAGGGCTCGTGGCGCACGTGCCCAAGCGACGCAGGTATAGTTCCTACGAGGGCGAGACGACGCCGGCTCCCGCCAATCTCGTCGACCGGGACTTCACGGCCGAGCGTCCGAACGAGAAGTGGCTGACGGACATCAGCGAGATCAAGGCCAGGGACGGGAAGGTGTACCTCTCGCCGATGATCGACTGCTTCGATGGCAAGATCGTCGCATACACCGCCGGCTTCAGCCCCAACGCGGAGCTGGCCAACCGGATGCTGGAGAAAGCGGCCTCGACGCTGCCGGGGAACGCGCGTCCCCTGGTGCATTCCGACCGTGGATGCCATTACCGGTGGCCCGGATGGCTCGGGCTCATGGAACGCTTCGGGCTGACGCGCTCCATGAGCGCGAAGGGCTGTTCGCCGGACAACGCGGCCGCGGAGGGATTCTTCGGCAGGATGAAGACCGAGGCGGTCTACCCCGAGAAGTGGGAGGAACACACCCGCAACGAGGTGCTCGCCTTGGTCGATGAGTACATACGCTGGTACAACCGCGAGCGCATCAAACAGTCGCTTGGTTGGATGAGCCCAGTACAATACCGTCAAAGCCAAGGAATGGCTGCGTGATTATCTCCAAGAAAACGTCCGCAGCCCCGTAGTGTCCGAAAAGTTGCGCACTTTGGATCATGACCCGTCCATGGCGCGATGATCAGTTTCGCTTCCACGAGGCTGTCATCGAGCCGGGACACGTCGAGGTAGCGGCGGGTCGACCATTCGTTCACGGTGACGTACCGGATGCGCGCGCATACGAACATCAAGACGCCGTCGCCGTCCGGGAAACCGACGGCCGCGCGGGTGCGGCGTCGGATCTCACGGTCCAGCCGTTCGATCATGTTGTTGGTGCGGATCCGCCTGCGGTGCCCGCGGGGAACTCGTCCAGCGGAGTGGATCGTCCCACGCGCATCATCGCGGTGATCTGGTCCACTGTCACGGTTTTGGATTCGTATAGGAGTCGCACCTCTTTGACCTGCCGCTCATCGAGTTTGGCTAGCCGACCGCCTTTTCGGTCGCGTGCGCGTGCCGCGTCGAGTCCGGCACGGGTGCGTTCGCAGATCAGGTCACGCTCGAACTGGGCGAGGCTGCCGAAGATGTTGAACACAAGCGTGCCTCCGGGTGTGCTCATGTCGATCGATTCGGTCAGGGAGCGGAACTGCACTCCCCTCTCGTCGAACGTGGTCATCAGGCGACGAGGTTCCGCATGCTCCGGCCGAGCCTGTCGAGCTTCCACACCACCACGGTGTCGCCCTCGCGCAGGAGGTCGAGCATATGGTCGAGTTCGGGACGGTGGGTCCTCGCGCCGGAAGCCACGTCGGTGAGGATCCGGTCGCACCCGGCCCTCTCCAACGCGTCCCTCTGCAGATTAGCGGTCTGGTCTCCGGTGCTGACCCTCGCGTACCCGTAGATCATGCTCGCCATATGACGGAACCATACCACTACCCGTCAATGGCATCGGGTTTCGGAACGTTGATTGCGGGACGGGTTATGGGATGCTTCCCACCGGAGTGTCGGAGACTGTTTGAATATTTGGTCCGTTGTGGTCCGTTGCTATTGCGGCTGGGGCCATTACGGGTTTTGACGGTTATTGCGTTCCAGGGCCATGGTTATTGCGCTTTGAGGCCATGGCTGGTTAGGCTCCTTTCACCATGCGTGGGACGTGTGGTGAAAGGAGCTGCTGGCAATGGTACGGAAAATACAGGCGAAACTGGTCCTGCGTTTGCATGGACAAGGGTTATCGGGACGCGCGGTCGCAAGGTCCCGAGGCATGCCGCGCCGGAGCGTGGCCGACGTGCTGGACGCGGCGAAGGCCGCCGGCATCGGCTGGGATGACGTCGCCAACAGGCCGGACGACGAGGTATACGCGCTGCTGTTCCCCGGGCGCGGGGAACGTGGGAGCGTGTATGAGCAACCCGACTGGGGCAAGGTCCACCGGGAGTTGGCCCGTGTCGGCGTGACGTTGAGGATTCCGCACGGCGAGTATGTGGACGAATGTCGGCAGTCGGGTAGGCCCCACATGGGTTATGACAGGTTCTGCGAGCTATACGCCGCGTACGTGGCGAGACTCGGCGTGACAAGCAGGGTGGAGCATAAGGCCGGCCGCACCATCGAGGTCGACTGGGCCGGCAAGACCATGCGCATCGTCGATCCGGTCACCGGTGATTCGTCGACCGTGTACCTGTTCGTGGCGGTATTGCCGTTCAGCCGGTACGCGTTCGTGGAACCCACCCTGGATATGGGGCAGAATTCGTGGCTGCGGGCCCATGTGGCGATGTACGAATGGTTCGGCGGCTCCACGCCGCGCCTGGTGCGCGACAACCTGAAGACCGGCGTGATCAAGCATCCACGTGAGGGCGAGATCGTGTTGAACGACGCGTACCGGAGCATGGCCGAGCACTATTCGGCCGCTGTGCTGCCCGGACGGGTGAGGAAGCCGAAGGACAAGCCGTCCGCGGAGAACACCGTGTGGCACGCCACGATGGCGCTGGTCGGCGCGATGCGCGACCGCGAGTGCGGATCGCTTGACGAACTGCGGACCGCGATACGCGCCTGGCTGGCGGAATACAATTCCCGTGCGTTCCAGAAGCGCGACGGATCCCGGTCGTCGGTGTTCGAATCGGAGGGAAACCGCTGCTGATCGCGTTGTCGCCGATGCCTTACGAGGTGGCGGACCGGGTATACGCCGCAGGGTGCAGGCCAACAGCCACGTCGCGTATGCGCGCAATTGGTATTCCGTCCCGTACGCGTGCATCGGTTCCACGGTGGACCTGCGGATCGGCGCGAGCATGCTCGAGGTCTGGCATGGGAACACGCGGTTGTGCTCGCACCGGCTCCTGCCGGCGACGGCATCCAACCAGTGGTCCACGAACGAGTCCGACCTGCCCGGCAAAGCCGCGTGGAGGCCATGGGACGGGAAACGTTGCGAGCAATGGGCCCGGCGGATGGGCCCCGGCTGCGCCGCCGTGATCGGCAGGCTGTTCGCCATGGAACGCCTCGACGAGCAGGGCGTGGAGCCCGCGCTGGCGATCCTGCGGCTGTCGAAACGCTATTCCGCCCAACGTTTGGAGAACGCGTGTTCGCTGTCGCTGCGATCGATCGCCTCGCCGCGGTATTCGCACATCAGACCGATCCTCGAATCCGGCCAGGACGCCACGGGCGGGATCCCCGACGGCGCCGTTGACGACGCCGGATGGGTGCGCGGCGGCGATTACTACGCGGACAGGGGAAGGTGACGCGCGATGATCATCGACACCGAGACCAAACGCAAATTGCGTGGGATGAACGCATCCGATCTGCTCGACGCGTTCGAACGGCTCGACGAGCGAACGACGGCGCCCATGAGCCACACGGAGGTCGTCAGGCTTGCGGTCGACAACGCCCACTCCGGTCACATGGACGCCAAGATCCAACGCCTCGTCAAACGCGCGGGTCTGCGCTACCCCCCAGGCGGACCTGAGGACCATCGACCTGGTGGAGGAACGCAGGCTCGACCGGAGCGTGATCGCCGGCCTCGACGTCGGGAACTATCTGGAACAACGGTTGAACGTCGTGTTCCAGGGAGCCACGGGATCGGGCAAATCCCACCTGCTATGCGCGTTGGCGAAATCCGCGTGCCGGGCACGGTACCGCGCGGTCTACGTCCGAATGCCGGACCTGGCCGAGCAGGTGACGGTCGCGTCGAACAAGCCGGGAGGAGTGCCCAAGCTCGTGCGCAAATACGCCACCTACAACCTGCTCGCGATCGACGAATGGCTCGTCGACAAGCCCGACGAACCATTCAAACGATTCCTCCTGGAGCTCATGGAGCTCCAGTACGACACCGTCAGCACGGCGTTCGCCACGCAGCTGGCGACCAAGGAATGGCACCGACAGCTCGGCGGCGACACCATCGCCGACGCGATTCTCGACCGCATCGTGCACAACGCGATCTGGATTAATACAGGCGAGTACAACATGAGGCAACGCCACGGGCAAGCCATGCTCGACAACTAGCCCCGAAAGCCGACGGCTTCTAACCAATCCGCCACCGGCCTTCTCCCGCCATAATGCCGGTCCCTAAGCACAATAACCAGTGGCCTCAAAAGCTACAAATATTCAACGTCTCCCCGTTTCGAGATCCGTCCCGGAAACCTCCGTTTGCGGAACATCTCATGCTGCGGTGACGCGGAATCGGCGGCGACGCATATCCGGCAAAGGATCCAGACGGCATCGGACCTACCTATCCGTCGGGTCGTCGTCCGTCGAATCGTAGGCGGAGAAGGCCCCGGCGACCTCCCCGAACAGGTCCGCTGGCGATATCTGGCATGCGATCGCGAGATTGTAGAGCGTCGGAAGCGAGGGGAAGTTGTATCCGTTCTCGATGTTCGCCAGGCTCTTCTCACTGATCCAGCCAACGCGAAGCCCCGAGCACTCGGCCTCCGAGATGAAGTCCTGTCTCGACGGCTTTATATCCAGCAACTCGCGGCGATGCCTCTTGATGATCGCACCCACGCGCCGCAACGCGGGATCATCCATGTCCTTTTTCCGTACCGTCATACCACCCACCATACCACAAAGAGTAACCAAGGTTCCAAAACACTACCAAGGTTCTATTGTGGAATCCCGTGGCTTGGATATGATGGCAACTGTCTTCATCAAAGGATGACAGATGGCGGCCGATCAAAAGACCGGCCTCCGGCTCCTTCGAGAAAGGAAACCAACCATGAAGGAACGATTCCATATCCACACCATGCGCACCGTGAAGTCGCCGTCGGATCCCAGTGTGACGACGTATTTCATCTGGGTCAACATGCGCGACCTGCCGGCGAACATCCCGACCGATGTGAACCCCCGCAAGCCCAACATGAAGACGATGACGGCGAAGAAGCTCCTCGACGCCGTGTCCGGCACGGACCCGTACTTCGACATCCACAACCGCGGCATCGTCATCCTCGCGAAGAGCGTGAGGCTCGACGCGGCGAACAGCATGGTGGACCTCGATCTCGACGACGACACGTCGCGCTATGGCATCCTCGACGGCGGCCACACGTACAGAGCGATCATGGACCGCCGCGACGCCATCCCGTCCGACATCGACAAGTTCGTCAAGCTCGAGGTCTTCGTCGGCGAGGACCTCGACGTCGCGGCCCTGTCCGACGCGCGCAACACGTCCGTACAGGTCAGCGACATCGCGCTGTTCAACCTGGAGGACCGCTTCGACTTCATCAAGAAGGCCATCGCGGACCAGCCCTACGGCGACAACATCGCGTACAAGGACAACGACAGCGGGAAGACCACGCCGGTCTCGGAGCTCCTCAAGCTCATGTACGCGTTCAACATCGACCGCTTCAAGGACGCCCTGTCGGTGCCGACCGCCTCGTACACCGGCAAGGCCGCGGTGTTCAAGGACTACCGGAAAGAATGGGACGACCACCACACCGAGGACGGGTCGAACCCGTCGGAGGACAACATCTACCTGCAGCTCTCCCGGGTGCTCCCCACCCTCGTGGCCCTGTACGAGAGGATCCAGGAGGACATGCCCAACAAGTTCAAGGACTATAAGCACGAGGCCGGCCTGCAGAAGGGCAACTTCGGCAACCTCCGCGGCGTGGAGAAGCGCAACGGGAGGGCGAGGACCCTCTTCACGCAGACGGCCATCGACTACGACGTGTCCGCGGGATACATCATGCCGATCTTCGGCGCGTTCCGCGCGCTGCTTTCGAAGAACAAGGACGGACACGGCGTCGAATGGACGGTCGACCCACTCGAGATGTGGGACACGGTCGGCATAGCCCTGGTCCAGAACACGTTCGACACGGAGACCAACCCCAACGCCGCCGGCAAGATGAAGACCCTATGGCAGTCCAACTACCGCATCGTGGAAGGCGAGAAGACCAAGAAGCTCCTCGAACGGCTGAATCAGCTGATGAAGGAACAGCGGTAACCGCCAACGGCCGGTGACGCTCGCTACGGCCAACCGGCGGCCATGCCGCACGGCGAGAACGCCCGTTCCCGTCCGGATGCACGATACGGGCGTGGGCGCGGCCGGCATTCCGCATCGACCGGCTCGGTTCGGACGCGATCCGATCCGCGATTGCCTCCGAACCGGACCCACCTCGCCATGGACCGGACACGATCCATGGCGACATCGACAAACAACTCATGAAAGGAAACAAGGAATTGGAAATCATGATGAAAATACTGCCATTCGCGACCGCGGTACTGTCACTTGTGGTAGCGTTGATCGGGCTCGTCAAAGCACGCCCCGATCTCGGGATGCCGAGCATCTCCCGCGTAGACTCGGAATTCGAGGAACTCAAAAAAGGAACCAACCGCCGTCGGTGTTCAGATTAAGCGCCGAACACGTCCACCTCAATTTGACGAAATACATCCGGCGGCCACGTGGTCGGATGGCACGTGGCGAGGGGCGAGACGGGCGCGGCCTGTCCCTGGCGCGGCGGATCAAGGCGATCTGCTGGTGGTGCCACCAGCACACCGAGGTCCCGGAGACGGACGCGTGGCTCGTGGCCAACGCCGTCACGGACGAACGGATCGAGGAGCTCTACCGGAAGGCATGGGAGAAAAGCCCGCAGGGCGCATGGGAGGCGTCCGGCGTCCCGATGCTCTACGGAACCGGGATCGCCTGGGACGACTTCCACCGCCCCTCCGAATACCACGGTACCCCCGAGTAGGCTACGACCGGACACACATTTTGGCCTATAACCCGAAATACAAGGGATCCTTGGGAGCGGAGCGCTCTACCAAGGATCTTCATATTATTAAGTTGAATGTTGTGGATTGGGAGCCTCCCGCGCGCCGCGGGAAACACGAACCAAAAGACAAAAAAGGGGGTTCCCGGAGCCGAAGCTCGACGGGAACCCCGACGTTGAATGCGGCGGCGTGCTACTCTCCCACACCCTCTCGAGTGCAGTACCATCGCCGCGACCAGGCCTTAGCTTCCGGGTTCGGAAAGGGACCGGGCGTCTCACCTGGGCCATGACCACCGCAAAACCAATACAACGATCCGACGGAAACCATCGGACCGGCGGAACCGGAACCATGCCACGATTCCGATCGTGGCGGTCCGGGAACCGGACAACGGACGCGAACAAAAACGCTTCACCGGTATCGTCATCGTGACCACAAGAAACAATGCTCCTTGCCATCCAACGAAAGAAACCACCACAGGACGAGACCCGACCCCCAAACAAGGGAATCGGAAAGAGTGTGCCGCGTTCGCCCGTTAGTACCGGTCGGCTCCACCCCTCGCGGGGCTTCCACCTCCGGCCTATCGAACACGTGTTCAACATGCGGGCTACAGGCACCGAAGTGCCAAGGAATCCTAATCTTGGAGCAGGCTTCCCGCTTAGATGCTTTCAGCGGTTATCCCTCCCGAACGTAGCCAACCGGCCATGCCGCTGGCGCGACAACCGGCATACCAGAGGTCCGTCCACCCAGGTCCTCTCGTACTATGGGCAGGCCTCCTCAGGATTCCAACGAGCGCAGAGGATAGAGACCAAACTGTCTCACGACGTTCTGAACCCAGCTCGCGTGCCGCTTTAATCGGCGAACAGCCGAACCCTTGGGACCTGCTCCAGCCCCAGGATGCGACGAGCCGACATCGAGGTGCCAAACCATC